>Ga0315284_10001903_pt1 | contig 29837 bp, 31 predicted proteins | sample YL17G09_16_MG_FD_203696 | JGI IMG/M metagenome (GOLD analysis project Ga0315284, IMG submission 203696) | Sediment microbial communities from Yellowstone Lake, YNP, Wyoming, USA - YL17G09_16 | ecosystem: Environmental > Aquatic > Freshwater > Lake > Sediment | place: USA: Wyoming | collected...
TCGGATCCACTACTGCCTCATATATAAAATAATAATCTACTAAATCATTTGCAGTATTTTGTAATTGAACATATTCATTTATAGTTAGTCTTGAACCACAATGTTCTCTTTCTGGTTGATCATACCATGCCCGACGAATTGGTTGAGTAAACTTTTTCAAGGCACCTGGTTCTCTCATATGTTTCCATAGGTTTCTAAGTCCACCAAAAACACCAGGCCATGGTTTTGATTTGTATGGAACGGCAGGAGATGGAACAGTAGGAGATGGTACTACAGGACGTTCGGGCAATCCTCCTTTAACATCTTCAGGCGGTTCCGACTTAGGCAGCTCTTTAGGAGCAGATATATCTGGTGAAGTCACCAAATGCATTTTTGTAGATACATCAATATATAAACCATCAATAATTTTATCAAATTGACTTTCATATTTACCTGTTAATTCTTTAATTTTCTGATCTAAATCATCAGCCATAATATTCTCCTATGTCATATCTATATCCCACGAGGAAGAAAATTATGTATCTTTTTTAAAGACATTAAACATGCATCAAAACGATGAAAGTCGCTATTGAGATATTCTAATTGATCAGATTCAAAACTTTGTTCATCGGCTACAGGAACTTCAAATACAAAAGTAGATTTATCCTTTTTGCCAACGACTTTATGGCCAAGCATTAAAAGATAAGCCCCAGCACCCAAATCTTCAATTTCTTTTCTCATTACTTCTTCATTTTCTTTTTCCATTTTTTTCCCTTTCATAACTTACTTTAAATGATGGTGGATTAAACAATTTTTTAAATTCCCGTATTACATCGCAACATTCACAAGCCTCATAATTCATTTCCTCTGTATCTTTCATGATTTATCCATTGCTTCGGCTGCCAAGAGAGCTCCTCGCGCCACACTTAAAAGAGTATCTTTTGGTTTAATTATATTCCCTACTTGAATTGGAAGCTTTGACTTTTCTAAAATCTCTTTAAACAAATTTTCAAAACCTGGTGGAGTCGCTGTGCCGCCAGAAATTACAATGTCAATAGGATTATCACTACGAGCCTTATTACTTGTTTCTTCTAATCCTTTTTTAATACCATTAATTGCCTTCTGAACCATAATTTCATATTGCGCCTTAATTGCCCGCTGCACTAAAGAACTTGATGATTCGCTTAAATTTAATTTTAATTTTTCTTTATTAATATATGCAATTGATTCTCCTGTAGCTTTAGCTGTCATACGATCCACCCAATCGCCACAGTTAGCAATTGAAAATTGGAAAATTGGATTGCCAAACATTGAAAAACACATATTAACTAATCCAGCCCCAAAAGAGCATCCAATACCCGTCCAATGCTTGGTTGCCAATTCAGCATATATTAAAGCAAGTCCCTCATTAATAGGATATGGTTTTACTCTATATCCATTTTCATCTTGAAAAGCTTTGAAAATAGCATCCAAAACTTTTCCATGATAATCAGAATCTGTTTCTTCATTAATTGCATTAGCAGGCACTGAATAAAATAATGTTTCATTTTGATGGTGGATGTTATCTAACAGTCCGTGAATCATAATACTCATAATTTGCTGGGCATGTTTTTCTTTTGGGTTTAAACATCCATCTTTCATAGGGCGACGTAACTCAATTTGATTCATTGTATATGCTATCTGAATGGCCGCTTCTCCTAAAGCATATGCAACATTATCATCTTTTCGTTCAATTAAAGGAACCCCAGCATCTTTCATCATATTAAAAACAAAACGATTTTCAATTGGTATCTCTATGAATGCATTAACTTCTTTTTTATAAACAAAACTATTATCTTTATCTCTTTTACAAACAACAATATGATATGTCCCACAATCCATCCCAACTGACATGTTTACATCTCCTTTCCAAACTTGAGTTTTGAAGAAACAGAGAAATCAGGAACTGCCCAATCAACTTTTTCATCTTCTACTAACGGTACTACTTTTACTACTACATTACCATCATTTAAGTTAATATCTAGTTGGATCTCTATAAGTATCTTACATTCTCCAGCTTTAGTTTCTGCTGTGACTTTTTTAACTACTTTATTTACCACAATTATAATATAGTTGACTGAGGGTATTTTTTCATCATTTTTTTAACCGCACCTATAATCATACCCACAGTAATTTCTGTTAAACATGGTTTTGGAATTGCATTAGTTTTAGTGCAATTAGGCCAATTATAACATGGTCCGCATATCCATTGTGGATCAAGCGCACGATGTTTTTGTACTACAGTAACAGTAGGATAGTTCTGACAATATACCAATCCATCGGCAAACGTAAAGATCCCTACAGTAGGTTTTTTTAATCCTCCAGCAACATGAATTTGTGCTGTATCTACGCTAATTATATAATCACAAGCTGATGTAAGACCAAATAACTGCAGAATTGTAGTGCGAATAATTGGCACATCCATTTCTATTAACTTAGAAACTGGGCCTACATGACTTGCCAAAACGAAACAATTCATATTTCTTAACTCTTTTATTACTCCTTCTATTTGCCAATCTAACAAATTTTTAGCAATCATTGCAGAAATCGGACAAAGCAATACAATTGGCCCTTTATGTGTTTGCCTATAATAATCTACAGTATTTTTACCATATTCCATACTCTCAGGGCTAACTCTTAAATGCATGTTGTGATGTTTTAGCTCTACGCCGCAATGATTAGCCCAAATATCACTTCTATTTAAACCAGAATATGGTGACATGGCTATTTCATAACGATTGCATGCTGAGGTTGTATTATAAGAAATATTATAATCTGCAAGATCAATTTTATCACTGTTTACCACTTCATCGACAAATGGATGATCTTTAACGGCGTCGAAATAACAAGGCAAAGTAGCAAATACTATCTTTATATCTGGATCTATTCGTTTAAAATCCCAAACATCATGCGATGAATTAGAATGTCTCCCAATCCACCTACGGCTCTGATAATAACAATTTTGTCTTTTCTTTGATAAAATTCACGAAGAGATACAGGTCGTGGAATTTTCAGCACATTCCTTTGATTACTTTTTTGACCGACAATTCTTTTTCGCATATCATAAAATAGAAAAGGCCGTTTAAAATTAAACGGCCTTTTTCTACTCCATCAGAAATTAAGTGTTACATATTGATCTTACGGCACACAGAATCTCGATATTTACTGCCTGAGCACCAGACAGGTTATTGGCTACTTCCACCATAGAAATCTGCAAATCACCAGCATTAAATACTTGGAACGAAGCTCGCTCCAAAGTAAAAATGGCTGTGGTCAGGCCATTTAAACGAACCTGAACATCTGTAGCGGATGCATCATTGGTAATTTGAAGGAATGTAGCATACCCTCCGGTATCGGTCAAAATATCAAATTGATTTTGAGCAAAAGTGGTACCAGGGAACACGGTCTTGGCGAAGGTATAAGGGAATGTATTCTCTGTGGAATCTACAGACCAAACACTATTGTCATCAGACAAAATGGTGAGAATTGCATCCTCTAAGGATACTTGAGGGTAGCAAAACCTTTTGTAATAATTACAATCTTGGAATGTATCCCCATCCTTTAGTTTGCGATTTACTTTGCCTGGTCCCATGACATAAATAGTACGTTGTCTACTGGTCATAAGTTGCGTCATTACATTGTTTACTGGATATACATCAAGCAAACCTTGTGATCTGTTGTTTAAATTAACTTGGAAAATACTCATTTGTTTCACTCCTATATTCTATTTTGTAATTGGCAGTTCTGACTTATATATGCTTCTAAAAATAAATCTCACCATCAGGAAATAATTTTTTATACAATTCTGTCCCTAAGCCTGTTGGAATCAAAGTTGTCCTAATACCTTGAATCGCTGCTGTAAATAATTGTTCATTTTCAGGTCCTATAACCCAGGTTGCTTTAGAAATATCACTATTTAAACCCACTGAATATCCTTGATGAAAAACAAAATTACTAATTTGGTCTATATTATGAATTAACCCAGTAGGAAGAATAGCATTTGTACAAATTACACAATGTCGCACATCAGATTGTTTTATTTTTGGTGGTTCCAAATAAGATAATTGAAGATTTGATTCCTGAATTAATTGCAATACTGGATGATTTTTTAAATCACATCTTAATTCCCTAATATAAGCAACTTCTTTCTTTCTGGTGTTTAATTCACTTCCGAATATAATTCGTTCTTTTTTATCAATAAAACGAATACAATCATCCCTGCAAGATATGTAAATTTCTATTCCTGGAAATTCTTTTTCGATAGCAGGGCGTAAATATAATAATTGGACAATATATTCCGCACATGGTCCATAATACGCTATACAATACCTGTTTTTAATTTTACTATATTGTGGAAATGGTACTGCCATGAATCAATCCGATATTGAGGAAATTAAAGAAACTTTAGATATATTCATTATACAATTTGGCAATTATGATGCTTATACTAAATTAGCTTTGGAAACTTTTTTTGAACTAATATATTTAACGAAAAATGGAAAAAATTTATCTTTACATGGGGAGACGGGACAAAAGAGGACTTAAGATATTGACAATATTTTCTGGAAATTCCTTAGCCAGGACAAGAATCGAGGATATTAAAGTCTTACGATTACCCTCAGCAGTAGAAAATTCGCTTGTCAAGATAACACATGATAATCGTTTTTTATGGGAAGTATGGATGGAAAGTGCTTCTAATTATACAGAACTAAAAGAAAAATTAAGGAAAAGAGGATATAAAAACCTACCGATGCGATTAGATCAAATGTATCACTCTATAACCCAAACATTAAATCCAGATCTTAAATCGTTTGAAAAAAAACCAAAGAAAATGCTTCAAAGAAATAAAAAATAAAATCATTTTGATTTTTTCCAATCGTACCTGGCTTGACTTTTGCGAACTTCAAAACTGGTCAATTTATCTTTTGGATCTGAGATAGCACCAAAATACTTCCTAGTGAAATCCATAAGAGCAGCAAATAGATTTGGTTTCTGTCCACGAAAATCTTTATCTACCCAAACGGTATCGACATAGCTTCCTACCCATGATACACCACCGATTGGATACTCAGATAATGCTCGTTGTTTAGTGAATGGTTTAATTCCTTGCCAAAAAGCAAGTAATCTGTGCCTTGGTTTGTCATATTTCGGATTATTTGGATTCACAGATTTAATTGTTTTAACATGAACAAAAGCCACTCTCCTTTCTGGTCTAATAATTTCGCTTGAAAATTTAGTGGTGGGAATAATTACAGCATCTGGAATAAAATCAGCTATTTTTTCTTCGCCAACAAACCAATTGCTAATTTGCGGTGAAATTAATTTCTCTGCTGCCGTTCCAGTTTCTTTTCCTGAATGCACTCGCCATCTTGTATAATTTTCTGGAGATTTAAATCTTTTAATCCATGCAGTATTAATGGGCTCTTCTTTGGTAGCAAATGGGAACATTCTTTGAAGTTCTGCTTCTAACCATTGTTTGAATTTCATCTTCTTCTCACGCAATTTTCTGGAATAGAGAATGACCCGTTATTGACTTCTATAACAAGATGTTTGCCATCTATATCAACGACAACTCCTCCATGTTTTGAAAAATCATTAACCAATTCTTCTAATGTTCCATCTCTAACGCAAATATAAGGTGCTAATTTTCGTTTTGGAATGTTAGAATCTACAGAGATACCTATATAATTAATTCTGGGTATTGCTGAAGAAAACCCGTTTTGTTGTAGCATCCATTTCTTAAAATCATCAAATGAGAAATTGTCATTCATTATTCTTAAAAAATTCTGTAATCTTGTCTGATGTTATATATGTTGCGTTTTCTAACTTTTTACCATTAGAACAATCAGCTACAGAAATATTTACTTTTTTTAACCAAAATAATATTGCATCTATAATGTTTTGAGAAATTAGATGTTGCGGATAACACCACAAACCATTTTCCAATTGTTGACTTGCTGGGCGCTCACTTTCAAAAGATCCATCACAACAAAATAACAGGATTTTCTTAGCTCCCATTTTATATGCTAATCCAATAGCTGCACATATCGGATTTCTATAATCATCTATAAGAAAATCTGCACTATTTGTTAACCCACAATAATCTTCATTTATTACTGGATAATACACAACAGTTCCCCCTCGATATAAAGAAGCAAATTCATAATTTGTCCTAGATGAAGCAATACATGGAGGGTAATAATTGTGCTTTACTGGCAAGAACTTCTTGCATTCAGGATATGGATTATTAACTATATACCAGTTAATAGGCCGAAGTAATTCTCTCGGACAATTCTTGCCAACAAGTCCCCAATTGGCTAAAGCCCCATTAACAGCCAAAATTGCTATTTCTTTAAAAGGAAATTGTGATAATAATTTGTGTCTTTCCAGGAAATTATATCCATCCGATATTATTATAAAATTTTCTATATAAGAACTTATTTCAAGATTTTGTAATTTATTTTTTTTATTTCTAAATTCATTTTCAAGCAATAAATTATAGTCTTTTAAAAAACTATTATTTATATCAATTGGTAAAGAATCCTGTTTACATAGATTGCGCACCCACACGCCATCTTCCGTAAGGAGATATTCATTTGTATTTTTCTTTTTAATTCTCATCGCTTAGGACATGGAATAATAGCGAAACATGGTGCATCTTCAATCGTCGGATCAGATAATTTACCAAGATCGAATTGAACTGGAATAGGTCCGCCTCTATAAACAAGTGGGATTTCTATATTTTCTGGTAATTTTAAGAAAATTTCACTAGGAATATTTCCTTTTAATTCAATGACAGGCGGTATTCCTACAACTTGAATAGTATCAGGAATATCCGACGCATCAATAATAATTCTACTAGGAAGATTAACTGGCACTAATTCAATAGAATTAGGAATATGAGATCCATCTATTACAATTTTACTGGGAAGATCATCTATATTTAATTTAATCGAATCTGGTAAATTGGTTTCATTAATTATATGAATTTCATTTGGTATATTTTCGAATACATGAACTTCAATAACACTTGGGATGTTAGCAGACATTATTTCAATAGTAGATGGCACATTGTGCTTGACCTCAATAGGTGAGAATCGAGGTGTCTTTACAACAATCTCCGATGGAATGCCCAGTGCAGTAACTACTGGATTTATGGTTTCAAAACTATCTGTAAACGTTTCTTCTAGCGTGCGCATTGGTTGTACCATACCTGGCTGAGCCCCAGCACAAGAAACATTAATGGTACAATTGCAATTTCCCCAATCTACACTAATGACAGGTGCATCTCCCCACTCCACAGAAAGACCAGGTGGTGTTCCCCACTCCACAGAAAGACCAGGTGGTGTTCCCCAAATTACCATAATTTCAGAAATACCTGTAATTGATTCTACCTCTACTATTGAAATACCTGTAATTGGTTCAACCTCTATCAATGAAATGCCAGTAATGGGTTCCACTTCTACTAATGAAATACCTATAATTGGTTCTACTGTTATCGCTGATATGCCAATAATTACTATCGTTGATGGCATATCAACTGGCCCAAAATTAATGATGCTGGGAATATTGACATCACCAAAATTAATGATGCTTGGCATATCAACTGGTCCAAAATTAATGATACTTGGTATATTAACGGGTCCAAAATTAATGATACTTGGTATATTGACAGGTCCAAAATTAATGATACTTGGTATATTAACGGGTCCAAAATTAATGATACTTGGTATATTAACAGGTCCAAAATTAATGATACTTGGTATATTGACAGGTCCAAAATTAATGATACTTGGTATATTTAAAGGTCCAAACCAAATTATACTGGGTATATTTAAAGGTCCAAATGAAATTATACTGGGTATCTGGATGTTAATGTCTCCGATACTTATATTAATGTAAATTGAAGGAAAAGATCCAATATCCAAGTTTGGAATAATAATCGGCGGTGTTGTAAAATTTGTAGTAGGAATACTTAATTCCGGGAAATTAAGTTCTGGTAATTCTGGAATATCACATGTTGGAATTTCATAAGGTGGCGTATCGGTAGGTGGTGTTATTGGTATACTTGTAACTCGATCTGGAGTAGTTTGTATAAGAGTACAATCTTCACTTTGTACTGTTACCATAGGATCAACTGGTTTGTTTGGTGCATAAGCATGCGTACCAGATAAATCATATGTCCAATTGCCATCTCCAAAATCAATTTTAATATTAGTGTATGTACCAGTTAAACTAACTAAATAATCTGCTATCACTCCTTCACAAGGTTGATTTGTAGGTTCTTGAATATTAAAAGTAAAATTAATAGTCGCACAATTAAAATCATCAATACAATCTGGAATGCTTAAAGCTTCTATACGAGTAGCAACATCATCAACAAACTCTTCAACATTAATAATGGCTTCTACCAACTGATTATGATGTTCAGCAATAACAAATCCTCTCACCCAAGTTCCTGCGTAATTAAATCTTGTGGCATTACCACCAATATTACGAGCACAACCTTTAAGGGTTATTACCTTCCCATTAATATTTTTTTCAACTGAGTCATAATAAAAAAGTTCTCCACTAATAGTTCCGAAGCCATTATTAGCCCATATCTCTGGGAAATTAGCAGCAACAGGCACAATGCTCATATCTTCTTCCCATGGCTGATTATCTACAGCGAGTCTTGTTTCTGCAGTATTATAAACCAGAAACAATGTTCTGTCGGTATCGAGTTGTAACGGATATAGTGGAACTGGAGGAAATGCCATAATTTTTTAATACATACCAATCAAAAATTGAGTGTTTTTTCTTGTATACCAGCCTGGTCTAGGACCTATATTACTAAAAGTAAGATCCAGACTACTAAATTTAATAAATGCATATTGACTGTAGTCATAACTTAGATATGCTGTTCGATCTCCATTAGTTGTCGCCAATAATGTATTGACAGGATCATCAAATCCAATTATTGTTGAATCTTGCAATGAACGAAAAGAAGCAGAGCTGGCCACCGCACCGCCCGTTTCCCAGGTATTAGATGTAGTATTAAAAGCAGAAATATTTCCTGTATTATTGAAAAAAAACAACCCATCCGATAATGCAACTAATTGCCCTTCAACTTTTACCGGTCCTGCCATATCTGTTAATTTAGCAATAGTTTGAAACTCATTGGTAAGAATACCTTCAGTTTTATAAAAACTTTTTATACGGAAAAAGCTCCCCACAGCATCATTTCTTAAAAAATAACCAGAATTATCCTTCCATGTAGCACGATACGCAGCAAAATGACCATAAGTAGAATCCCCTGTTATAGGATCATAAATTTCAATATGTTCCTGTAGATCTTGCGCTCCATTAGTATAATCACTTAATGCTATTGCTGTGTTAACATTAGTCAATGTCAATAAATCATAGGTTGATTTTACTTGATAAGAATAACTATGAAATGGAATAGACCCAGAAGTGTAATCTGCTCCTAAAATAAAATAGCTGTGAGTATTAGAATTTAAATTCACCCAATTCCATGGTCTTTTAATAGCAGTATGAGAAGTATAGGTATCCTCAAACCCATTGTATTCTGAAACTTTTATTTCATGGTCTGTATATACTCCAGGTATCGGCAGTGCAGATCCTTGTCCTGCCCAGTAAATCAAACTTGTGCCTCCCGATCCTGAATCAGTGGTGCCTCTAGGACAAAATCCTACATTCCTACGAAATTCTGTTTTGGCTTGATATTCATTTGCCGTGCCTGTTAAGAAAGATTCATCCCTGTTAATATTCACGGTATGAGTAGCTGTTTTAAAAGTTTCACTTAATAAACCAAATTCATGTGCTGTTGCAAGTCCATTTTTTGTCAAATAATCTAATGGACTGTAGTTACCCACAGGATCAGCAGTTGGAAATGTCCAAAGCCATATATTTTGATTTTCTACAACGTCAATAGAATCTGAATATTTTGTAATACGATATGCACCAAAATCAGTATCTACTCTTAAAATAATGTCATAAATTCCACCAATACTATATAAACCTTTTGCATTATCTTGATTGCTATGCGTTAAATCATCCCCCAATGACCAAGTATATTCATCTATTGGATCACGAGGGTTGCTTCCTATCATTTCCTCGCCAGCATAAGATCTACCCGTGGACGGGTTAATGCCTGAAGGAATCTCTACAGAAATTAATGTATCCATTGGTGACCTAATAGTTGGCGGTGTAATATAAGGACCACCCGATGGAACACCAGAAGTTGTAATCTGCCCAACAGTTGGTACAAAATCAATAACCGCTTCATCAGGTGCAGGAATTCTAGCATTAATGAAACTGGGAAGTACAATTGTATCCGTACCATATGTATTACTTACTGTAAGAGTTACATTATAATAACCTGGAGAATAATAAATGTGTGATACAGTTCTAAAGTGTGTAACAGAAATATCCTGCCAACTTATAGAAATATTTGATGTGGTGTAATCCCCAAAATTCCAAGTATATACCACATCTCCATTACCTAAACGAAAACTCTCATCAGTAAAAGTTATATCCAAAGGCACAAGTCCCATAACTTTATTTGATGTAAACCATGCTTTTGGAGTAAACACTAATTTTGTCAAAAAATTAAGTCTACCTTCTATTGTTGCACCAAATGGCACTGTATCTGTTGTGCCTTTGACACCCACAAATTCCTGAATGGCTATAATTGCATTTTTAATTGCATTATGATGTTGAGCAATTACATTTAAGGTTACATTTGTAAAATCCTTGGGTTTAGACACAACAGGAAAATTAGGCAAAGCTTCTAAATCAGTAAATGTGGTGCTTGTTTTAGATCCATAATGAAGACTTATGGCTCGATCATCTATGTCGCTACATTGTTCCGTTAATGTAATAATACCCGTTGGTGGGAAATATGACATAACATTATCCTCATCATAAACAATGATGTTTGTATCCCCAGGTGTGTAATCTTCAGCTAATTTTACACGCAGTGAATCATGAACTAGATATAGGTTTGTATCTGTATCTAAAGCATTTGAATAACTGCTTATTATATTTGGAATTGTCAAATTACTGTAACCCCTTCAGTTAAAAACACCCTCTTGTATGATTGATCTGAAAATACACAAATAAGGGTTGGATCATACGATCCTGATGCATCGTAAATGTGTGTGGTAGTATGAACATTTGGATCGCTTATAGTTGTAGTTTGTCCATCTCCAAAACTCCAAAATCTTTGACTAATGTCACCAGAAGTTTGGTCTACGAAAAGAAAAGTTGCTGGATTTACCCCCAAACTTAATGCGGTTTGTCTGGAATAAGCTGGAATTGTGAGATCTGTTTGAGTAATATAAAAAAATGGCATTACATATGAATCATCTACCTGAATGTAATTATTTTTAGTGCCAATCCCTTGTCCTCCAGTAGTTGTAATAATATTCAACGAAATTGTATAATATCCCTCTGTATTATAAGTATGAATTGGACTGCGTTCAATTGAGGTACTTCCATCTCCGAAATCCCATAAACAACGTAATACATTAACTTCAGAAAAATTTTGAAATCTTACTGACAAAGGAGAACCACCTGTAATTGGATATGCTCTAAAAATTGGTCTTGGTGACAAGAATTTATTTTCTAATGCCTTAAGAATACCATTCAAAGAGGTAGCTGAAGGATTGACACTTGTTCCAATATATGTTTCAATATTGACAATTGCATCTTTAACTGCATTATGATGTTCCGCTAATACAGCACAACTAACAACGGTGTCTTTTGACCATTGGCTTTGTCTAGAACCTGCAAATCCTCTTTGTAATGATTTAAATGTATTTGAAGTGCGTTCACCATAATAAATTAACTCAGCATTTCCAGATGCTCCGGGTACACCAGAATAATTTAATAAATCAGGACTGGGTTCATTAGCTGAAATAACGGCCCTGGCTGGACCTACACGAATTAATCCCGTAGACGGAAAAGAACTAGCATTATTAACAACAATATAAGTTCCATTTACAGGTAATGTTTGCTTTAATGTGGTCGCAGCATTATTTTTAGCCTCGTATAGAGTATCTTTGGTATCAATAGCCTCAGGGAAAACTGATAACATTCCAGTAGTATAGCCATCGTCAAGTGATGATATTCTATCAGTCATTGGGTTTTCCGATCATTTTTCGCTCTATCGCTTGTAAAAATTGTTGTTTCACCGGCATGTCATCCATTAAACACATAGTTGTTCTGGCAAGATCCACATCGGCAGGTGTACCAGTAAGGGCTCTAAACCTAAATTCTTGCGCAATCTTTTCATTCCAATATTCTTTCTGAGATTCCATGTCATCGAATGGCTTTAATTTTTCTTTTTTCTCTAAAGAATTAAATGCTTCAAGGAAAAATACAGCCTCTTCTTGCACCTCTTTTAATTTCTTTTCTAAACTTATAATTGTAGTTTTAGTAGCCGTTTTTCTTCTTTCTAATTTTTTGGTTTTTAATTCTACCTCTCTTGTATTTAGTTTTTCTACATCAAATTCACCTTTTTTAATTTCAATATCAAGCAATTCTAAGTTGTCATGACAATCCTCTATTTCCATCTGAATGGCTTCGATTGATTCACATCGAGATTGTAATTCCCTTAAACATCTCCACAACTTCGACTGATGTGTGGGCTCCTTGTTAATAATAAAATATTTCATTTGGAAAAAACTATGACGATTTACTATATTTTCCTTATTCAATAATTCACACATTTCTTTATAAATATCTCTTGACATATTGTCTCCTTCTTGTAATAATTTAGTATGAATGTGGAAAACTTCTCTTATAATTATAACATGAATATTGTAGATCAATTTATTCTGGGAAGATGGGAAGAAATCCTACCTCAGGTTATCGATGAATCGTTTAATTTAATATATACCGATCCTCCATACGGCATGTCTTATAAAAGCAATATTCCAGGATGCAAGAAATGGAATAAAACAGGAGAAACAGAATCAAAATTTGAAAATCATATAATGGGGGATAATGAAGGAAGCATAGATTGGAAAAAATTGGCAGAACAATGTTTGAGAATTTTAAAAAATAATTCTTTTTTATTCCTTCATGGAAATATAGAAGATGTTGTTATTAAGCATGCACACCATTTTATGGAAGCTGGATTCAAATATAAAGGAACAGTTTCTTGGAACAAAAGATTTGCAATAGGTGGGGACTTAAAAGGTGCCATGAAAAGGTCTTGGGAACCGATTCTTTATTTTGCAAAAGGCAAACCTGCTTTTAATCCAATCGAGGTCATGAGAAAAGGAAAATTAAAAATTAAAAAAAGAATTGAGGAAATAGGCCCAGATTGGGAATTCATGCTAAAGGATTACGAGAAAGTGGGTTTTCCAACTCAAAAACCTATGGCACTAGCTAAACAGATAATCAGACTTACCACCAAAGAGGGGGATCTAATATGCGACCCCTTCTTTGGTAGTGGAACATTTGCCCTGGCAGCAGTAGAAACAGGTAGGCATTTTCTCGCTATCGAGGCAGATCCAGCGGTTTTTGAGAAATTCAGAGGTCGAATCTGTTTGCAGAGTTTTGGGCAGTCAGGCTGAATTCCAGGAATTTTCAGAAAGTTGGTTGCAAATCCAAGAAGCTGCAGTATACTTTAGTAGTTGAAATCTACTAAACCTGTTTTTTAAGGAGCCAAGTATGTTTTTCAGAATCGATCCACCTAAAGACTGGACTGGAAAAATCCCAGGAGGTAATCGAGAATTACCAACAAAACCTGGACGTACTATTTGTCGAGTACGAGACCACATCGTTTGGAGTCATGATGACTCGCTTGCATTCTATATCCACAATCGTGGAGGCGTGGAGCGGCCATTGGTAGGAAAGCGGACGGTTGATAGTATACGCACAGATTTTCACCCTTGGTCTTATGCTGGAATTGTGGTGGCACTTGTCGATGGCGCACTACGGGAGAGATACCAGTTAAGTGAAGCCCATAAAGGGCTTATGGCTGATGGCCATGGTAGCCTTATGGGCCTCAACCAGAGGCTGTTTGATGGCAACTTAAGTAAAGAAGAGTTAGATTCAGAAACATTCCTTACTGTTACCCCGCCCGAAGAATTTTTAACAACTTATACTCACCGTAATATTCATAGCCCGCAGACAATTGGACAAACGCTTGCCAGCCCAGATTTGCTTTATGGGGCTATTATTGAGGATGAAATTCAGCCCTTGCTAAATGACTTGGCGGTACAAGCTTTAGCAGACAAACCTGCCAAGCTGCTGCCCCAAATTTCTTATGTTTTAACATCTTGGCCATCCCGAGATTATGTTGATGTGTTCTGTTCTCGAACAGATAGCAAGCCAAGATCTATCCTGCCTGCTGGAAGCATTGACTTGGGACTGACAAGCAAAGATTATGCAAGCCTTGCAGATGCTATTAATTTTTACGGAAATTATGTTGCCCGTCTCACAGAAGCAGTTGGAGAGAAGGACGTAGCTTGTTTGAAAGAATCACTCGGAACAGTGCAAGGTTCTGGTCCTTTCTTTGGTGTGATTTTGTGTGATTATTTAAAGAAAGATCCAACTTTGATTCCAAAAGATCGGAAGGTGGGGATTTTTGTTAGACAGAGCGTCAGAAGACTTGTGGGCTTAGCGCAATTATGCCCACAAATTACCCATGGTGGAAATGCCAATATTACTAACATCATTTTCAAAATAGAACAGCTAATTCACAAACATAGTTAATAAATTACTAATCACAAAAACAGCGGGTTTTTAAAAACCCGCTGTTTTTGTTTAATGACTCAATCAATTTTAACAACTCCGGATGAGAGTGAATTACCCTGCCCTTAAAGAGGGCGCGTGGATACAATTTTCAAAATAATTCCAAAAGATTATGAGAAACTTCAATTATTATTAAACTAATTTCGTTCCTAAAATAGCCTTAAACCTGGTTCCTTTATCAATTGCTTGTCCTGCCCACCATAATTTAGATTCCATAATTGACTCATGATCTGGGAAATCTCCTATATTTTTGAAGGTCTGTTGATGAATAAAAGTGCCATTTAAACTCGCTTCTGGAAACCTGTTTTTAATGATTTCAGGCTCTCCTTTTCGATTATATTCCATTACAATAGGGAATAATACATCCGTTTCTTCCTCTATAAATATAGAAAATTTCCCAACAATGCCTGATATAACTATTGCCCCCTCCATAACTAATAAATTCCACTCCTTGTGACCCATCCTCATTGCCGTGTTCATCAGAGAAGTAATAGTATTTTTTCCTTTATAAACAGTACAAATTTCACTTATTTCTTTCATAGAATCAGAAGATATATTGCTAGTTACAACGCAAATAAATGGTGCGCCTGGGAAATTATTTTTAATAGACCGAATAGTACAAGTAATCGCACCAATGTTTTGTTCTGGTGCAAGAATGCCAAAACCAAAATTTAATTTTTTAAATTTATGTAATTGCATAATTTTAGTAAATTGTATCGAAATCAATTCTTATAACATCATCCGATGTTATAGTTCTATTTAATACGAAAGTCCCAGCAGTAGGACTTGGAGTAAAATAGGTAAGAGCCCAAGTGTGAACTAATGAATCTGGAACATATACACTATCATTAGAGTATATTCGCACACCATTTATGAAAACTACCAAACTATCGGCAGTAAACACCGTAGAAAGAGATGTTGTCTTATAATTCCTGTAATCTGTACTAACTGGAGTTAAATTGTAATAATGACGATGCACAGCAGCACTTGGGAATGCCATATGTGCTTTTAACTTATTTGGAGCCACTACCTCCCAAGTAATTGTATCCGTAGGTTCTATTTCAACAATCTCATCAACAAATAAAATATCTGTAGACACTGTTCGTATTTTAAGAGATAATGCACTTGCCTCATCAGCTATCAAAGCTAACTTATCTCGCTCTGTCCCTAACATTCTCACATAAGTTGTATTATCAGTATGATCCTCAACACTATGTAATGCACTATCAATGGCACTAGATTTTAATGTGCCATCATCGTTTAAGGATTTCCTTAAACGATTGCTTAAAGTGCCTTGCGTACCAATAGCTTCCCTCATCATTTGAGAGTTGATATCCACAGCATCATTAATGATTTCCTCTCTCTCAAGGATGGTTCGTAAAGGCAAATTATCGTAATCAACATGATAAGGCATCATCGCCTGATATAAAACTTCAGGAATTAAATTAATATTCGGCATAACTTCTCCTCATCAATATATATGATAGAATATTCGCAAAACATATTGCCATCATTCTATAATTATATTAGAATGAGGACGATTTATGACAATGAACCATGTAATAGACATTATGCGAAAATATGACTTGCCAGACGATTGTGATATTCCAATCTTAATGTTTTTAAAAGCATGCAAAGCAGAAAATGTAAAAATTAATGAAAAAATTTGGGATAAGAAATTGCTGATGTTTTGCAATCTACCCACAGCATCAAAAGAACTTGCAATTATAAATTTAGCGTATCATCGACAATGCCCAAATAAAAAATTAGCAGAAGTTAGCGATCAACAATCAAAACCGATCCAGCGTTTAAGAGAGTTGGGCTTTATATTTAAAGAATCATTAGCATCAAATGGCCCCAGATACACACAAAATGGCACTCGAATGATTGTTGGGTTTAAAGCCAAAAAATTATATTCCAGCCTTAAAAAATGTAGCAAATTTAACGATTTTAAAAATTCACATCATGATCCTATTACTTCGCAAAAACATTCATTAGAATTAGATCATCGTACACCAAACATTGCTTGTAATAAATTAAAAATTGCACCCAAACAACTAACAAATGAATTAATTGAAACGGGGCAAGCTGATGATTATTTTCAGTTTTTAAGTAGATCTACCAATTGTATTAAACGAGAAGCTTGTAAAAAATGCATTGTTGGACAAACCATTCCTCTACCGGATGTTATTTGCAAAGAAATTTATAAACAACATTGGGACGAAATGTGTGAAAAAACAAAATCCTGCATTGGATGTTTTCACCATAATTATAAAAAACCGCAATTTCCAGAAAAACACAAAGCAACATGGACTATATCGGATCAAAAGAAAAATTAAACATTTGGATTTTCACACATATACTTAAACACTTCCCATCAACAAGAAATAAACTATTTGTTGATGCTTGTGCAGGCTCTGGTTCTGTAAGTCGCTTTGCTGCTAGCACTGGATTTAAAGTTCTAGCATGTGATAATTTATCTTTTCCTACCCATCTGGTCAATGGGAGCATTGGTATATTTCCATTCCTGAAAGAAGTGCAATACCACATTAATTGTATGAACCAACTTTCAGGAACTCAAGGCTATTTTTATAATAATTTTTGTGAAAGATCTGGAAGATTGTATTTTACAACTGAGAATGCTTGTAAAATTGATGCTTGCCGACAATATTTGAATAACATCAATAATTCAAAAATATTCAGTATTCTAATTCATTCCTTAATCGAAGCTCTGAGTCGTGTATCTAATACTGCAGGTACTCATGGAGCTTTCTTAAAGAAATTCAAGGAAAGAGCTTTAGACCAAATTCATTTACGTATTGAAAAAAACAATATTGGTGAAGGGGAATGTAAAACCTATCAAGCCGATTTTGTAGAATTAGTGAAATCAGATGAATATAAAAAAATTAATAAAGATGTCATTTATATTGATCCCCCATACAATGAGCGTCAGTATGCTCCCAATTACCATCTCTACGAAGCTTTGGTGCGTTATGATTTGACTCCTGTTGCTGGCGTCACTGGTTTAGGAGAATGGTCTGATAAAAAAAGTGGATTTTGTAATAAAACCACCTTCTTCAAACATCTACTAACCATCATCGAAAATGCCGACTGCCCCCTCATATTTCTAAGCTACAGTTCAGATGGATTGGTTTCCAGAGATCAAATTGAAGATTTCATTCTTCAGCAATCCATACCGCTGAGTGTTCATTCTCATACCCAAAAGAGGTATAAGTCAGATCCCAGTCGTCACAATGAAACAAGTTTGCTGAAAGAATTTCTCTTCGAACTGCAACTCAAGTAAACCGTTGTGGCATAAGCATTTACGCAAAATCCTAAGCCCTTAGGTTTTGGTTCAAAACCAAGTTTGAAATTTTTTCAGTTTACAGGTTCTATCTTTTGACCTATACTGATATAGACCTGAAAGCTACTATGGCTGGGTAACCTACCTTGTGTGGAATGAAGACTAATGAATAAAGCTGAAGCACTAAATCTATGGAAGGATCTTGAATTACCTTGGGAACCAGTAGACCTTGGAGAAGGTTTATGGGGAAAAGTAATTGAGTGGACTGTTGATAGATGTAAAGTAATATTGGAGAAATATAATGAATGGAATCGTCTTAAAAAATGGGTTTCAATACATTGTTATGCAGATGATATAAAAAATAATCGTTGGTTATTGACCCATCAAGCAATTGGATTCGGAGAAGGAAAGGAATTATTTGATGGACAAAATCGCCTGGAAGCAATAATAGAAGCCGAAATTCCCGTTAAGATTCTAACGATAATCGGAATGACTAAAAGGTCTCGCTATGCTGTTGACGAGAATACACCTAGGACTGGATTCGATGTCTCGAAGATAAAAAATCCAGATTCAATAATTACCAAAGGCGATATCTCAGTGGCTAAGATGTTGGAGCGAGGATATGAAAACTTTGGCAAGCGGATGAGCAACACCTTATCACTAGAGGTCGTCAGGGAATTTGAACCTATAATTAATTGGATCAATAAAAACCTTCCACGAAAAACACATGTCACTACAGCAGCGGGTGTTAGAGCAGCAATTGGTCGTTGCTACATTACTATTCAAACTAACAGTCAAAAAATTGGTTTACTTAAGAATTGCTGCAGCATTTTGGTAGATCCCTCTGCTGCTATAAAATTATCTGAAGAAAATCCTGTTGTTTATCAAAGAATTTATCAGAACACCTTTAAATTGCGGGATCACCTGATTAGTGGAAAAAATTATTGGGGACAGATGAGGAATCTGTATTTCCTTGTAGAATATATTTTATCTAAAATTTTAGCAGGTGAACTCGTACAACGATTCCCTAGTCCTAAAACATTGCGAAGTATAGGACAAGAACTGTTTCCATTTGAAGATGAAGAACTGGCGGAAGAAGCAGAATAATATCCGCTGCTTTTTAAGAATAAAACCCCCTCGATCCCCTTTGGTCGTGGGGGTTTATTAATGCGCTTAAATAAAGAAAAGAAGCGTAACTATCAAAGATATAATTGCCCCAATAACATAAAGCATACTTGGCCCCCACTTCTTAAGGAATGGGATAATTACTTTAACTAAGTTTCTAATAATCTGAATTAACTTTTTAAGACGCTCCCCTCTACGAAATTCTGTGTCCATAGTAACCTCCTAACTATATAGTGATCTGACCTCAATTAATTTTCCCAATCACGCTCAGAACGTACCTCCAAATTTTTCTCCCATACTGCAATCATGACTTTGGGGTCTACACCCAATTCTTTTGCCTTATAAATCAATGCATTAAGATCTTTTGGAAAACATTTTTTACCCCACCCTAGCATCCCACATTCTCCAGGTACATTCCAATGTGATTTACCCAATCTATTATCCTTTGTTGCAATTTCAATCATCCTATCATAATTTATATTTAATTTATCACAAATTTGCTTGATTTCATTGGCAAAAGAAACCTTAGTAGCCAAAAAACAATTAGTTAAATATTTAACCATTTCTGCAATTCTAGCACTTGTTTTTACAATAGGAACATTAGGAAAGGCTTTTAAATAAACTTGTTTTAATACATTTAACCCCTCAGTAGGACCACCCAAAACAATTCTATCTTGATTTTTAAAATCCTCAACTGCATTACTTTGAGTAAGAAATTCAGGATTGAAACATATAATTAAGGATTTGTAGGTTTCATTTAAATAATCGGTAGTACCTGGCGGTATCGTTGATTTAATAGCTATTATTCTTTGCTTGTCAGTACACTCACTAATGTCCTTTATCACTGACTCTACAATGCTTGTATCGCAAGCACAATTTGGCCCCATTGGTGTCGGAACGCATATAAAGATAGGACCTTCAGTTTCGCTTACAAGTTGCCCTATCCTATTATTAGCAGGATAATAAGTCAAATCATTTTCATCGTACACTAAAAGATCATCTGGATTTTTTAAATCATAAGTAACCACCTCAAATACACGCCGCATACCCTCCCGGAGAGCAACACCAACACATCCTTGACCAACTACACCTATATCTCTAAACATATCATTCCTCCCATTTAAAATATTAGAGTAGAAAAAATATAATAAATGGCCTCCAGGTTCAAGGTGTTAAAAAAATATTATACAAAAGAGATCACCCAACCAAATGTGACCTGTACATTAGAAGTTTTCCCTAGATCGGGGAATGTAACCATAGAATATAAATCACCATTGTTCATCCTTAATGCCATTTCACTTAAACTATGTCCATTTGCTTCATCAAATGCCACCACACTGGTAAATGTTACTTGTGATAGTAAATTGGGATCAATTGTAGCTATAACAGGTTTGCTAAGAAGGGTTACTCCAAAAAGACCGTTTCTTTCAGTATTTACATATTTTGGCACACCACCAGTTGTGCCTTGATCACCAAAAATCATTCTTGCAATAAAATAATCATATTGATCGCCATACTGGTTTGCTATACTATTAGCTAAAGCATTACGACCAGTACGCAAAATAGTATTTGTGTAATATTTTTCCTCAATATGTCCATTTTTATCCTCTATAATGACTTTTATATCACCTTTAGATTTTATTGTATCAATCATGTTTACCCTTATGTTCGATGAAATATGTTATTGATTCATTTTGTCCAAGCACATCAGAAACAGAATTATCCGGTATATTTAGAGCTAAAAATGGAGGCATAAAAGGAGTAGCAGTTTCAATACTCATTTGTATCACATCATTTCCTCTACGGTCCACTGAATCAAATGTATGTTCTGGCATGGGCGGATAGTTTCTTTCTGGTATAGTGAGTGGCTGTTTTATATATTGATATATATGTATTAAAACTGGTGTCCCGCCAGCCGCTGGTGTTTTCCATTGATGATATGGTCCATTTAAAGTAATAATAGTACCGTTAATTTGACTAATTGCATAATAATCGTCAGCAACAGGTGGAAAATTTTGTATTACTACCAAAAAACTCTCTTTCCAAAGATCGCTATCAAGTATTAAATTTGGATCAACAGGTGCATTTGCCCCATTAAGAATACCTAAAATTGTTTCATAATTTACAATGGTTTGTAATATAAGATTTTTATATTGTAAATAACCAACTTGATTACTTGCTAATCTCTGGTAAACATGGGTTGTCACACCCACAATATTACCAGAAGTATAATTTCCAATATATAATCTGTGATTATCATTAGGAATGAAACCCACAATTTCATATTGTGTGCCACCATATAAAACATAATGGCCAATCTCAAACAGACTGCGCACATCCTCTAAAGTAACTTCACTGCTAAAATCTACAATACCACGCTGAGTTTTAGTCCAGCTACCAGCTACACCCGTTGTAATAAGATATCCAGTATCATTACGAATTGTATAAGTAATACCAGAAGCGTTAACAATTGGTAAAGAATTAAGAGGATGAGCATATCCGTCTATTAACAATTCACTATCTGTGGTAATTGAAACAATAGTATATACATCATTATTTGGTCCAAACGGTGGAGGATCGGGATAAGGATAAGCCGACAATTCTATTCTCCAGCTTCCGTCATATACCTCTCTTGGATTGTTTACATCCCACAATTCTAAGAAATCTTGTGTTAAGTCATCAAATTTAAATTCCTGATTTAATGTCGTAGTGGCATTTTCGTATAAATCTACTGATAATCTAAAATTAAATGAGGATTGACTCAATGGTTCAGCAGCCGGTGGAACACCAGCCACTGTAACCATATATCCATCAGGATTTGACCAATTATAAATGCCAGCATGCACACCAGTAAGTATTTCTAAAATATTCTTGGTTAAATGGTCCTTATCCCAGCCCAAAGTATCTAACTTAAGATCTGGACAAAACAATACAATCATATCATTATAAGCAAGAGCGGGGACCCATGCTAAAGGTCCTCCAACTACCAAATTAGATGTTGCTAAAGCATCTCGTCTAATAGAATGCAGTCCATTCTCTGTTACTCTATTGAAAAACATTTGGGCATTACCAGAAATAAGAACATCCTGTCCAGAAAACTGGATTAAAGCCTGAACTTGTTCAAATGGTGGTTCTACAAACTCATTTACCAAACCCTCGAAATTCATTTGATGCAAAACAGCATGAAAAGGAGTGTATTCTGCAAGTATTTCAAGCGATTCTCTGATTCGATCATTACAAAGTTGTTCAATTTTCAAATCGATATTATATTTACTACTTTGACAGGATGTGCAAGAGTCCATAAAATCACAATCAATATCACAAGGCGATCTGGACTCCCTACTAGATCCATTATATTCCTCTACATTATAAATATTTTCACTGTAAGGAAATTCTGTTCTTACCCATCCAAATATTAGTGGATCTACATAAGGATGTCTTGTTGGTACAATTAAATCAAATAATGAGTCATCTTCCTCTATTAAACGAACATTCCAATTCTTTAAAGGGCAATTTTGATCCCGTTCATCCCTTTGATCGGCTAATGGAAGAGTGCGTATATAATCTTCTATAGCTTGTGCTGCCGCATCCGGAACATCATTAAACTTATAAAGGATTCTTATAGAATCCCCAGAATACAATACTATTGGATTAACAGAAAGCAAATGCCCAACCCAAGTTATAATCGTATCAGATCCAATATTTACTGCTTGTATATAATCAACAGTTAATGGTGTCCATATATCATCACTAACACCACGATAATATAATTCAAAATTTAATAGATCTACTGGCAAAACCATCATTTTAGATAGTGTAAATGTAGTGTCCCCATCATTAATAACATCTAATACTTCTTGCCAAGTATATGGAGAAACCACCTGCCATAGTTTTGTGAACTTCTTTAACTCAATTCCAGCTTGAGCTAATGCCTCACTTAAACCTCTAAATGTTCCCTTTTTCTTAAACACAGGAACTGCTCTCTTAATCTGTCTCCTCCATAAAGTTGGATCACCAGATCGTAATTTCAGACCAAATATATTCCCTAAATAAACCAACATAGATTCATGAATAGCATTAGCATCTAACAAATCTACGGTTTGATTTGCCAAATCCTCTAATAAAGAAAATCCTTGTGCAACAGAATTATTAAACTCTTGAAGAACTTCTGGGGATACATCATTATCTGACCAATAAATCTTAAATACTTCTGGCAAATAATTATTTAAAAGTGTTTCATACTTACCAGGTTTTGTAAAGTGTGTGGGAATACTAGTGGTAATTTGCGTGTCTCCCAATAATGCAAATTTTTCATGAGCCGATAGATTATCTCCACCTATAAGCGGAGTCCAAGTCCAACAAATAACATAATCTCCCTCACGTTGTCCAGCAGGAGACCATTCTAATTCCCAATGACCATATTGAGTGTCTCCATCAACAGTTTCATTAATATTTTTAACATGCCAACTTGCAGCATTAGCAGCATCTAACACGGGATCTCCTGTATCCAACCATACTTCACTGTCATCGTTGCCAAACATAGCAATAGCAACAGCTTCTTTGTAATAGTAAGTATTAGAATCCAAGCTTGCTGTTAACTGATTTTGTAGACGTTCCGCTTCTGCTAAATTACTAGGCGTCGGAAATAAACAAGCTCTGGCTCTTGCTGCTTCATAATCTGCTTGTAAACCACTATCTGTGGAACTAGTTGTAGTAAATTCTCCAATGTTATTTCCACTAAAATCTCTTGTAATGTAATAAATTACAATTTGGCTAATTTTATAGGGATTGGCTATATAACATCCATTAGCATCTGGTGTAAGAATATCAAAAATAATCGTATCGCCAATTGTAGGCGACTCATTTATTCTCTTTAATGCCACATCTTCTCCTTAGGAGTAAATAAATCTAATACTAATATCATCTGATCTAACAATTTCATAAAATTCAGTAGTTACATTCTCTCCAGAATTTGCCGGATCGCTTGTAGTAAAAGTAATTGTAAATGTTGTTATTTCTTTAATAGCTGCTAATTGTTTAATTAAATCAATAGATCTTAAAGTTTTTCCGTAATCCCAATTATTCAATGAGAAAAATTGGGAAGTTTGATCAAGAATCCTGTTTTTAATTTCCTCTTGATACTTACGATAAAATTTATCTAGTGTTACTTCAATAGCAACATCTACAACCACAATTATTCCATCCTTTAAACAAATAAAATCAGTAAGCATTTTTTTATCATTTAATTCATTTAATAAATCAACTTTTAAATTATTAGATGCCGTTTGTAAGCCATCTGTGCCATTACGAGCCAAAACATAAATATCTATAATATTTCCAGCACATCCATAATTCCTTAGTGTTACATTCGCTTTGCCAATTTGTCCATGATAAGCAGTATAGAATTGTTCACATAAAATTTTGTAATCCTCGCCAGATACTGCACGATCCTGTGTTTTTACATACAATGGAAGTTTTCTCCTGATGTCCTCAATTGTATCACCATCATACCCATATTGCCCTTTTGTATAGTTGGTAAATGTTACCGGTACTTTGTAATCCACACCACTTACATCTGATTGATGTTGAAAAGTAATATACCCACTAATAATATTGCCAATAACTCCTCCGCCAATGCGATGTATTGTCTCAATACGAGAACCAGCAGATGGTATTAACCCAGCTTTATTATTGCCAAAAATCACATAAGCAGTCCAATTTGAATCAAATTCTAAACGATACTCACGACGTGGTTGAGAATCGGTAAAATAATCCACCTGTTGCCAACGAACTCCATCCACATATACTCTTACAGAATTATAAATTACCGGAGTTTGTGCAAGTGTTAGTGTTTGTGATACTTGACCCGTTCCATTAAACAAATTAGTACGGGTTCTGCCCTCTAATCCAATTATACTTGTATTAATTGAACTGCCAGCAGGTATGATTATTTGTTCATCATATAATGGCTCATTGTTCTCATCTGCTTGAAACAACTCAATAGTTGTAGGAGTGCCACCAGAAACTATGGCTATTGGTAATGGAGCATTAATAAGAATGTCTGTGGGAGCTATAGCATTAATTGTTCCAGACCACATAGAAACTGCGGCTATAGGTGGCTGCGGTATGAATCCTATCAATTTTGACAATCTAAAAGCATTTTCTACTTCAGTTACTGTGTCTATAAATAATTCATTGGCAATTTGATCTTGTTTAAAAGAAAGCATATCGCCAACAAACGCAAAGTTCTCCATTAACATAATGGCAATGCTTGATTCCACAAAATCATTAAAAGTATTTGGTAATACAGAACCATTTGGACCAAATCTTTCTTTAATAAAATCACGTAATCTGGTTTTTAATGACCAAAAATCTTGGTTTGTATAATTTAAACTTATTACATTTGGCGTGTTGTACAAACCCGCTTGATCATATGGTTGAACAGTTACTGGACAATTTGCAGCCATTAATTACCTCCTACTGTTGGTATTTCTAGCACAAGACTATCTATAATTCCAATATTATTCGGGTCATAGAAATTAATTTTTATACTCAAAATATGCTCTTTCTGATCGAGAGTATCTGCTGCATTTAAATCGCTGTTATTAATATTATTACTTACTTCTATGTCATCCACAACAATTCTAGGCTCCCATGTAGATATGGCATTAGAAATCAATTGTCTTATTTGATCTGCAACGATACTATCATTTGGTTCAAAAAAATACTCTCTCAAGTTTGTGCCATAATTAGATAGCATGACGCGCTCCCCTGGATTGGTTAGTAATAAAATCATTAAATCTGATTTAATTACATCTAATCCTTGAGATGAACGAAAAAATCCAAGTGGATCTTTTACAATTGGATACATTAAACCTTTTGTTTTTTCAATCATACAGTAAATCCCCCAATAGCAGGATGCATAAATAAACAACTAGCGATTGTGGCTTCTGCCGAAGCTGAAGCAAACACTCTGTCGCTAATTACTATTCTGCCCGAAGCCTTGCCAGTGTCTGGATCTGTTCCTCCTTGATATACTAACACATGTCCAATACAGCCACTTTTTTTACCTGTCTTTGGATCTGGACAATCTTCTCCTGCATCTAAAATAATTCTATCTTTAGCAACAAATAACTGTACATTAGCTCGATTTACATAATCCCTATCAGATACATGCATTGTAGTGCCGAAAACATGAGTTACTTGACTTGCAGGATGCTTCTCTTCTCCCACAACTGTTATGTGATTATCATAAGTCGTACATAGATACTCTCCGCCAACCCTTAACATATAAAAACCAGGACCATCAGGAGCTTCTTGAAACCTCATCAAATGTGGACCTCGCTCCGTATTATCCTTTTGAGGACTTACAATTTGTATACTTTGTTGTACCGTATTCTCTTGACTATTGTCATCATTAAAGCTCATTTCTAATCCATACCCAGTTCTAACTCTCACAAATGCCTTTTTCGCCTTACTAACACAACGCGCTTCGGGAACTACACTATCTGTGGCTTCATCTGCTGGTTTACCTATTTCTTGTCTAATAGGAATCTCTAAATCATTGTCCTCATCTATCATTTCAAAAGTGTGCCTGCTTGTACTACGCATCGTAATACCACGCTTTGCACCACCTAATTTCTTATCTTTTGTTTCATCATTCAGCTCAACTAAATTTCCACAAGCAGATAATAAACGAATATAATTATTTTTACCTCTATTTTCGGGGGTATCCTCCTCATCGCTCATTTCAAAACGATGTCCTGTCATAGAAATAATTTTGATTTTTCCCATGCATCTATTAGTACAACCCCAATTAAATCCATATAATCCATTTTCCCATCCCAATCCATCACTTGGAACTTTTGGGTGTTCTACAGAATCATCAATAATAATAGTGCCGCCACCACGAGAAAGAAATTGAATACCGCTTTGGTTTAATGCACACTTATTGTTTTGTGGGGTTGATGGCCCTGAATATGGCGCACATTCATTTCGATGTTTAAAATATTCATTTGCACATTTCGGTCTGTTTTGAGGAGTTACACAATCGTTAGGTTTTTCCAATGGTTTATTATCACTATCAAGACAATCAGTTGTATTTCCACCAACACCGCAACCACAATACGGATTGGCCCACTCACCACTAGGATGAAGAAAATCATCTTTGAAAATCATCCAATTATTAAGACTACTTTGAATTTCTATCCTCTTATATCTGTTTCCACATTTATAATTACCATCCACCATTTTTAACATATGTTTTTGGGGAGTTTTAAAACCATAAATATGCGGATAAGTTACCTTTTTCTTTGCCAAAGCATCCTCATCAAAATCAGGTCTATCATAATCAATTCCATTATAATTTTCAGTATTCCATTGTGGAAAACATTGTGAGCCATCATTAGCAGATACAAGATAACCTTTTCTGTGCCCATCATGAATTTCTGTAAATTCCTCTCCAATAAATCCAAAATTATGCCTACCATCAGGACCCCTGTCACGACCCCATGTTGTACCAATATAATAGGGGAACCTACGACTTCCCCTTCCAAAGAGAATACATACCATAGAACCAGCAGGTGGTACCCAAACTAAACCACAATCATCAAATCCACCCATAGCGGATATGGGCCAAGCCCACTGACATTGTTCTACTTGAGTTGTAACCTCATCAGATAATTCTGGGCTGTAAAATCGTATTCTTCCTTGTTTATACGGATCAATAGTATCAATACAAAGTGCTGTATATACTCCAAAGTATGTTTGTGTTTGAGCAATATTATGCGTGCGCTTCTTGAATTCAGAGGATACCAATTGTTTTGCTTGGTAACCTAATCCCTCAAAACTCTTCTCAATATTTCTAATTCTTTCATCATGATCTTGAATTATACTCATATAAACTCCTTAAACAACAGCAGGTAATTCACCACCAAAACTATCTGGTGAAAGATAACTAATTGGATTTCCTTGTGGGGGCGGTGGAGGATTTGATTTGGGACCATATACACCTGGTGGTAAAGTAACACTGAGAGTTGTTACATATTTACCATCTGCTGTTATACTATGATTCTGTTTAGTAATAATCCAGTTTTTATTGCTCATATAATTATTGCACATTGGATCTGTCAGCCAATCCGGGCAGCTATCATCTTCAGTGCGCACTAAATGCAAAGGATTTATAACAACAATGGAACAAGGTCTCCCAAATGGATTAACATTACAAAAAATCTCACGAGGATCTCCAACAATTTTTAAATCACCACGTATCGCCTCAAATCCAAAAGCAGCATGCGCCTGTATTTGTGCTGTTTGCCCCTTCATGGCCTCACGTAATGCTCTATTGGAACCAAATGTATCAATGCCCTGAGATGTTAGAGTTGGAACCACCGTCACTCCAGCCCTTTTCGTTTGCGTTTGACAGGGATTTGCATCAGTACCTTGCTTACCATCACTTGCAATTGATTCGTGGGAAACAGGAGCCGTTATACCGCCGACACCAGGAAGTGCATTAAAATTTAATGCCCAATTAACCTTCGGAGAAAATTCTAAAACAGGACTGCATTTGCCAGCATTAACAATAAAAGTAAGACCCGTGTGGTTAGGTAAACACGACTGGGTAGCAGGCGTGCAGTTATCATTTATATCCTCCCAGAAAATAATGTCCCCCTTATAACCACCTATTAACTCACCACCTGGACTCTCATAAGCTGTAATAACAATACCTTTATCATCTTTAGTTCTATAAGAACTTAACCATTCATAAGCTGTGGCTATCTTATCTTGATTAAGTTGTGGCCAAAAATTTTCAGGACCATTACCAACTTCTCCATTACTATCTACTCCCCCGTCCTTGAATAAGAACTTGTCTGGACTGCCACCATTAGTACTTACTTTTAGAAAATCAACACGGCAACCAGGTTCAATACATGCACCATTAACATCAAATTTGGGCGAAAATAATTGTCTCAAAGCACTTTTCAGAGACAATTTGTTTGCTTTAGTTTTATCACCACCGAAAGCCTCTTTACCACGGGATAAAGTTAATACATGTGCTATATCCTTCGCTGTTACGTTAAATTTGAATTTTCCTTCTGCGGCTGTAGCATCAACTTTTATCAATAAAGCCCTAATTTCAGGAGATACTATAACTGGCTGCCTTATGTTGTCACATCCTGTACCCATCCATCCAAATCTCATTCTCAAATAAATATAAGGATTTACTTCCGCTTCTGTGGTGTCCAAAGCAGCATATCTCTTTATCTCTTCGAAGAATTTATTAAAAGCCCCACCTTCTTCATCTATAATTTCTAAATTGACATCAATGCCATTTGAAACTCCATATTCAAAACCAGCAATTATTGCCTCATGTTCACGATTTGGATAAGATTTATTACCAACAGTAATATACTCATGTTCTTTAACCCCAAACCAGGCTTTAACAAAAGGAGCCATAGTTGCATATGTATAATCTGCCCCCTTAGCTAATGGGTCGTTTGGGGGACTGCACGAAGCAAATTCCCCAATGCAACCATATAAACAGTCTGTTATATTAAACCCTGTTGTATTAAACATAATTTATTCCTAGTATGGATTAGCAGGAATTCTTATATTAACTCCT
>Ga0315284_10001905_pt1 | contig 29817 bp, 28 predicted proteins | sample YL17G09_16_MG_FD_203696 | JGI IMG/M metagenome (GOLD analysis project Ga0315284, IMG submission 203696) | Sediment microbial communities from Yellowstone Lake, YNP, Wyoming, USA - YL17G09_16 | ecosystem: Environmental > Aquatic > Freshwater > Lake > Sediment | place: USA: Wyoming | collected...
AGCGTATCGATGTGTTCTTGTAGATCTTCCACTCTTATCTCATCACTTAATTGGATGGTAGTCCCGCTACCTTTAATAGTTAAAAACCCTATGTAGTGTCGGCGTAAAAGATTGTCGATATTCTTCTGGGAAGTGCCAAGAGCTTCTGAAACATCTTCCATTTGCAAAACAATTTGAGGATTAATTTCCAAAATATGTAGAATGTGGTCACCTAACAGGAATAATGTCGAGTTGGCATTTTTCCTATACATTAAGAGGATTTTACGCTTATCCTACGCACAATACAAACAAAATGGTATACTTTCTGATCCACTGGATAAAACCAGCGGGTTTTTCTTATGGAGAACACAATCAAAATTAGAGGTGCCAGACAGCATAACTTAAAAAATATTGATCTTGACATTCCTAAAAATAAACTTGTTGTTTTAACGGGAGTATCTGGTAGTGGCAAAAGTTCTTTAGCTTTTGACACTATTTATGCCGAGGGTCAAAGAAGATATGTAGAGAGCCTGTCTTCATATGCCAGGCAGTTTCTAGGAATAATGGAGAAGCCGGATGTGGATCAAATTACCGGCCTTTCTCCGGCAATTTCTATTGATCAAAAGACAACATCCCACAATCCCCGAAGTACCGTTGGAACCGTTACCGAAATTTACGATTATTTAAGGCTTCTTTTTGCCAGAATAGGTCATCCTCATTGTCCAGTATGTGCCAGAGAGATTTCTCACCAAACTATTGATCAGATAGTTGATCAATCACTTAATTTGATAACAGAAACAACCAGAAAGCAGAAAAAAGGTTGGTTTTTAATTCTTGCACCTTTAGTTCAGGACAGAAAAGGAGAATTTTCCAATCTTTTTGACAATTTAAAAGCCAAAGGATTTACAAAAGTCAGGGTTGACGGACAAATACATGAACTGTCGGAAGATTTGGTTCTTATTAAAACCAACAAGCACACAATTGAAGCTGTTGTAGATAAAATAGGCGGGCCCAGTGTGGAACTTAAGACCAGATTAACGGATTCAATTCAGCAGGCTCTCAATCTGTCAGAAGGTCTTGTTGTCCTTGCCCAAATCTTGGATTCAGGATTTCAAATTCCCGAATTTCCAAAAAAATTCCACGACCATTTATTTTCAGAAAGGTTTGCCTGTCCGATCGATAACATCAGCTTACCCGAAATAGAACCAAGAACATTTTCTTTTAATTCCCCCCACGGCGCTTGTTCTACTTGTACAGGTTTAGGCAAGATCTTAAAAGCTGATCCGGACCTTATTCTTTCTCCGGAACTGTCAATTCTTGAAGGGGGAATACTGCCTTTTTCAACCATGTTTGAACACGATACCTGGTATTCCCGCTTAATCTTAAAAGTCTGCGATGACCTGGGGATTAATCCCAAAACAGCAATTAAAAGCCTATCAGTAAATGAAAGAGACATTATTCTCTACGGAACCGGAAATACGGAATATAAAGTTGACGGAACAAATAAGCAAGGCAAGCTCACAGCAATTTATTGGAGATTTATAGGGATTGTTCCTGAACTGGAAAGAAGATACAAAGAATCTCAAAGCGACTGGATACGGGAAGAGATTAAAAAATACATGCGGGAGAAAGTCTGCGAAAGCTGCCATGGAGCAAGACTTAAAAAAGAATCCCTCGGGATTACCATCGGAGGGTTGTCAATTTTTAAAGTAACGGAATTTTCAATAACCCAAACATCAAACTGGCTCAAATCACTTGGGTTAGTAATGAATGACAGGGAAAAAGAAATCGGAAGACTGATCATACGAGAAACTCTTTCGAGGCTTCAGTTTTTGGTTGATGTGGGCTTGGAATATTTAACCCTGGGAAGACAGGCCGGAAGCCTGTCAGCGGGGGAGGCGCAAAGGATACGACTCGCTTCCCAAATCGGATCGGGTTTAACCGGAGTATTATATGTTTTGGATGAACCCACCATCGGACTTCACCCCAGGGACGATCAACGACTTATTGATACTTTAAAGAAATTAAGGGATTTAGGCAATACGGTCATTGTCGTTGAACACGACGCGACTATGATGAAGCAGGCAGACTACATTATTGATTTTGGGCCGGGAGCTGGTAAACACGGAGGGGAAGTGGTTGCCCAAGGATCACCAAAACAAATTGAAAAGAACAAAAAATCCTTAACCGGGCAATTTCTTTGTGGCAAAAGAAAAATCAAAGTCTCAAATCACCAGCCGTTACTTGCCAATCACCAATCTCTTAAAATCCTGGGGGCACATCAATACAATCTAAAAGGCATTGATGTGGAATTTCCTTTAGGAAAACTGGTTACAATTACGGGAGTTTCGGGCTCGGGTAAGTCCACGCTGCTTGTCGAAACTCTTTTCCCTGCGCTCCAAAGGCAGCTCAATCCCCTTTTTCGAGGAGAAGTAGGGGAGCATAAAAGACTAGACGGAATAGAGAATATAGACAAAGCCATTCTTATTGATCAGTCACCGATAGGCAGAACCCCAAGGAGTAACCCCGCAACATACACCAAAACTTTTGATCCGATAAGAGACGTCTTTGCTTCAACTCGTGAGGCAAAAGCCAACGGGTTCAAAAAAGGCAGATTCTCGTTCAATGTCAGAGGCGGAAGATGCGAAGCCTGCGAAGGGCAAGGACAGATTAAAATCGGGATGCAGTTTATGAGCGATCTTTGGATAACTTGCGACGTATGCCATGGGAAAAGGTATAACACGCAAACCTTGGAGGTTGCTTTCAGAGGGAAAAACATAGCGGAAGTACTTGACATGACAGTTGATGAAGCAAAAGAATTTTTCCATGCCCATTATCAAATACTGACCAAGCTTGATACTTTGTCCTGGGTGGGACTTGGGTATATGCAGTTGGGGCAGCCTGCCACCACTCTTTCAGGAGGAGAGGCCCAAAGAGTAAAACTGGCAACGGAATTATCGAAAAGGGCAACAGGAAAAACTGTATACATTCTGGATGAGCCAACAACAGGTCTTCACTTTGCCGATGTTGAAAGACTTCTTAAAGTTCTAAAACTTCTGACAGAAAAAGGAAACAGCGTCCTAATTATCGAACACAATTTGGATGTAATAAAAAACAGCGACTATATAATCGATCTTGGCCCCGAAGGCGGAGATGCCGGCGGACATCTCATCGCCCACGGCACTCCTAAAGAGGTTTCTCAAATAAAATCCTCATACACCGGAGCCTATTTGAAGTAAAACTTGCTTGCCTGGGTAGATACTTGGATTTCGATTTGATTCGATTTCTTTGTATCCACCCAGGACTTTGATGTCTTGCAAAAAATGAAAAGCAAATAATAGCAGTGAGAAAGGTTACCCCTCCTCACTTTTGACAGAATATCTACACCTGTTATTGCATTTGCACACGTGACGGTGTGAAAAAGAATCTCAGAGTCGCAAAGATGTCACAGAACGTGCATAACGTAAGTAATGATGTAGACAAGTAGAGGCTTCCTTCACCAACACCACCATTCTCTACCGACCACCACACAATGAGTGTAACGATATTAAATAGGGCGAGAGGAATACCCGCTAGCACATTCAGTCTTGTCTTACCCTCATTGAGTGTAAAGGCGAAGGCAAGCAGCACAAAAGTGAACAGGACTGCAGTGATAACCCAGTCAATAACGGGGAAATTGAGAAATGCAGTCATGAATGCAACGTTCCAGATCTGGCCGCCAAACAAGACTGCCCACAGCTGCCAAGGAACGAGTGCTGCCAATATCGCCATAACGAGACTAAAAGGCTTCAACCAAACAATCAAATTTTTCATTTTATACCTCCTAGGCACTTTGGCCCGGGCTGGATACCAAAGAATGATATCCAATCAGGGCCTTTTATACCTAGAGCTTTGCACGACATGTAAAAGAACTTAACATCGAAATACTACTCTAAACTATAGGTTTTGTCAAGCCAGATGGGATCATGTAAAGTATAAGAATGTTGAAAAAACTCGCAGTTTTAGTACTTAGTACATTGTACCTGGTATTTGGTGCTGGAGCGGTGTTGGCACAAAACGAATTTATTGTTGATTCCAATGTTACATATGAAGTTAGCGAAACTGGCACAACATTAGTAACCCACGAAATTTTTCTTGAAAATGCTTTTTCTACTCTTTATGCAACTTCCTATTCTCTAAATCTTGAAAATATAGAAGCCAACAATGTCCAAGCGCGGAGTGCAACCGGCCAGCAGTTATCTGTGAATACCGCTAAAGACGGAGACAGAACAAACATTAAAATCGAGTTTACCGATGCGGTCGTTGGAAGAGGCAAGAGCCGGCATTTTTTTGTTACATACGAAAATACCAGTTTTGCGTCAAAGACAGGAGAAGTCTGGGAAATTTCTATTCCCAAACTTTCAAGTGATTCATCTTTCAGAAGTTATCAGGCCACCCTTAAAGTTCCTCTAAAATTCGGTCTTGAAGCATATATTTCTCCCAAGCCGGATAGTTCGGAAGAACAAGCCAATACAAGAGTATATACATTCTCAAAAAACGATTTAGTTAAAACCGGTGTTACGGCAGGTTTTGGTGAATTCCAAGTTTTTACCTACACTCTCAATTACCATTTGGAAAATCCATTGGCCAGAAGTGCAGAAACTGAAATTGCCCTTCCCCCGGATACCGCTTTTCAAAAAGTCTATCTAAGATCGATTAATCCGGAACCTTTAACGATTAGAATTGATGAAGACGGAAACTGGCTGGCAAGTTATAAACTAACTTCAAGACAAAGATTGGACGTGGTGGTAACGGGTGAAGTGCAGATTTTTGCCAGCGAAAGAAAATTCCCGAAGCCTACTGATGAGGTTCTGGCTTCTAATCTACAAACTTCCAACTACTGGGAAACTAATGATTTACAAATTAAGGCACTGGCACAAGAACTCAAAACTCCCAGAGCCATATACGATTATGTATGGCAAAACCTGAAATATGATTACGATAGAGTCCGACCGAATGTAGAAAGACTGGGTGCCAAAGGAGCACTTCTTACTCCGACAAACTCAATTTGCATGGAATTTACCGACCTTTTCATTGCCCTTTCCAGGGCAGCGGGAATTCCTGCCAGAGAGATCAACGGTTACGCATATACGGAAAATCCCGAGATACAACCTTTAAGCTTGGTTGCCGATGTTCTGCATTCCTGGCCCGAATATTGGGACGATACAAGAGGCGCCTGGATTCCGGTTGACCCAACCTGGGCATCTACTACAGGGGGAGTCAATTTCTTCGACAAGCTTGATCTTAGACATTTTACTTTTGTAATTCATGGCGAAGATGCGCTCAAGCCTTATGCCCCCGGATCATATAAACTGGGGGCTAATCCGCAAAAAGATGTCTTTGTCTTTTTCGGAAAACTTTCAACTGACCAAACATCTTACCCTCAAATTAAAGCAACCTTTAAACCGGGGGTGCTTTTTTTCAATTCATCAATTAATATCAGTATCAGAAACCCAGGTCCTTCAGCCTACTATTCCTTCTACCCGGAAATCTACTTTGACAGCAAATTGCATTCCCGGGATTATATCGAAGTTTTACCTCCTTTTTCCTCCTACGAGATGGATGTCAAAGTTCCTTACAGCTTTTTTGGCAAAGATACCCCCAATGTCGTTAAAATAGTTGTCGACGGAAGCGACTTGAGTTTATCTACAAACAAAAACAGAGTTATAATAACAAGCCTGACTATAACCTTTATAATCATAACAATTTTTATAATCGTAATTCTTATCAGGCTAAAATGGAAAAACAAATTGCAAGCCGCCTTCCGCAAAGCCCGGGAGTCTATATATTCAAAACGGGAAATGGGCCGATCTACATCGGAAAGGCCATAAACCTCAAAAGGCGCGTCCAGAGTTATTTTGACCTAAATCTTCAGCCGAAAACGATGAGAATGGTCAAAGAGGCCTCGTCTCTGACAATTACGAAAGTTGATTCGGAATTTGAGACACTCCTTCTGGAAGCAAAGTTAATTCACAAATTCCAGCCTAAATATAACTCTGTTGCCAAAGACGATAAACACCCCTTATATATAACAATAACGAATGAGAAGTTCCCCCGGGTTACGATAACCCGAAGAAATGGGCTATACGGGCCATTTCCATCCTCAAGTATTGTCCACCAGGTACTTAAGATGATTCGCAGAATTTTTCCCTACTCGGATCATAAAATAGGAAAAAGGCCCTGCCTCTATAGCCAAATCGGCCTTTGTTCGCCCTGTCCTTCGACGATTAAAAATGAAGCTGACCGAAAATTATACCTTAAAAATATCAGAAATATAAAGAGCCTTCTGAACGGCAGAATCGCCAAAGTCAGACATAATCTGGAAAAAGAAATGCAAAATTACTCCCGGGAACAAAAATATGAAGAAGCTCTTGAGACGCACAACAAAATTGACAGGCTTGAATACATTACCAAACCAAGGATTCCGACTGAATTCTACCTCGAAAATCCCAATCTGCTTGAAGATATAAGAGCTAAGGAACTAGCAAATCTGAAAAGTTTGCTTATAAAGTGTAAACTAAAAATTGAAAATTTGCACAGGCTGGAGTGCTATGATATAGCCCATCTTGCCGGAACGCATCCAACTGCCTCAATGGTAACCTTCATCGATGGGGAGGCGGAGAAGACTCTCTATAGGCATTTCAAAATCAAAGCCACCAAAGGAGGGGATGATTACGCATCCCTGCGTGAGGTGGCCAAAAGAAGATTAAAAAACAACTGGGGAAGACCCGATTTAATTATTGTAGATGGGGGAGTAGGCCAGGTGAAAGCTTTTGAGCAAATTATCCCCAATATTCCTGTTGTCGGAATAGCCAAAAATCCGGATAGGCTAATTGTTCAAAAAAACAGCATCCGTCTTACCGGTCCCGCTTTAAACCTTGTCTCCCGCATGCGCGACGAGGCACACAGGTTTGCCAGACGTTATCACCATAAACTTGTAAAGATAAATTTGCTACAATAATAGTTAATGAAGTCTATCCTCAAACACTTCGTAATCGACACTGTTTGCCTTTATATTATCAGCCAATTTATTTCCGGAATGGTATTTTCAGAAGGACCGGTGACACTTGCTTTGACAGGTGCCGTGTTGTCTCTGACTACTTTGATCATCAAACCAATCATCAATATATTACTTCTGCCGATTAATCTCATTACTTTCGGCCTTTTTAAATGGGTTGCTTACGCAGTTACACTCTATCTTGTTTTATTACTTGTCCCGGGGTTTGAAATCACCGGGTTCCACTTTTCGGGAATCGTAACTTATTGGTTTTCTCTTCCCGCCATTGATTTTTCGGGAGCCATAGCTATCGTTGCCTTTTCCTTTGTGATAAGTCTTCTTACGAGTATAATATTCTGGATAATGAAATGAGCAGCATATTAGCCACTATCCAGACTGTTTTATCCATAGCTGTAATTGTTTTGATATTAGTTCAGGCCAGAGGCACAGGGTTTGGTAGAGGGTCAGCGTCTGGGGCCTCTTTTACCAAAAGAGGCCTGGAAAAACTGATATTCAAGCTTACGTTTGTCTGCGTAGGCATTCTCATTGCTGTTTCTCTATTGCAATTTATTGTCTGATGAAGAATATCAGGTACACCCTAAGACTAATTTCCACCTTTTTTTCAAAGTTTAAAGCTCTTATCATCTTGGGAATTTTGGGTGGAGTAGCAATGTCCTTTGCCATAAATCTTGTAATCCCGGCTTTGGGGAACAAAAGTACAATTAGAATCGGTTTAACAGGCAGGTTTACAGCAACCACGCTTCCTTCCGAAATTTTAAATTTAATTGGGAATGGTCTTACTCAAATTGATGAAAAAGGCGACGTTATTCCCAATCTTGCAGATTCGTGGCAATCCCCGGATAAAGGTAAAACCTGGCTTTTCCATTTAAGGGAGGGGGTTAACTGGCAAGATGGAAAACCCGTGACAGCCAATGATATCAACTATCAATTTTCAGACCTTTCGGTAGAAAAACCTGATCAAAATACTTTGGTTTATAAGCTTGAGCATCCATACTCGGCTTTTCCTTCGGTTGTCTCCAAACCTGTTTTTAAAAAGGGTCTCTTAGGAACCGGGGAGTGGCGGGTTAAAAAAATTTCCCTGGCGGGCGATTACGTTACATCACTAACAATAATTAATAATCAAAAAGAGAAACAGATATACAAGTTTTATCCTACCGAAGAAAGGACCAAACTCGCATTTAAGCTTGGGGGCGTGGATAAAATCTCGCAAATCCATAATCCCAAACCTCTTGATTCGTGGAAGAAAATTAAAATATCAAAGGATGTAAGTATGGGTGAATATGTTGCTCTATTTTTCAATACCCAAGACCCTTCTCTTTCAGACAAAACTATTCGTCAGGCTCTTGCCTATGGAATTGACAAAGATATATTAGGAGAATTGCGCGCCATAAGCCCTATCTCGATAGATTCTTGGGCATATAATCCCCAAGTTAAACCTTACAATTTCGATCAGCAAAGAGCAACAAAAGACATTAAAGAAGGCTTAACTATAAATCTCTCAACTTCCGCGATACTTCTGCCTATTGCCGAAAAAATAGCCAAAAATTGGGAGGGTATTGGTGTAAAAACCAATGTCGAGGTTTTTTCAACCATTCCCAACAATTACCAAGCACTTCTGGTTATTTTTGACATTCCCGAAGATCCGGATCAATATCCTGTCTGGCATTCTACACAGACAAACTCGAATATTTCAAAATACTCAAATCCAAGAATAGACAAACTTCTGGAAGACGGGAGAACGGAGCTTAATCTTGAAGAAAGAAAGAAAATTTATCTGGATTTTCAAAGATTTTTGGTTGAGGATTCCCCGGCAGTTTTCCTCTACTACCCAGCAACTTATACCATAAGTAGAGAATAGAATATATATAACACATTTTGGAGAGGAGTTCGATTCTCTTCAGGGTTTGAACAGTTTGATATAGTTTAAAGAGTTTTTATTCCAGCCTTCTTTCCTTATTGACAAGATACTAGTTTAGAATTATATTCCCAATAACTGCGTAGAATAATGGCACCAGAACAACTAACAACACCCGAGAGTCTAATAAATGGATTTCAGTCTCGTAGTGACTATCGCAGTGTCTTAGGAACCCACATCGACAGTTTTCAAGAACGTTTAGTAAAAGCAAAAGCAGTTTTAAATGCAGAGAGGTATAACGATGTTCAGACTATGTATGAGATTCTGAAACAAGCGATCATACAAGATAGACCTGAGTGTGTTAATTTTGCACGAGCTTTTATAGACCATATAGTCGAAGGCGGAAAGCCAGAGGAATTCTTTAATTTAGAAAAGAATAAGCAATATCAAAATCTTGACATTGATCCATTGGTAACCTCGTCGGTTCAAAAGTGCTTGGAAGCGGTTCCTCTTCAGGGTTTACTTGATCTGGTTACCTCAGGGGTAATTGAGGAAAGTTTACTTCAAATTCCGTCTGGCGAAGAAATAATTGAAATTGATTCAAAATTATCCAAAACTCCTGAAAGTGGTATTGTCAAAAAGGAAACGAAAACATATTCCGCGATTGATACCTTATTTAAAACTGATTATTTATGGGTGCACCATTGTCCAGCGGGAAGTACGCATGAAAAAAGATTTACGAATTTGTACAATATCGCCGTTTTGCTTACTGGTAACAACTGGAATGAAAAATCACTTAAGGCAACTGTAATCGCTATCCAACAAACGGTTATTCTGAATTACGAAAAACAGAAAGAGTTTAATGGCATAACCTTAACAAATGAGGGGTATGGTGGAAACCTAAGATATTATTCCGAAGATCAAGTGAGAGACCTGATTATGTTTATGCAGGAATTTTTACCTACGTCAAAATCTCCCTATCGAATTACGAGCGAAACAATAACTCGATGGCCTCTTGATTTTAATAAAAAAAAAAGAACCTGATTTAGACCTTGGTGGCCTATCAGAAACAACGACCTCTAAACCGCCAAGCAAAATTTTGAAAGCGACACCTTATTGGCCAAAAGTTCGGGAAGTGATTGAGAGAGTTAAAACAGAACAATCAAGCGCAATAATTCCAAAACTAACTGACGAGATTTTAAACAAGATATTTGATTCACCAAAGGCTCAACAGGTATTGGCTGAAATTAATAAGGGGCGATTTTCACTCCTGCGTGTGACAATCGAAGGAATTCTTCGGTATAAAGCTGATGAAAAATATTGCCAGGATTGTTGGGGTGTTGGCGGTGGTTTAAAAGTTGAAGAGATTAAATCCATGTTTAATTGGAAAGGGAGAGATAAACAACTTGACGACGGGGAATGCCTTCAATTTTATAATGATTTTCTTGTCCCGCTTTGGAACTATTCGATTAAAGAATTCCCTAGATCCTTAGCTTTAAGCTGCGAAGAGGTAGTTATCGTTAAAAAATCAGAATTGGCAATGTTGATGTGGTTAGTTACCAAATGCCAATCACTAGATATTTTGAATTTTGGAATTTGTCCTACACCAAAAGTGAGATCTAGGGGCTAGTAAACTATATCGGAAACTTCTTTTGGTATAATAATAAATATGAAGAAAGTCTTTGTTTCATACAGCTTTTCCCAAAAAGGGGATTTTGTACCATTCCATGACCAATTAAAAAAGTTCTTAAATGAAAAATATTCGTTGGAGGTTTATGCTTTCGTTTTTGATTTTACCGATAAAGTTGATGACAAAGAACTTATGAATCGAGCCTTAGCACAAATTGATGAGGCAGATTTAGTCATGGTTGAACTATCAAATAAATCAATTGGAGTAGGAATTGAAGCAGGGTATGCAAAAGCGAAAGGTAAACCAATAATATACTTACACCAAGAAGGAACTGAAATTAAACAAGCAATGAACGGTATTGCAGAGTTAGTTATTACTTATCAGAGCGTTGAAGATTTAATCAAACAAATTTCTAATTTAGAGATACTTCGAGGCTAAGCAGAAACTAGCCCTTCCTTAAAATAGCTTTTAGTTTATCTATGCTTTCGGGATCGTAAATAGAAACAGGCAATGCGCCTTTTAATTTAGAAGATTTTGGAAGATCGCTCTTTGTAAAAAGCACGATCTCTTTCTTTTTTAAAAGTTGGGGGTTAAATGCTTTAAGTTCCTTCCTTATTATTTTGTACTCTTCCCCTGGATTATTAGATTCAGAGGAAATGCAGTGAATGAGCATACTTACTTTTTCAATATGTTTTAAAAATTCTAGTCCCAACCCTTTTCCCATTGAAGCCCCTTCAATAAGTCCCGGTATATCTGCCAGACATTTATTTTCAAAAATTCCCAAATTCGGTTCAAGTGTAGTAAACGGATAATCTGCAATTTTTGGCTGGGCATTTGTTAATTCATTTAAAAGACTGCTTTTACCAGCATTGGGAAGCCCAATTAAGCCGAAATCAGCGATTAGTTTAAGCGATAAAACCACCTTTCTGTGAACTCCTTTTTGACCTGGCTCGGCAAATTTTGGAGTAGTATTAGTCGCGCTTCTAAATTCCCAATTTCCTAAGCCACCCTTTCCGCCTTTACAGAGAAGTATGGTTTCCCCGACCTTTGTAAGTTCATGGATGAGCTTCCCTGTTTTTTTTTCCAATAGCGATGTGCCGATGGGGAGTAAAATTGTTAAATCTTCCCCGTCTCGGCCTGTTCTTCTATCCTTTCCTCCGGGAACTCCGTCTTCTGCCAAAATTTCTACCTCCCGACTGAATTGGTTAAGAAGGGTAATATCCGAAGTAGCATGAACGTATATATCACCTCCGCGCCCGCCGTTTCCCCCATCAGGCCCTTTACTGTTTCTGCGAAACGATGATTTACCGGCTCCGCCTTTACCGGCCTTAAACAAGACTTCCACACGATCAATTAGCATCTCTGAAGGCTATTATATCCTACAAAATGATTTGGGGTCGGTTAGTGGACTTATTTAGAACCAGAAAGATTGAAATTAGTATTCCAATTGATAATATTAATAACTTCTTTTGCTTTAGTTTGGAGCCTGAAGTAAAATTCTCAATATGACTTCGGAATACAACAACCTGAAAGGTCATTCTCTGTTAATTGTTGAGTCTGAATACCTGGCAGGAGAAATTGGTGCCCAATGTTATGTTAATGGTGAAATGAGATTTGTAGATTTTCAAAATAATGTCCCCAAAAACCTTACACAATATTTAATAGATAAGGATATTGATATAGCTCTAATTCATACAGCTAGCCTGTCTGATAAGGAGGAAGTTATAAATGCCAATCGTAATGGTAAGAAGATAGTAATTATAAAAAGAGACCCTCCTGCAACTTATGAAGAGATGGATATGTATAAGTGTTTTGAAAACGAGGGAATAGTAACCATCCCTAAATGTTTAGGTATTGCTGAAAAATCTGTCGGTTTACTAAATAAAATCTTACAAGAAAAGTAGATAAATTAAGACTAATCTGGGTGGTCGACGGGATTTGAACCCGCAACAGCCAGCTCCACAAGCTGGTGCTCTGCCATTGAGCTACGACCACCAAATACTCGCATATTTTACCATTTTTGCTATACTTAACCAATGCCGGAGGATAAGCCAAGAAAGAAAATGGTAGTTGAGGAAGTTGGTGAAACCGGCGTACAGCCAAAGAGCGTTTCTTCGATGTCATCGAAGATTGAAGTTCCTCCCGAAACTCCTCCTCATGTAGAGCCCGGAATCCACGAGGAGGTGGCCGATAAACCTTTAGAACCACCAGCAGGCATTCCGCTACCGTCCAAACAACTCTCCGGACCAAATCCGCTTGTAATAATAATTCCGGGTATTTTCCTTCTGGGAGCGCTTCTCGGAGGCATATTTTTCTATCAAAGCAGTGTCAATAACAAGATAAGCCCAACTCCGAATCCCAATAACCAGCAATTAGAAAGTACGTCTCCCACTGCCACGCCCCAAGCCACAGAGGTTGATTTGACCAAATACCCTATAAGTATTCTTAACGGATCAGGCATAAAAGGCGAGGCTGGCAAAGTCCAGGAGCTTTTAGAAAAAGCCGGATTTAAAGTTTCCGGTGTGGGAAACGCCTCAAACTATAGTTACACAGAAACGGTTATCCAGGCAAAAAGTACAATAGACAAAGAATTTATTACAAAGCTTTCTCAAAGTCTTGAAGAAAATTACAAAGTGGCAAGTAAAACCCAATCCCTTGCTTCCTCCTCAAAAGACGATGTAGTAGTCATCGTTGGCAACTCCAAAAAATAGCTTGATGAGCGGGTAGGGGGAATCGGACCCCCATCAGAGGCTTGGAAAGCCCCTGTACTACCATTGTACTATACCCGCGCCTCTATGTCGGGGACCAGGGAATTGAACCCTGTGCCTCTCGCTCCCAAAGCGAGCATTCTACCGTCGAACTCGTCCCCGGTCCAGACTTTGGGTGTCGGGAGGGAGAGTCGAACTCCCACGAGACTAATGTCTCATCAGCTCTTAAGGCTGAGGCGTCTACCATTCCGCCATCCCGACTAATCTTGCTATTTTATCATTTTTACACTAACCTGGGTATATAGAGAGGGGGTGACAACATTGAAAAAATATCTAAGGTTTTTAGTTGTCTGGGGAGTAAATTCTTGCATAATACTCTTAGCAAATAATTGCTACCGTTCAAATTTTGTACTAGGGAATGCTGTAATGACGCCAATCATGGCGGTGATTCTTACAGGTTTCCTGCTTACAATTTTTCTCAGATTTGCTAAAAGTTTTTCCAAAACATTTTCTGGTAACAGATATAAAATGTTCGGATACTATTTTTTGACAAATGCGGTCGGAATTTGGATATTGGCCAGACTATCCGTAGTCACGGGATTTGGAATTTCCGCTTTTTATTGGGCGTTTTATCTTGGCTTAGCTACAAGTTTTGGTCAATGGATTACCAGACAAGCGTTTAAGAAGTTTAAGCTAAACTAGTATTGTATCTTATTCTCTGTTACAGCCTATCGGAGTTCCGCAGTCAATGGGCGGAATTGTGTTTATGAAAGCTAAATAGGCTAGAGAATAAGCCGGGAGGACAATCTCGTCTGAGGTAACATTGCTTTCAACCGGCTTAAATTCGGCTCCTTCAAGGCTATGCTGATCCCAAGGTTTTTTGAGAATTGCCAGTTTGAATTGACGTTTGAGAGAGATTGTTCCTGAAAGCACAATTTTGATAGGATTACCGGTTTTGTTAATCATGGCATAACTGCCGCGGATAGGATCGGACTTGTTGAAGAAATAGATAGCCGCAACATCCTCTCCCGAATAACAATCCGGCGTCTGCAGTATGGTCCCGACAGCCAAATCCTGATATTTGCCAAAAGCCTGGCCGATCCAGGCAAGCGGCCAGAAAGATGCATGTTTGACAAAAAACCAGTCAAAGGTGTAAATTCCCCTATCATCTCCAACCGGAACCATTTTTGGGGGAAAAGAAGGAAAAAAAGTAAAGTATTCATTAACAAATTCCTGTCTGGGACTAAAGATGCCTCCATAAACATTCCCTCCAATCATTGGTGCATGGTTGGCAACCGCAATTTCTGGATATCGAAGAATATCCAGAAGAAAATCATAGACATAATAAGCTTGAGCATAGCTGTTCGTAAACAACAATTCATTTGGTTCTATGAAATTCCATTCGGTGAGCCAGAGCTCTTTATTGGGATACTTCTTTTTAACCCGGTCGATAAATTTACCGAATTCTTCCCTTCTGCTATTCGTTAACCATGTAATATAGTCTTGTTTATTTTGCTGCCAGAGATCTATATGGCTGAGGGTATAGGCATGGATAATAATTGCGTCATACCAGTCTCTGTTTGGAATATCCCAGTCAAAATCCTCTCTTCCCACCAGCCAGAGGTCGCGATCAACGACCAAGGCCGTTTTCACCTCGGGGAATATCTTTTTGGCTGCTTGGTTTGTTTCGTGAGCACGGCTCATATATTCCCCAACTGTTAAATTGTACCTGGAGAAATACATCTCATTGCCCATTTCCAAGCGCTTAACTATCACGCCATTATCCTTAAGTCTTTGAAGGCTGCCTGTAATCTCTTCCGGCGTATTCAGATAGACATTGGCCACAAAAGTCATTTCTTTATCTATTCCTTCCAGGGTTTTGTAAAACATAGAAGGGCGCAAACTGACCACCTGTGACTCGAAACTGGACCGTGAGTTTTTGACATGTTCAGGAACATCAGGCAGGGTTTCAATTGCCTGCCAGTCTGGGGCAAACTTCACCCAGTCATAGTAATTACTAACAGTTCCTCCGGGAAAACGGATTTGGGTAAAGCCAAGTTTATTAATCGCTTCTTTGATCAGATTATGGGTAATCGGAAACAAGGTAAACCAATTTTGATTGGCTCCATGGATGGCCTTAGGGATTGGGCGGGAGGAAGACAGATCAAAATTAATCCCTAAGGGATTAATGACAACCACCGCAAATAAGAGCGTTCGGCAGGAAAGTAATATTAACTTGATAACTTTAGATAAACTTTCCTTCATTTTAAGGTGCCTCCGGGAAGAATCGAACTTCCACCCTCGGTTCCGAAGACCGATGCTCTATCCGTTAAGCCACGGAGGCTAGGATTGTGTATAATTATACCCTAATGACGGATATTTCCCAACAAATTGCAGATATCGAAGAAACATTAAGAAAAACCCCACATCATAAAGCTACAAATCATTTTATTGGCTTGATGAGGGGTAAGATTGCCAGACTTAAGGATAAACAATTGGAAGAACAGACGCCGCAAAGCCACGACTCCGACGGGCGGGGTAGCTTTGCCGTTCGAAAACATGGAGACGCAACAGTTGTTTTGATCGGGCCCCCGTCATGTGGTAAATCCACTTTGTTAAATCTTCTTACAAATGCCGAGAGCAAAGTGGCTGCTTATTCATTCACTACGGTAGGTGTCATCCCCGGCATGTTTAGGTATAGGCATGCCTATATTCAAATCCTTGACATTCCGGGTCTTATAGAGGGAGCAAAAAAAGGTAAGGGAAGAGGCAAAGAAGTTTTATCGGTTGCCAGAAATGCGGATTTACTTCTCATAATGACAGATGTTGATAGGGTCAATCTCCTTAAAAAAATGGTTAGTGAGCTGGAAGGAGCCGGAATAAGAATCAACCAATCTCCGCCGGAAGTGGTTATAGACAAAAAAGTAAGCGGGGGAATTGAAATCCACTCAAATATTAAGCAGGAAATCGACAGCCAAACAATGAAAGAAATTGCCCATGAATTCGGGATAAAAAATGGTGATATTACGATAAAGGAAAAGCTTTCCTATGACAGACTGTTTGACGCTTTTTCAGCCAATAGAGTCTATATACCCGCTTTGTTTGCAGTGAATAAAATAGATTTGGGACAAAATAACATAAACGAATATATAGGGATAAGTGCTGAAAAAAACATCGGAATCGATATTTTAGTCAGGGAAATCTGGCAAGCTCTGAAACTGGTAACGATAAACCTGGCGGACGGAGAGATCGTTATGAAGGAAGGGGATACCCTTAGAAATATTGCTTTGAAAATCAGTCCCGACTTTGCGGCCAAAATAAAATCAGCAAAAATCTGGGGGCCAGGATCCCGTTTCCCCGGCCAGGAAGTATCCCTTTCCGTTAAAGTACAAGAAGGGATGAAAGTGAAATTTCTGTGAGTCGTGTTAGTATTCACTTATGAACATAAGGAAAAGAAAGACTGGGCGCGAATTTACCGACGCGGAACTAAAAGCTATAAAAATAGCCGAGAAGCTATCACGAAAAATGGGTACGGTAGCCCATGATTACAAGCATGCAGACAACGTAAGGAAAGGGGCTGTGCTTTTAGCAATTAAGGAGGGTTTTACGAAAAGAGATGTATTTCTTACTGAGCTAGCTGGATTGTTACACGATATTGGGTTAGATTACGTAGAGGATAGAAGCAAACATGCAGAAATGTCCTCCAAAATGTTTTTGAAAGTATTCTCGAATAACAACATTCTGTCTAACCACGAAAAAAACAAAATTTCATTTTTAATATTGCACCACGACAAATTTGCGTCAGCTATAACACTTACATCAGACGAAAATTTGCTTCGAATGCTTAGAGTTTTAATTGATGCCGATACTCTAGAACTGCTTGGTAAAAATGGATATACGAGAGCTGTTGAAACGGCAAAGAGTAGAGAATGGCCTTTGCATGGTCCCAATAAACATTTTGGAGAAACAACAACCTTCACTACTATAGAACCCACATTAGTAGGACAATTAAACTTTCAGGCGAGCTGTTTTGAGATGTTATTTACAGAGTCGGCAAAGGAAAAAGGTAAAGCAGGAGTGAAGTATATAAGAGAAAAAATTCTAGAAATTCCTAGGCATTAATTTCTGTGAGCCGCGGAGGATTCGAACCTCCAACCACCTCCTTAAGAGGGAGATGCTCTACCGTTGAGCTAGCGGCCCTCTGGTGACCCAGGTGCGAATCGAACGCACAACCTACTCCTTAGAAGGGAGTTGCTCTGTCCAATTGAGCTACTGGGTCATGTGAGCGGATGAGGAGAATCGGACTCCCGTATCGACATTGGCAATGTCGCGCTCTACCATTAAGCTACACCCGCAAGTTTTTTGTGCCGAGGACAGGAGTCGAACCTGTATCTGGTCTTCTTCAGAGATCCGCCGTGACCACCTTGGCTACCTCGGCATATGTGCTCGCTGCAAATTTCGAAATTGCGGCCTTCGCGATGTAAACGCGACGCTCTTCCCCTGAGCTAAGCGAGCCTAAAGCATGTGCGCGGGACAGGAGTTGAACCTGCACGCCTTACGGCACAGCCTCCTCAAGGCTGCTTGTCTACCAATTTCAACACCCGCGCCTGCAACTTAAGTGCCGGGGGAGAGATTTGAACTCTCACGCTCATTAAAGAGCACAGGTTCCTGAAACCTGCCTGTCTGCCAATTCCAGCACCTCGGCTTGCAACTTAAGATGTCATTATACCAAAAACTTGACACCCATATCATCTTTGTGGCATTCTGACTCTTAGAGTCTATATGCAAAGTTATGAAATCCCCGGGAGTGAAGATTACGGCTTCTGGAAAAACCTTTTTCTCACAGCCTTTTTTTTCACCATTGCCCCCATCACGCTTGGAATAAGCCTTTTTTCGCTTTTTTCCTTAAACGATATTTCAAAACAACAAGCTTTAGCACCTAAATTGAATGTTTTAGAATCGCCAAAATCAGGAGTCAGAGTCTACGCATCGCTTCCGAATAGCTTCCCAATGATAAGCGAAGAGGTCGGTTCTTCCGATGCCAGAGCCGAGATAATCGGACAGTATCTTACCAATTACGGCTCGGATCTTATGCCTTATGCATCTCTCATAGTAGATACCTCCGATAAATACAGCCTTGATTTTCGACTTATAACCGCTATAGCCCAACAGGAAAGCAATCTGTGTAAACTTATGCCTCAAAGATCCTATAACTGCTGGGGATGGGGAATTCATAGTGAAGGATCGCTCGGATTTACATCTTTTGAGCAAGGGATCGAGGAGGTAAGCAAGGGGCTAAAAGAAGAATATATTGACAGAGGTTATCAAACTATCGACGAAATTATGACTAAATATACCCCGCTTTCTAACGGTTCCTGGGCTTCCGGTGTAAATCAATTCATGACCGAGATGGAATGATATAATAGATCCTTCAAACAAGAATATGCCGGCTGCATACGATACATACGATTACCTCTCTTACTGGCTGGGTAGGGGATATGAACACAAAGCCGAGGTTGTTTGTTTAAAAGACCTACTGACAAAAATCAAAAAAATAAATACCATCCTTGAAGTCGGAGCCGGCTTCGGCAGACATATTGGTTCATACTCATTTAGGGCAAAAAAGCTAATTATTACCGACTCGTCAGGCAAGCTTTTAAAAATCGCGAAGGAAACTTATGGTAAAAAGAAAAACATAAAATTCATCCACAGCTCGCTTGAAAACCTACCCCACAAGGTTCGCACCGGGACTATAGACCTGGTCATAATGATACGGGTAATACATCACCTAAATAATCCCGACGAAGTTTTTACTACCTTGGAAAAGCTGCTTATGAAACGAGGCTATCTGATTCTCGAATACCCCAATAAAAGGAACTGGAAAGCAGTTCTTAAGGAGCTTATTCTGGGCAATTTTACTTTTCCCTTGGACATTTTCCCGAAAGATTTACGAAGCCCGCGCTCGATAAAGAAAAAGGTTCTGCCCTTTTTTAACTATCACCCGGACAAAATTGAAGAAACTCTTAACAAACACGGATTCGAAATTATCGAAAAAAGATCCGTTTCCAATTTAAGAAGCAGTCCTCTAAAAAAGCTTTTGTCCGTAGATACACTTCTGGCATTGGAGAAAACATTTCAAAAACCTCTGGCAACACTATCCTTCGGCCCGTCTATCTTCTTACTTGCCCGAAAAAGGGATTAAAGTTCCAAAGACTTGACAATCCTGTAGTTGTTTGCTATAGTGCTTCTTAGATTCCGAGGCTGTTCTAGCCTAGCTAGATTCGGCGTTGGAGTATATATTTGAGGCCGCCGTAAGGCGGCCTCTTCTGTTTCACTCAAAACATAGGTAAGATCGTAACCTATATTACTATCGTTATCGCGTTCTTTATTTCCAGATGTCTCCAATTTATTTTCAGCTAGAAGGGTAAAACTGATATAATCAGGCTTATAGAAGCCCTCGTGGCGGAATTGGCATACGCGTACGCTTTAGGAGCGTATTCCTTACGGATTAGAGGTTCAAATCCTCTCGAGGGCACAAAAGTCCATTTAATCAGGCAGAGTCCGATATTTGATTGTAGGAGTGTCTAATTTTATCTATTGACTTCAGATGCAGTTCTTTAGAGATAGATAGAGGTTTAACAGATTTAATTGTAGTTCCATCCATTTTTTGTAATACTATATCCCCAACGTTGAAGCCACTTTGTGCTTCTTCAAACCTATCAGCTCCTTTTTCATAAACAAATCCAAAGAATCCCCACCTGTTGATCACTCCTACCTTAATTTGACCGTAGGTATTGTCTATTCTGTGTACTACTCCAACAAATGCATACTTACCTTTTTGGGCTTGCCTCAAAAAGTCTTGAGAATGGTTTGTTGCTAGCCAGTTCTGCACTAAAATTTGTTCATCTGCATTATTCACAAAAACACCGACTTTTGGACTTCGTTTTTCTATAATGCTTTTAACTAATTCATTGAATATATCTCCAGCAGAAGTACCGCCTTCACTAAGTATTTTAGAATCATTCTTTTCAGACATAAAACAGTTTCATCAAAACAATTTAGTATATCATTTCCCCTCATATTCGATAGAACTTGAGAAGTTTGGTACAATGATAAATACCGGAGAAACCAAATGAATTTTGAGCCTGTCCACATTCACAAAATCCGTAGAGGTTCGCACGAGAATATTCTCTTTCTTCTTATCCCCATCCTTCTTTTTGTGCTCGCAATTGCATTTATTGTCTCAAAAGCCCCCAGACAAGAGGTGGCCGGAATCTCTACAGGGTTGACACAAGACTCTCAGAAATAGTAAAGTGTATTTTTACTGATGAAAAAAGTTATTGTAACAGCAACTTTTATTATTCTCTTCCTGGCACTGACTTTGAGTGCTTCAGCTCAAACCGCTGCTCCCATTCCGACTCGCACGCCAAAAGGTCAACAAATGAAACAGGAGGTTAAGGAGAGAGTAACCGAACAGAAAGAAGAGCGCAGAGAGGCTCTCACTCAAGCCAGACAAGAAAAAATCAAGGCATTTTTCAACAGAATGGTGGCCAGATTCGAAGCTGCGGTAGCAAGACTTCAAAAGCTTATAGATAGGATTCAAACAAGAATCAACAAAATTAAAGAAGAGAATTCAAGTGCAGATGTGGCTGACGAGCAAAATCAGCTCGATACGGCCAAGGATAAACTTAAGGATGCAGGAAACAAAATGCTAGTTCTAAAGGATGGTTTGGAAAACCTCCTTGCATCCGACAATCCCAAAACGGCTTTTAAAACCATAGGGGAAAACGTTCGAGATCTGAAACAGGACCTCATAGAAATTCACAAAATACTTGTTCATATAATTGGAGATATTAAAGGCTTGAGGGTTGGGCAGGGAAGTCCTAAACCAACAGCAACACCATGACAAAACCAAAAAACTTTTTGCTGCTTTTAGCCGCGATTGCGTTTGTAGCTCTTGGGGGCATGGCCTACATGGTCTATTATCAGGATCAGATTCTTAAGAACATGGATAATGCCACATTAACTCTGAGCAAGCAATCAACATCAAGCGAAACCGAATTCATAGAAAATGATTTAACCGATACGGATTTTGCCGATCTTGATCAGGAACTTTCCCTAATCGAAAAAGAATTAGAAAGTGATTAAGCAGCTTTTCCTTCCAATAATTGGGGTTGCAGTTTTTATAGTTTTAGTCGGAATTTTAGTCAATAACCCGCAAAAGCTTGGTTTTACTGTCCCTTCGCCAACTCCGATACTCGGGGAGGTAAAAATAGACAAAAAAACCGTAAGAGTAGCTCTAGCGGATACTCCGGATAAAAGGACAAAAGGACTTTCCGGCACTACTTTGCTGGCGGAGGACCAAGGAATGCTTTTTGTGTTTGAGTCACAAGATACCTATCCATCCTTTTGGATGAAGGATATGCTAATTCCCATTGACATTATCTGGATTAATGACGGCAAAATTGCCAAAATAGACAAAAATATTCCATCCCCCGTGGCGGGTACACCCGAGGCCAGTCTGAAACTCTATCGACCCGACAAGCCCGTCGATTATGTTTTGGAAGTTAATGCCGGGTTTTCAGACAAAAATAATCTAGAAGTCGGCGACTCCGCCGAAGGCGATTCTATATGAAAATCGTCTACTATTTACTAATCGCCGTTACCTTTACTTTAATCGGCTGGCTCGCAAATACGGCCTATCATTTGCCTAAAACCCCGATAAACCCCATTTCACAGATAAAACCAAGGCCACTGGAAAAATATTCGATAGAAAACCTGGCAAAAACCGAGTTTAAGCCTTCCGGAATTACGATAGAGGCAGAACACCTTTTCAGTATTAAGGTTGATGGTAAAAAGGTAACCGGTTCAATAAATGTCCCGGCCGGGGAAGGTCCTTTTCCATTGATTATTATGTTCAGAGGTTACGTTGATCAAAAAACATATCAAACAGGAGACGGTACAAAAAGGGCAGGGGAGTATTTTGCCGAAAACGGATTTATGACAATCGCCCCTGATTTTTTGGGTTACGGAGGAAGCGATAAAGAATCTGAAAATATTTTCGAAAGCAGGTTTCAAACTTATACGACCGCTCTTAGCTTATTGGCTTCGGTAGACAGCTTAGAAAAATGGGATAAAACCAACCTGTTTATCTGGGGCCACAGCAACGGCGGGCAAATTGCCCTGACTGTTCTCGAAATAACCCAAAAGGACTACCCGACAGTCCTTTGGGCGCCTGTTTCAAAACCCTTTCCCTATTCAATTCTTTATTACACGGATGAATCGGATGATAAAGGAAAACTAATCAGAAGAGAACTGGCCAAATTTGAAGAAGATTACGATGTCGAAAAGTATTCCTTGGTTAATTATTTAGACAGGATTAAAGCCCCAATCCAACTCCACCAAGGCACAAATGATGACGCTGTTCCAGTTTCCTGGAGCAATGCGCTGTCAAAATCGCTCTTAGACTTAGGCTTGAAAATAGACTATTTGAGATATTCTGGCGCAGACCACAATCTTAATCCCTCCTGGAACCAAGTTATAGCTAATAGCTTAACTTTTTTCAAAAAACATCTAAAATAGGCCTATATTGAAAGATGTCATTCGAAGGTGTTTGAACTGCAGATACAAAACTCACCGTAGGTTTTGGAAAAATGAAGTATGTCCTGTTTGTGAAATTCAATCGGCTTACGTTGAAAGCTGGCACGGAGGTCTTGGCGAAAATGATATAATCATAGCAAGAAAGAAGTTAGAGAGAACTATTCACCAAATCGAAGGAAAAACCTCCTTGACAAGTCCTCAAAAAGAAAGGCATTATTAATTAATGAAGCTTTTGGGAAGATTATTAATTAATGTATTTGCGCTTCTAATCGTCGAGTATCTTGTACCGGGATTTGTATTGGCAGATTTTTGGACGGCGGTTGTTGCAGCAGTCGTAATCGGTGTAGTAAACACCTTCATCAAACCCATTTTACAACTAATCGCACTTCCCATTACGCTTCTAACTTTTGGAATAGCAGCGTTTTTAATAAACGTCCTTCTTCTTTGGGGAACATCAAAGTTTATCCCCGGATTTACAATCGATAGCTTTTCTACTGCGCTTATCGCCTCCATGGTTCTTGCCCTTGTTTCATGGTCCCTTCATAAGATCGCATCGGAATAGGTTAAAGTTCTCTAGCAACATTATTCATAATTACTTGAGCTTCTTTATCCGGCGGCACTAAGTGATTTACTTCATATCTATTACTTAGAACCATATCTAAAAGATGAATATAAAGTTGCTCTCCCACTTCCTCTAGAGTTAAATTTCTGGTCATATCTAAGAAAGAGGCGTGAGGCCTAGGCTTATGAACGAAAAACCTTACAAGATCCCAGACTTCTTGTTTCTGCAACCTATTTATAATCTCAAAATAGCTTGGATTTTCAACATTTGCACACCAAGAAGCAGGAGCAATATGTTTATGAATCATTTGGTAATATTCCTCGTCAGATAAATTAGCGCTTTTCTCAGGTAAAACAATCACCGCATCCACCTTGCCAGAAGTGGACCATAACTCCTGTCTTTGCCTTACATTAACAATCGGGCTTCTCTTTTTTCTCCTAGTAATATATGAGTCAGGTTCAAGCATTAATACAACCTCACTTTGCCAAAGGGGGCCAACTAACCCCCTTACCTCCCACATATCCGAAACGGCTTTCATATGGCCTTCGGTTCCTTCAAATCCTCCAGACATTACTACCTTTTGCTTTCTCCGGAAATCCTCTAAAGAACAATCATTCTTACCCTTAGGTAAAAGGCCTTTATCAAGGGAGAGAGTATAGATAGGACAGGGGGGATGAGAAAAGGCAACTTCCAAAAGTGGTAAACTCTTTATCACCCATTCCGCAACACGAAAATCACGCCAACCACACACAACATAATTCTCAACTTCAGTCCTTGCGCTCATTTTTAATAAGCGAAGTATAACAAATCAGAAATCTAATTACGCTCTTGGTTGCATGGGACGAGCCTCGTTAACGTTAATTTTTCTGCCTTTAAGGTCATAGCCATTAAATTTCTCGATACCGGCTTTTGCTTCTTCCGCAGACGCAAATTCAACAAAACCAAATCCTCTGCTTTTTCCAGTCATTTTATCTGTTAAAACTACTGCATCGGTAACATTCCCTACTTGGGCAAAAAGAGCTCTCAAGTCATCGCTGGTTACTTCCCACGACAAATTTCCTATAAAAAGTTTAATATGAAATCACCTCCTTCCTCATTAAATATACCTTGGAGAAACGATTACCAATTTTACTTGGGGCACTACCTCACAAAGCTGGGTATATTGTATAATACCTATATGAATAAGTCAAAGGTTAAAAGTCAAAAGATAAAAATAGTTAAGTTTCCGCAGGTAGATTTCGGTAAAAAGTCTCCTAAAACCTTCATGCCTAGGCCCTTTCGGGTTACCCAACACAAAGGAGGATAGCTCGTATATAATACGCCTCATGACCAAAGGACAAACTCCGATTAAATCTGTTGTAGCAAAAGAGAGTGACGGGAATGTCCAAATTACTTTCACCATTCCTTTTTATGAAATAAAAAAGGCCCAGGATGAAACTGTAGCCGAAATGGCCAAGGATGTAGAGATTCCCGGGTTTCGCAAAGGGAAAGCTCCGATTGACAAAGTTAAAGAAAAAATTCCCCAAAATACCCTTATCGAGCATTCTTTATCCCACATTCTCCCCAAGTCCCTGGCCGAGGCTATCAAAGAACATAACCTCAAAATTGCTATTTACCCCAAATTTGAGCTTGTTTCTGCCAAGGAAAATGAGGATTGGCAAATAAGAGCCGTAACCTGCGAACTTCCGGAAATTAATCTGGGGGGTTACAAAGATAAAATCCCAGGTGAAATAAGGGCAATCTCGCTCAAAAAAGAACCTTCAAGAGAGGAAAAAGAGCAGGCGGTTATAAAGTATCTTTTGGAAAATATCCCCTTGACTATCCCCAAGATCCTAGTTGAAGAAGAAGTGAATTCAAGGCTGTCGCAGCTTCTTTCCCGCATCGAAAAACTGGGGTTGGCTTTGGAGGGCTACCTTACCTCAATACGAAAAACCAGTGATTCTCTGCGCAGCGATTACGAAAAACAGGCAAAGGATGCAATCGCAATTGATTTGATTTTAAGCAAAGTGGTTGAAGATAATAAAATTGAAGCTTCTGAAAAAGAGATTGGGGAAGCAATAAAAGTTTCCGGGGCAAAAGACGAAAACAAGACCATCATTGGCTCTATCATCAAAAAGCGTAAGGCACTTGAATTTTTGACAAATCTGACTTAATATCGGGGCATGACCGACCAAAAAAATAAACAGGCTCAAACCCTAGCGAAACAGAATGTAGTTGAATCTCTCAAAGACTTGGGCACGGGAGTAGGTAACGACTTTATTGCAGAACTTCTCGGCCTACAGAAAAGCCAAAAGAAAGTAACAGGAGAGCTTTCAATCGGCGAATCTTTGGATATGAATGAAGCGCTATCGGGCAAAATTGAGGAGAATAGAAAATTAAAAGCGCAAATCTCGCTTGAAAGAAATCTGGCAGCTGATGAGGCCCAGCTCTCCGAAGAAAAAATCGGAAAACTAAGAGTTCACCTCCAGGCTCTGATTGCAGAAATTGCCAAATTGGCGGTAAGCAATCAGGAATTCGCCCAGGAATCAAAAATCGCTATGATGGAAATCCCCCTAAACCCCGGAATTTACCACATATCCTTTTTTGAAAAACTAATAAGTTTCATGCAATCCTTTAGAAAGAAGATCGAAGAAGCTGTGGTCTGGTTTCAGGCTTCAAATAAAAGAAGCGAAAAGAAAAACTACTGGACGATGTATAAGAAAAAGGGCAGCTCTTTTCTTCTTGCACCGGACCATTATCTGCAAAGATCAGCCGGTTAGTGTATAATTTAGCCTCAAGGACTCGTAGCTCAGCTGGTTAGAGCGGTCCGATGGACATCGGACAGGTCGTCGTTCCAATCCCGAATAATTTATGTGTTTTGTCTATATATTGAAAAGCCTGAGAAATAACCGATTTTACATAGGTAGTACAAACAATTTAGAAAGACGTCTTAAAGAACATAGTTCAGGTAAGTCAAAATACACAAGCGAGATCCTACCGATAAAATTAGTTTTCAAACAAAAATTCAGGAGTTTACAAATTGCTAGAAAAGTAGAATCTTGGTTAAAAAAACAAAAATCTGCTTCTCTAATTCAAAAAATCGTCAGGGAAGGTATAATAAGAAAGTTTGACTTGGAGTCATAGCTCAGTGGTAGAGCGTCTCGTTGACATCGAGAAGGCCGTAGGTTCAATCCCTACTGGCTCCACATGCTGGGCGGGTGAGCCCCGCGAGGCAGCGCCGAGTGTTTGCTCGGCAAACGCGAAAGTCCCAAAAAAGTAAGGTACTTCAAAGACTAAATCACAAATTGACTTATATAAAAAGTGGTATACTGTTATTAATTTCGAGCTATCGAATATTGTTGTGTATACAAATCTAAAGTTTAACTCAGGGTGTTACCGAGAGAGAGAGAGAGAGAGAGAGAGAGTAAACGGCTTCGCCGTTTTGTAAAAACCCTTTTTCGAGTAGGTTTTTTAATTTTTCTACTCTTTTTCAAAGCTTCATCTCCTGCTTTAGCTACTTCACCATTTTTTTCTGATGATTTTTCTTCCGGATCATCTAACTGGATTCCACTAACTGGTGCATGGATAGCCGAAAGCGGGGAATATCGACAGAAATCTGTCGCTGAGAATTCATACGATTCAGTAACAACTTATTTTCAAGATAGTTTTACAGAACCCGATGGTCAAGCGAGTCAGTGGTCTGTAAAAAGAGGAACTTTTGCAATAGCAAGTAACGAGTACACCACGACATCAACTAACGTAAGCCTCAGTATACCAACAACCGATAGTTTAAATAATCTATCTGACTACCGGATTAAAGCAAAAATTAAGAGACTAGGAGCTGCGGATATATGGGGTTATGAAATGATATATTTTCGTCTCAGCATGGTAGACGCAACCAAAGACAATTCTTATGCACTTCTCTTAAGGCAAACTGGAATAATGAACATGTACATTAGGGCAGATGGAAATTTCTCTGGTGTGCCCATAGCTAATGCCACTTTAGCAAAAGATAACAACTATCACAACGTAATTATTACAGTAATAGGAACGACTATTAGAGTTTGGGTCGATAAAACTGAAGATCAAATACCAGATATTTCAGTAATAGATTCTACATATAGTAGTGGTACTGTTGGCGTAGGAGCTAATGCATGGAATAGTATTTCCGATGATATAAGTATCGAAAATACTATGACAATTAACCCTATCCCCCCCCATTTATATACAGATTCTTCATCAACATTTACTATTTCGTCCAACACAAATCTAGACAATCTACAATTAACAGTTACCGATCCGACTAACACAACTTGGACAGTAAACAACCCCTCTGGATGTGCAGGCAATAAAAGCTGTCAAGTGGTCTTTCCAACTGATTTTTCGGGGGCAACTATAAGTACTTTAGGGACTTATGTTTTATCCGCAACCAATGGAAGTGATGTTTCTAAAACCTTAATAGAAATAAGAGAAAAACCACTAGTTTCTTTTATTGATGTAACTGATACCCATGTTCAGGCAAGCGGTGCCGATCTTGATCAATTAGGTTATTTAGTTGATGATATTAACAATAAAAAATACTTTCCATTACCAGACTTTGTCGTTTTAACAGGAGACCTCACTGAAAAAGGAACTACTGCCGGACTTAATGCTATCAAAACAAAATTAGATACGCTGACAATCCCTTATTATCCAGTTATCGGGAATCATGAAGTAGATAGCGAAACAGGAGATGACAGAGGGCATATGTGGTCTGATGTTTTTGGGGCTGATAAATTTACATATAGCTGGACTCTAGGAGATTATTTATTTTTAGGTATGGATAGAAATGCTCCTTATGGTGGTTATGGATCTGATCTTAACTCTACTGCACACCTAAATTGGTTGCAAAACATACTTGACACCAACAGTAGCAAATACACCTTTTTATTCACACACCATGGTTTACAACAAGTTAGAGATAGTGGCGGTGGCCAAGCTTTTTGGACCGGAGAAACAGTTTCTTCAACAGTTCGCGCTCTATTAGAAGCTCACGGAAAACCTGTAATTAACTTTTCTGGCCATTCACATCTCAATGGACTAGTTTCAACTAACGGGATATATTATGTGCAATCCCCAGGTTTCATAAATGTTGACGAGTATCGATATGTAGAGATTTATAGCGATAGAGTGGAATCCCACATACTTAAAAAGCAAAGTTATGACGACACTTACAGTGGACAATATTGGGCAGGTTCAACCGACTCCACACACACATCAACTTTATATAACTACGGATTACCAATCGAAAGACAATTTAAAATAGATTTAGTTTCTAAAACGAGCGACATTGAAGATAGCGAAGCTGTCGCTGGCAATACAGCCTGGAGGGATTATACATATCAAATTGATATAACACTTAGTAATGAAGGGGTATTAGGAGAAAATATAGGAGGTCTAATTTTTAGATACACCGATACGAATAATTACTATGATGTAGTACTCGATTCAGCAAAAGACAAAATAATCTTAGAGAAAAAACTAAACGGAGCATTTACCCAAATAGCTAGTGTTTCTAACACGATAGATATTGGCACATCTTATACACCAAAAGTTACCGTTCAGGGAACAAGTATAAAAGTATATTTAGGAGACGTTTTAAAGATAGACACAACAGATTCTGCTTTTTCCACGGGTAAAGTAGGCTTAAAAACATATAGAGCGTCAACATCTTATGATAATGTTTCTGTTACAGATTTAGCTTCGCCAACCGCATTTGATATCTCTACTCCATCAAACAATTCTTGGAGCACAACTAAAACTCCAACCTTATCTTGGAGTGCTTCAAGCGATCCAGAATCAGGTATTTCAAAATACCAACTTTATACAGACGGAACATTAAACAGAGATAATATTTCTTCAAGTGCGACGTCGACTACACCCGCCACCGGACTTTCAGATGGAGATCATACTTGGTACATTGTGGCTGTTGATATTTCAGGAAATACGACTCAATCGACATCTATACAAACTATAAGAATTGACTCTATTACGAAACCTGGGGCCCAAGTTTGTGGCGATCAAGCACCAGGCACAAAAGCACCATGGTTATACAGTGCCCTTTCGGAAAGCAAAGATAGTATAAGGGTCTATTTTACAGATGCACAGGATCCTGTTAATAAATATGTCTTGGAATACGGGACAAGTTCTGGAACGTATCAATTTAGTTCTGTAAATATTGGCGGAAAAGGAACAAAAACGTACCTTGTAGAGGGGCTTTCTCCAAACACCACATACTACTTTCGAGTAAGGGCAGGAAATGGTTGTGCAACGGGTCCTTGGTCAAATGAGATGTCGGCAAAGACAAAATCGCTGGCTACTTCGACTACAGAAGAAACTGAAGAGGCTAAGGAATTACAACCGGGCGCTAAAGAAGAGATTTCTAAACCCATAAAACCCGAGACTCCA
>Ga0315284_10001906_pt1 | contig 29808 bp, 20 predicted proteins | sample YL17G09_16_MG_FD_203696 | JGI IMG/M metagenome (GOLD analysis project Ga0315284, IMG submission 203696) | Sediment microbial communities from Yellowstone Lake, YNP, Wyoming, USA - YL17G09_16 | ecosystem: Environmental > Aquatic > Freshwater > Lake > Sediment | place: USA: Wyoming | collected...
GCGAAATGATCGTACCCGGCTCATCATACTGGAACATAGCCTTCGGACGCCAAAAAGGAGACGTCCTCAAAGACAAAGAAGGAATCACCACAATCAAGAACTTCGCCCACAACATGGTCTGGCTACTAAAAAAGACACATGCAAAGCCCACCCGTACTCCGCAGAAAGCCCGCGTTCGTTAGTCATCTGTTTGTATCTGCGGATCAAGGTAACGTTCAGATTACTAGTCTCAGATTTGATCGGTCATGCTTGGAATCACTTGGGCGCGCGCGAACTGCGCAAGGCTGCCCTAAAGTACCATGAAGCCGCAGAACGATACATCAAACTCTGAAGAAAATCGGATGGCAATGATTGCTTAGAGAGGAGCCGGAAACTGATTGACAGACTAGCAACATCAGGTTTCCTGCGCGGAGAACCACTGCCGAAAGACATCCGGGACTGGCTTCTGGATCTCTTTTGAAAAGTCTCGAAAATCTGGAATTCACTTCTATCGGCGAGATTTTCCTTGGAACTCCCGAGAAAATTGGCTTTCTGGATTCGGTCAGAATTAATGGATCTATAGCTATGAAGAAGCTATCCGTGGAGAGCGATCTTAGCGACGATTTAACCCTGAAACTAGTCGAGCTTGCGTTGGAAAAGGAAAAGCTTGAGGGTTTCTTCTCGGTGACAAGAGCAGTTTCTTGACGAAAGCGGCTTTGTGGCAAAAGCTCGAGAAGCCTCTCAAGGGAGAAATAAGCGTGAACGATAGTGTGGAGAGGTAAGGTTTTGGGTATTCAGGCTGATTTGAGCTTGCCCCTTAGGATGTCTTTCAGTCGTCTCTTGGACAGAACCTTTTTTCCGTCTTCCGTCAAGACAACGTTGAATATGCCCTTGCCAATTCCTTTTGACAGTATCATCCTTGCGATGTTCTCGTCGTAGCCCATCATCCCCGCCAAACTCGCCACCTCAATCTCGTCCGTCTTATCAAACATGCTCTGAAACTTCTGAACAAACCTATCGTCCAGGACGCTGTCAACAGCAAAATCCAGCTTACCATTCTTCGCATCCTCAAGCATCGCGTCAACCACGTTCAACTGCTCCTCGTAACCTTTCTCTATTTGCTGCTTATCCGCAAGCCTCTCCTGCGCCTTGTCAATCACTTCCAACGTCTTCTCGTCGCCTTTGAGCGCAGCCTGACACACAGCCCTCTTCGCCGTCTTCAAGTACAGGCTCATCGACCCCTTCAGCTCATTTTCCTTCTTACAATAAAGTGTAGAGGCTCTTGCGTAACATTCAGCCGCTTCCCCGAGCTTTCCCTCTACAGACTTCTTGTCCGCCTTCCCGATCAAACGTGGACCAAGTCCTCTCCTTCTCTTGTAAGACAGGCCGGCTCCTAAACACATTAGCAGGGCAGACAAGGGAGAAACATAGTTCCACGGGATCTTGTTGATCCACGGCTGAGGCTTAACAACAATGGACTGAGAATAGCTGTCGGAGATTCCCTTGCTGTCGACCAGAGTGAGATTTGCGACGTAGGTTCCCGCGGCATAGTAAGTGTATGGAATGGACGTGAAACTATAGTACTGATGTTGACCATATCCGTCCCCGTAATCGATCGTAAACCTGCTGTTTCCGTAGAGGTCGTTGGGAAAACTGCTGCCTGAAGTGTCGAAGTAGATGGTTTCTCCCTCGTAGGGATTTGTGTTTGAGCAGCTGAAGTACGCGTTAGGAAGACCATAAACCATGAGTGAGAGGGTAGATCTGGCTGTAGTGTTGTCAGAGAACTGCGTTGTTAGCGTGACCGAGTAGTTGCCAGCTGGAGCGTACCGGTGTGCTATCCACGAATACGCTGTCTGTGTCGTGTTTCCATCACCAAAATCCCAAGAGTAAGACCAAACAGAACTCGAGTTCCAAGCGAGGTTGGAGCTAAAGGTGACAATGTTGTTCACCGAAGGAATCTGTTGATTCCACGCGTAGCTAATACTAGAAGTCACATTGCCGAAGTTGCTGTCGGCCAAGATCTGTTGGGCTGTTCTCACGCAATTGTAGATTTTGACGTTGTCGATAATTCCTTGGAAGTATACCCATGACTCTGCTCCATGCCTACCTATCTGGACAGGAAGGTTATTGCTCAGCGTCGTTTGCGGTGTGCAATTTCCTGAAAGGACTGGAGCGCCATCAACATAGATCGTGTAGGTGTCTCCTGACCACGTTCCGGCCACGTGATACCATCTTCCAGCCTCAGTTATCAACGGCGTCGTTTGAACTGAGAAGATAGCCGTGCCGCGGTCAGTTTCAAAGAAAACTTTACCGTTTTCAGTCGTGCCAAGGAAATACTCTGCATTTGTGGGCGGAGCCTTGCCATCACACTTGCTGACTATTCCTTTCAGCTGCGCTGTTATGCTATCCTCTTGAATCCATGCTTCCACTGTAATTTGAGACAAATTGGTGAGGGTTGGACTGTTAGGAACTTCAACCCAACTGTCAACACCGTTAAAGTGCAAAGCTTTCCCGACTATTCCATCAGTCCACGTAGCAGTGTGGATCACTCCATTGTTCCCATTGCCAGAAGAATCATGAGCGATCGTGCCTGAACCTTCATCAAACTCCCAATATCCAACAAGTGCAGTTTCCGGGGGAGAAAATGCTTCATTGACGGTTTGAAGATGACCCCCTGACCCCCCCCAATTGCCACCGATTGCGTATATCCTGCCTTCAGCAGTGGCAGTCGCAAGAGCATATCTACTGGTGGTCATTGAAGCCATGTATTTCCAAGAATTAGACGCTGGATCATATTCTTCTACACTGCCCAGCGCGTTATAGCCATCCCAGCCACCGACCACGTATATCTTTCCATTTACCACTTCAGTTTCTGGCTCAAGGTGAGTTCTAACTGTAGACATTCTTGGAATGGCGTCGAGTTGCCAAGAATCATTTGCTGGGGTGTAAATATCCACTCGGCTTACCTCCACTCTACCGCCTAGACTGGGGTCAGCCCCTCCTATTGCGTAAAGTCTACCGTTCAGAGAAGCCAGGCTTTGAATGCTTCTGTGGTAAGAAATCCCGGTCTTCTCTGTCCATGTGTCGGCAACTGGGTCATAGCAATACGTCCAATAGTCGCCTAAGGGATAATTGCGGCTTCCTTTTGCTGCGTAGATTCTTCCATTCACTGCAGCAATTCCGAAATTACCTTCGTTTCCCCCGCTGGCATTCACTGGCAACTGTGCTTTTTCACTCCACATGGATGTCTCAGGGTCGTAGACGAATAGTCGTTGGTCATCTCCCAAAACATAGATTCCATTGCCAACTGTCGCTGCTCCCGGGTTCCGTTTAGGCGCTGGCATCGGTGTCCCAGTTGTCCAGGTGTCTGCAGCGCAATCGTATATGTCCAACCAATCAAGGCTATTCGATTCATTTGATCCACCTATCACGTAGATCTTGTCGTCCCATGCAGCGGCCGCCATATCCATTCTTCCGCGGGGCATGTTTGCTTTCGAAGCCCATGATCCTGTAGTGCTTCCGATCGTATGTGGGGCGTTCGCAAGTATCATAGAGAAGCAAAGAAGAGCGCACAGGCTCAAGGATAATCGCTCCTTTTTCTTCCTTCTGCAAAATCGCGTCACGATTATCGCAATGGTTCGATTTCCTAGCATTTGCCCAATCCTTGTTGCTCTATCTCACTAAGAGAAAAGTGACGAAGGTTAATCTCAAACCCTGACTTGTGCATTGCCCATTTTCCAAGTCGAGTGCGCGCTACCGAGCTTGCTAAATCCCGAGGGCAAATAGGATAAATGCGACTAGTCAAAAGACCAAGGATCGCGAAACTGCAAACTGGCTGAAAGAGTTGACAGCCGGGTACCGTCACCAACTCCCTGTATGCTTCTTAATTAAGAGTCATTTGCCTCATATTGTTTTCTATCTCTGCGCGCGCGACAATGTGCAGATCAAACTCTCAAATCAAAAAACTAATCCACACAATAAACCAGGAATTGAAAGGTGAGTGGGAACAAAACCTGTCCTTCCTGAGGCAAGTCAGTATAGACGCTTTAATATGAATAGCTCCTCAATCCCCTTCCAGAGTATTTTGTGGTTGAGCTTCTTCTGTGATGTATTCTATTGTCATTTGGTGTTCTAGAAACCGGCTGTAGATGTACTATTTCTGGGTTGCTTAAAAGATGAAAGGATTTATATCATCGTGCTCACGCTTAGAATGTGATAGCTGCGCGTGGTTGGATAGCTGTTGCTGTTGCCGGAGCATATAGCAAACGAAACCATTGGCAGTTATTGGGAAATATTAGACATTATTAGTAAAACTTAAATATACGGCATACAATATAATAGGTCGAGGATCCAAATGAAAGACGAAGCAAGAGAGAAAGCAAATTCATTCGACCGAATACTTCGCCAAAGGACCATTAACCATCTTGAGAATGCCGCAAAGCACATTCTGCGGTTAATGGATGCAGCTTATGACGTCCCACTCCAGAAGACTCTGATAAAAAGGATGGACACCCAGAGAAACAGCATCATACAGATCACGAGTGAGGTTAAGCATGGTTCGTTCCTATCTTTGCCCGCATTCCGTTCTGGAAGAAGGCTTCATCTGACTGCTCCCACGCGGGCTGAAGAGGAAATCCCTAATCTTCTACTTGTAGGCGAGCTATTGCTTTTGGAATGCAGAAATCTCTTCGAAAGAATACAGGCTTTGGAGAGGATAAAACCGGCTAGTGACGAAGTTGCGCTCGTTGAGTCAATTGCTGGGACCGAAGACTCAGTTCGTCAGATCGAGCAGTTGCAGCAGTCTCGTTCAAATCCTGGAGGACCCTCTCTAGAAAGCATCGTCTCTCAATACAATGAAAACGTTGAGGAGTTAGAGAATCTTGCAGAAAGAGAAAACTTGTTTGCACTTGAGAAAAGCCAACTTTCAGGAATGATTCCTATGAACAAGGGTTCGATTTTCAATCGGTTTATCTCTACAGTGAAGAGAAAACCCGTGTTTGAGAAAGAAATAGGCGACATCATCTTACTATTGGGAGAGAAACTGAGAACCAAAACAGGCGGTCTAGTGAAGCTTCCTGCACTATATGCAATGGTCAAAGCCTCAAAACCAACTATGGAGATTAACGTAAAAGACATTGAAAAAGTCGTCCAGGGCCTTGAGAAGAAGGGGCTCATCCCAGGACTGAGAAAGATGGCTGGCCAAGAGATAGTGGAGCTAGTTCCTTTGACTGCTACTCCTGATATGAATACGATTCTTGAATTGGCTTCAAAGAAGGGTCACTTGAACATCGAAGACGTACTGTTTAGCACTAAGTGGACTCACGAACGGGCTACAAGAGCTATGAAACAAATGGAGGAAGTTCGCCTCGCCAAATACGATTTGACCTCTAACGAATGGAGTTTCCCGGGACTTTCACAAGAGTTTAAAGTTGAAACGGATAAATGAAGAGAACTTGGAGAAATAGACCATGGTATTTGAAAGAGTCAGAAAACTCGTAGGCAAAGAACGGATATTAACTTGGAACCCGAGAAAGGATGAGGATGGCAGAGTCAAAGACATAGTTTGGAGATTCCCAGATCCTTCATCAGAAAACGAAATGGAACGAGATCCAACTAAAGTTGATGTCTACCAGGTGAAGATCGGAGAAACAGCAGTCGCCTTGATAAACAACGAATTGCACGAAGCCGTCCAAGAAGGTTCTTATTCGCTCAAAGGCGGAGAAAAAAAGGGTTTGGAAATCATCTTTATCAACCAAGGACAGGTTGAAGGAACATGGGGTATACCTGGAAACATTCTAACAAAGGACAAACAATTGATAGGCGCAAACGGGACACAGATATTCAGGGTATCCGATCCCAAGAATTTTGTTCGTAGTATAGTATCTGCTCAAAGAGCCTACAATTCCGAACAGATTAACGAATTTATCAAAAGGCACTTTGCCAACATTCTGAGAGAGCATCTGGCCAACTACAATGCGCTAGATGGCGAAATACTAACGAAACATGAAGAACTCACAACAGCGATGAAAGCTAAATGCCAAGAGATGTTCAGCAGATGGGGTTTGGAACTGGTTGCACTTGAGTTCAACCCATATTTGCCTAATATGGGGGTCATAGAGGAAAGCGCAAGAACAAGAGTGGAAGAAGCACTGATCAAGGAACAGGAGCTGAGAGCGCCTCTGCAAGAGAAGAAAGCGCAGATTGAAGCGCGGCAGCGTATTCTGCTAAGCGAAATTGACAAAGCGGAAAAACTTAAGGAAATGGACAAGGAAACGGAACTGAAATCCAAGGCAGCCAAGCTTGAAGAGCTCAAGAAAGACATCGAGATCCAATTGAAGCACATGGATATTGACTCTGCAAGACTGGACGTTGAATCTGGAAAAATCAGCGTCGACGTTGAAAAAACGAAGGCTGAAGTCGGGATACAAAGAGACAGAGTGAAGTTGGATTTCGAGACTGAGGACAAAGTTCGCAAAGGTCAGGCTGAGGCGATGGTTAAAGAAATGGCGGCAAAAGCAGAGGAAATCTCCCGAAGAGCTTCGATTGCAGATAAGATTCTTGAACGTACAACCGACGCTGACCTAGGATTGAAAGGAGACGAACAGCGTTCAAAGGCCGCTCTAGAGATGGAGAAAACAAGAGGAGACACGATGGTGAAGATGATGGAAGCAGGCACAAAAGTCGACCTTGAAATCAAGAAAATGGACACAGAGAAAGACATAAAGATTACTGAGACGAAGGCTCAAGCAGAAGTGGGTGTCGCAAAAGCAAAAGCAGAGGCTGAGGTTGCTGAAGGCGAAAGGCAGATACGGGCGATCAAAGAAGTGGCATCGCTAGCAGCTCAGATAGCTGAAGCTAATGCCATAGGAGGCATTGAGAGAAAGGCCATGATAGGGGGCTTACAGGAGAAACTCTATGTTGCGCTTGCGCAATCAGGCATTGACGTAGCCAAGCTTGAGCAAGCCAAATCCATGGCAAAGGCGCCTCCTTCTCCTTATGTCAGAATAGAGAAGGAAGTAACAAAGGAATTGTACAAGACCTCAAAATGCCCTGAATGCGGACACAACCTGAGCAAAGAAGCCAAATACTGCGAATCATGTGGCGCAAAACAATAAGCCACATCCTTATTTTTTCTGCACATAAAAATGTCCAGCAGAAGAAAAATGAAACAGATTTAAGCGGGAAAAACATCAGATTAAACAGGAGGAGGAAGGATGTGGGCAAGGACGCTCATCTTCTAGCTGTTATCTTACTTCTGTATCTTGCAATACCCGGATTATGCTTCTTGACGACCTCTGCCGTGAAAGGGAAAGATGACAACGCTTATTCTGCTTTTCTTGAATCATCTTCCCTCATTACTGGCTCCTCCGTCATTCCTCAAAAGCTACCCAATTGGTCTTACCCATGTGAAGGAATCGTGAATCATGTATCTATCTCCGCAGGCAGTTCATATATCGTCGCCGGAACCAGCAATGGATACCTCTACTTGTTTAATGCCAGCAACTCTAGCCCCTTGGATGCTGAGTATCTTGGCGACAACGCATCTCTTGTTGCGGTGTCATACGATGGAGGCGTAGTTGCAGCATGCGCAGGGAAAACACTGAGGGTTTATAGAAGGATTGGCACAACGCTCCAATATCTCTGGAGTTTCGCTAACGGTACACTTTGCTCTCTTGCCGTATCGGGAAATGGCAGCTTCATTGCTGTGGGTACACGAAAGGAATTCAGCTCCGACATGTCTTGGGTTCACGTTTTTAGAGTGTCTGACGGAAATACATCGGCAATTAGCAGAAGAATGGATTCTGGTACTGGTTATTCTGATCGTGTTTCGGTTGATGTTTCGGGTGATGGGCAGTTTGTTGTTGCTGGTTCCTCTGAGACTGGCAATGTGACGTTGTTTCGCTCTTCAAGCGCTGATCCTGTTTTCCCACCCTGCAAAACCAGTGGTCCAGTGTATTCTGTGTCGATGTCAGCTGATGGTCAATACTATGTTGCTGGGGGAGGAAACATGCTCTACTACTTCAGCAAAAACAACTCGACGCCGATAAAACCGAATTGGCCATCAAATGCATCTATTCGCCAAGTGTCAATTTCATCTGACGGAAGCTACTCTGCTGTGATTTCTGGAAGCAGTGTTTATCTTTTGAATGGAGAGAACCAGCTTGAATGGATGTTTGACACTAATGAAACACCTGTCTCAGCATACATCACTGAAGATGGTAACAGCATAGTTGCATCCACGAATTCTCAGTTTTTCCTGTTCTCGCGCACTATTGATGGAAATCCCCAGACCTCATCACACGAACCACAATGGATCTACCAAGCCACAACCGTAAATGCTGTTGCTGTAACATCAAACGCAAATTACCTAATCTCCGGAATAGAGAACGAGATAGTCCTTTTCAGCAGTAGCTTTGACTGCGATTTGTCTCCGAAATCAATAGATCTTTTGGCTAGTTCCTCAGGCTCCCCAAAAGAAGGGGAATTGACAATAATGGCTATCACTATTGAAAACCGTGGAAGCTTGGGGTCGGCAGCAACTTCGGTTAGAATCTTCTTGAACAGTATTTGGATAGGAACGACATGGCTTTCGGGTATTGCTCAAGGCAAGACCGCTACTGTGAATCTTGGCTACTATTTGTGTCCAGCGGGCAATTGCTCTATTGGCGTGGTTGTTGATCCGGAAAACTTTGTGTATGAATCAAACGAAACGAACAATGCGTTCGTGAAAGCTGAAGTGGTTGACGCGGTCTCGTATAGTGACACTGGAGCCAACCCTATTATTGCTGAACTAATGCAGACTGGCAAGTTGAACTCTGTCTCTTTGTCAGGCAACGGAGAATACATGGTTGCAGGATCAAGCAATAACGAGGTTTTCATGTTTTATCAAAACCACAGTAGACCAATGTGGACATTTGACGCTGATGCTCCAATAAACAACGTGAGTATTTCTGAAGATGGAAGCTATCTGGCCGCAATCAAGTCTAACACTCTGTACGTTTTCAGCAAAGCAGCAAACAGAACTCTCTGGAGCTACACTAACGTCACAATGCATTCGCTTGTGTTTTCTGGCGATGGCCGCTACCTAATTGTAGGGACTCGCAAAGACGGATGGGACGCTTCCTATGTTCATTTTTTCTGCGTCGCAAATGGAAATGTGACGAGAAGCTGGAAGTTGCACGACTATACTGGTTATTCTGATCGTGTTTCGGTTGATGTTTCGGGTGATGGGCAGTTTGTTGTTGCTGGTTCCTCTGAGACTGGCAATGTGACGTTGTTTCGCTCTTCAAGCGCTGATCCTGTTTTCCCACCCTGCAAAACCAGTGGTCCAGTGTATTCTGTGTCGATGTCAGCTGATGGTCAATACTATGTTGCTGGGGGAGGAAACATGCTCTACTACTTCAGGAAAGATACCCCAGTGTACTTACACCTCTTGAACTTGATGTCCGGAGTCAGATCAGTATCTATGTCTCATAATGGAACGTGTATTGCTGCCACAAATGGAACGTACTTGCACTTTGTTAAACGTGAAATCGACGGGTTATCTGAAATTTGGAATTACAACTTCAAAGGGGACACTGATGAGGTGTCAATTTCATCAAGCGGCAATTACGTTCTAGCCAGATCTAGAAACTTTGCTCATATATTCTCGCAAATCACTGATGGAAACACTACGACCTCAACGCATGATCCGATATGGAGCTATAATTCCACGGATCCTATTACTTCAATTTCACTTTCTCAAAGCGAGAGATACTCTAGTTTCACAAGCTGGCGCAGAGCCTATTTTTTTGATGTCTTGCATAAGTGCGACCTAAGATTAACCAACGTCACACTGTTGCCAAACTCGCCGAATGAAGGAGAGAACGTTGCTGTAAGCTTCATGGTTTACAATTCAGGGCTATACAAATCATACTACGCAAATGTGAGCGCCTATGAAGGAACAACTAGAATAGGGAAAGCTGAAATCGCTCCCGTCGAACCAAACGCGTATCTTACAGCGTCATTCAACTGCATTTTCTCCAGGGGAAGCAAGACCATAAACGCGATAGTGGATCAGGAGAACCTAATTTATGAATCAGACAAGACGAACAACAATCTAACGAAAATATTCTATGTCTACCCAAAGTCGACAAACGTGACTTTGTATCCTCCCACCCTCAGTTCAAGCTCATACGATACCATAATCTTGAGTTGGAGTCAAAACAACGACACTGACTTCAAAGAATACCGAATTTGCAGGTCATTGTACAGCGGTCAATATGGCGAACGCGTTCTCACATTAGCAAATCAATTAACAATTGCATGCGGCGTTACAGGACTCAATGGGTCGACAACTTACTACTTTGTGGTAGCAGTAACTAATGTCAACAATGGATCTGCCTACTCAAACCAACGAAGCGCAACGACCCAACCAACCCCAGTTAACTTGGCGAACCCCACTAATCCAAAGCCAAACTCGCTAGACTTATGGTGGAATAAGAACATGGACGAAAATTTCACTAGGTACGATCTCTACAGATCGAATGTTTGGGGTCAGCGAGGAAATCTCTACACTAGCATCTACAATCAATCACAAGTAACAACAACCGTTACAGGATTGGCTTCTTCAACGACGTACTATTTCACGGTCACCACTGTAAACCCGAAAGGACTCCAGTCAGATTCAAATCAAGTCAGCGGTACAACGGCTCCCTCCGCCGTTAGCTTGTACTCTCCGCCGGCTTCTAACATAACCGCAACATCTGTCACCATCAGTTGGACAAAATACACTGGTTCAGACTTCTTAAAATACGAGATAATCGCGTCAACTGTAAGAGGCCAGCTCTGGCCTTCAGTGGCAAACATTACAACGATCAGCCGAACCACGTACGTCGTTACTGGTCTTAATCCCTCAACAACCTACTTTTTTGTTGTAAAAGTGTATAGCAATATCGGTATTTCGTCTTCCTCAAACGAACAGTCTGTTACGACCGCCGTTGGACCTGCACCCTATGCAGTAACGTTGTACCACTACTTCCCTCTCAACTCTACACTGAACTCCATCTTGCTGACATGGTCTAGAAACACGAATACAGATTTCGCAAGATACGAGGTGATACAATTAAACTCAAGCACTACACCATCTAGGAAGACAATCGTCACCATCAGCAACCAAACACAAACAAGCTTCAACGTTACTGGCCTGCAGCAATCCACGACATATAACTTCATAATATGCACCTACAACCAAGCAGGAAAGTCTGCTGATTCAAACAATGTATCTGCGAAGACCAGAAGCATCCACGACCTCTACGTCTCAAGAATAGAAACAAAACAAGGAAACACTGTAGTGCAATCAGCCTCAGTTAAGACTCTTCTCGCGATAAGAGTAGTTGTTGAGAATTGGGGAGCAGTCGATGAAACGTTTGATGTCGTTGTTCTGCTTGATTCTACCGAAATCGCAAGAAAATCTGATGTCACACTTGTTGCAGGAGGCACGACTGAGCTGTTCTTCGATTGGACCACGCCAGACGCAACGTATGGCACCAGCCACTATCTGCGAGGAGAAGCAACAACAATCTCTGGCGAACTAGACGTTCAGAATAATTCCGCACAAACAGGCATTTACTTTTACGTGCCTGAACCATCTTTCTGGACTCTTGAAAAAGTAACAATTGTGGTCGCAGTATTTGCAGGCGGGACCTTAGTTCTGGCGGGATCTCGGCTATACAAGAGACGCAAGAAAGCAAAAAAGAACAAAGAATGTCGCTTGATTCAAGAGGGTGACGCGCTTCTCAAGAAGGACACTCTGGGAAGCTTAGAAAAGTACGCGGAAGCCTACTTAGCCAGCACCAGAAATGGATCACGCAACTTGACATTAAAACCACTCGAACAATATGTCGAAATTGCAAAGACGCTTATCTGCAAAGGAGCTATCGGCAGCATGAGTAACGACTACATCAAACGTACCAGCAAAATACATGAAAGCCTGAAGAAGAAATTGAAGAACAGGGACAATTTGCCGTCACAATTGATTTACATCGACACGCTACTTCAAAAGGCTCTAAGCAACGATCAAGACTACGTAGTCGAAGCAGCAGCAAAGGATTCCTGGACCCAGAAGATGATGAGAGAGGCTCTTGGCAGCAGAAATGAAATCAACATTGCGGAATTCGCCTCAAGAACCGGTTATACGATGGAAGGCGCGCAGAAAATGCTGAGTAAGTGCATAGAGCTAAAGGTAATCAGCGGGTTTATAACTACAGATGGGCAAAAATTCATCTCCAAAGAAGAAGTGGAATCGAGCATAAGGAAGAAGCTTTCAGAACTAACTTAGTATGAGCTATAGTCCCTATCGCAGTATAGTAGCAGGGCTCCAAGAGTCAAAATTGATGATCAGCCAACAGTAGCTCCTGGTTCAGTCTTAAGGACTTAAGAGGCGCTTTTCCAACTCTTGTTGCAGTTTTCTCGCAGTTATGAAAGCTTGTCTGTTGTCTGCAAACCATCCGTGAAGCAGCTTCTCATTCACGGCAACCTCAACAAGACCCAAGGTGATTTCATCTTCAAACCCATGCTCTTCTGACAATTGCTTGATTTGGAGATTCTCATGGTTTCTGATGTAGTCCAGAAATCCTTGTCCTTCAGGAAAAACCAGAAAACGCTTCGTCAGCGAAGATGTGTTCGATTCGATCACGGCTTGAGCAACTTCCTCTGATGCAAGCTTCAGCACTCGCTTTGATTCAGCTAACTCTCCTTGCAGAAACCTCAGTATCGTGTGTCTTTCTGCCAGTCGCAGTCCATTCTGAGAACATTCTGCTACTTCTCTCGGCTTCGGCAGCTTTCTAAACAGATTAGCAGCCTCACAGTATTTTAGTGCAGCCTCGTCCAGTCTGCCTGTATTCTCAAGTCTAGCTGCTTCCTCCATTCGACTACTGGCCTTTGTCATACCTTTGTCATACCGTTTGCCAATAATCTTTTGTGTTCGACCAACCGGTGCTGTTGGTCTTGGGAAAAACCGAAGATAGATATTTCCGACTACGATTGTCATGAAACCTCCCACGAGCAAGGAAAATTGATCACCAAAAAAAGCCCACCCTGACAATCCGAGAACATAAAGAGGGAGATTCAACATCCAAATCAAGAAAAGCCCAGCAAGGCCTCGGAAAATGGCTAAAACAATTGATTTGCCAATTCTACTAGCCGCTGGAGCATAACCCAAAGCAGCCCAGAACAGGGTTCCCAAAATTATTGAAATTATCTCCCAATTCACATTGAAGTGGTAATAGATTGATGAATATGCATAGAGGTAGTAGAATGCTAGCAAATCGACCAGCGATGCAATGCCGTGGCTGACTCCGAAAGCTGCTCCTGCCGATGGTGTACTGATTAATCCCATGCTGATTGTTGCAACGACCGCGATTACCATATAGATGATGCTGTTAAATTCGATCAATCCAGCATCAACCAAGAACAAGAGGAGAAGATTGAAAACAAGCCCTCTAAGGAAGTATTTTTTTCCAATACCCTTGATTCGCCTGGACATCATGAACAAGAAGAAACAAGCAACGGGGTAGGCAAAATAGTAGACTTGCAATAGGCTTCACTGTCTGGGTGTTTCTCCCTTGAGCGAAATTGCGGACATTAGACATATATAGCATTTGTGGACAGCTGGTTTGAACTGGCTATCCGACATACAGAACAAATCTGACCAAGTGTATGAGTGCAAGATTTACAGGTTGACAAACCAGTCTTCAATATTCATTGGTTTGAGTATGCGTTCAAATCCGCCGCTTGGGTGGATGTCGACATGAAATCCGACATTAACCAAGGATTCAAAGAATTCGCCCAAATGTGGCGCTGCAGTAAGACTCATGGTATGTGGCTTGAAATGGGGGGGTTGTAGGCTAATCACAAATTTAATATTCCCGAAAATGTTAATAGCGGAGATTTAGCAATGAATATTACTCATCCGAGGGGAACCTAGTTGAGAAAGGTTGAGGCACAAAAAGTAGCTGTCGAACTAAAACTTCCTGTGGACATCGTCTGGAACGAGTTACTCAGCGAAACCGCTCAAATGGAGAAGAAATCCACTGGGAAATACTTCCTTGTAGACGAACAAGAAAAAGCTATTCTTGTATTCAATTTCGAGGATGGAAAGTTCATTGCTGATGAGGGCCTTGAGCTCAAAATGATCGGATTGGCAGATCACTTCCAAGTGGACAAAAGAATAATGCACTGGATCCTGAGAAAGCTCAGTGAAAAAGGCGCTTTTTCCAACAAGGTGGTCACAGGTATTGAGGGAACCGCTGGTCAGCCAACACTTTTGGCATGGTTCGAGCCCGCCCAAGTTGACGCAAATGAAGAAACGACATTGATTATTGAAATATCTGCGCCAGACGAAATTGAAGAACCCAAGCTTACACTTGATGTCCCTGAAAGTCTCGAACTTGAGTACAGGCAAGCGTTGCCTCCTAAAATTGGTGCCGGTAAAAGATTTGAAAAATACCGCTATAGAACCACGAAAAATGGCAAATACCAGATCCCAGTCAGCTTAGAAGGAATGAGCCAGGCAATACAAATCAATGAGCAAAAGGTCAGCGATCCCCTAATAGTCAAAGCGTTACCGCCTGAGGTCTATGCTGAGCTTAGGTCAGGCAGACAAGAAATTAATGCAACATTCCAGAAAGATTGCACAATAAGCCTGTCGGTGAACAACAAAGGAAAAGGAGATGCTCAAAAAATCGAAATCAAAGGACTAGACAAATACTCGGAATTCTCAACAATAAGCTCTACAAGAATAGGATACTTGGCGGCACATGCTAGATCTGAACACCCTCTTATAATAAAGCCTCGAAAAAGCGGTCAATACACTTTTGACAAACTAACGTTGGCAATTGAAGACTTGGATGAAAAATCATTCGAAGCTCATATTCCAACTTTCATAATAGATGTGAATACTCCTCAACCCAAAGTCAAAGTCAAGACCATTACACCTCAATCCGTAAAGCCATCAGAAATCTTCAGCATCAGAGTTGTCGTTTCCAACTCCGGAGAAGGCGAAGCCAGAAATGTCAAATTTAATCTACCGATAGATAACAGTCTAGTTCAGTCAGGAAGGATCAGCTTCTTCATTCCAAAACTAACCTCAGGCGATATGGAAGAAGAACAAATAAGTCTTCGAGCTCCTTCAAAGGGCAAGATGGCAATTGGAGACTTTAGCGTTCAGCTTGAAGACATTGAAGGTACTCCAATCAAGGAGACAATAGAAGGCGAGGAGATTAGATCTATAGAAGGACTAAAAGGAAAGCCTGAAGATTCAGGGACGTGGCCTTTCACCATTGGTGCAACTATTGATAGAGGAAAACTCAAGATAGAGAGAGAACTAGGAGAAGGAGGTTTCAGCAAGGTATATCTGGCTAGAAATAGAGTGACGGAAGAAGACAGAGCCATCAAAGCTCTGAGGCCTGACTACGTCAATAACGCAAGCTTGGTTGAGGATTTCATCCGCGAAGCAAAAATATCCTCCAAACTTATGTCACGGAACATCGTCAAAGTTTACGACATAGAAATGGAGACGCAGAATGGCATAGATTTCCCATACATCGTAATGGAGTATCTAGAAGGAGTGCTTGAAGAAATGGTATCTCCTGGAACAACTATGGAATTTATCCGATCAATGATGGTTATACAGGACATATACGTCGCTTTGGACTACGCCCACAAGAATGGATACCTTCATTGCGACATCAAACCATCGAACATATTCTTTGACAAAGAAGAAACCGCATGGAAACTCGGAGACTTCGGGTTGGCAAAACTCGCTCGGAAGGAAGGCCTTTCTCGAAGAGGAACAATAGAGTTCATGGCTCCTGAAGTGAGGCAGAAGGGTGAAGTCTCTGCGGCAAGCGACGTATATTCTCTAGGCATGGTGTTCAAATGGCTTCTTGCTGGAGAGACACAAGTAGATCTAAGGAAAATGAAGAAAGAAGAATCGGTCCCCAAGGATCGATGGAACAAAATAGTTGACATGATTGAGAAAATGACAAGCACCAAACCTGCAGATAGACCTACTCTACAAGAAGTGTGGAAACTCGTGAGATGGAGCATAAGTGGAGCATAACCGGTCCAGTCGAGGATGTAGCTGGTTCAAGGAGATAGCCGTATGAGTTGGGTCGAGAAAAAAATACCCAAATGCACGAAATGTGGATGCGAAAAGTTTGAGAAGACTGGGCCAGCCGAATTGAAATGCACCGGATGCCTCACACTTTATTGTTTTCTGGGTGAGAAGACAATTCCCAAACTGATAGCAAAGAAGGGACGAATCGATAGTCTCCCATTCAGTATTTGCTCTAACAAGATTATCGGGCGAGGAGACAGAGAATCCAATGATAGCAAGCTGGGCTACGTCAAGATTATGGGCGAGAATAATGGATCTCCAGAGGAGAACACTTGGGTCAGAAATCCCTGTGTCTCACATAAACATGCAAAAATAGAAGTCAAAGAGGAACTTATGGCAGAGAACGAAGGCGAGAAACTCGTAAGACTCTACACAAGAAGAACCTGCAGCATCATAGACCTAGGCAGCAGCTATGGAACAGCTGTCAATGACCGACTCTTGACTAGTGGAGAAAAGACGGAATTGCATCATAACGATAAAATAACACTAGGGGTAATGCGCGAGGCTATCCCAACAATCTTCATTTTTAAAGAAGAGTAGCCATCAAGTCGCAATCGGAAAGACGGTGTATTCAGAGACGCCGTTATTTCTGCAATAAACGGGAAGCTAATACAAGCGTTTCAGCTTCTTCTGGATGGCTTGCTGGAATTTTATCTGAATTTGCGAGAATTCTTATTTGGTGATGTCTGTCTCTTGGCACGTCGTCTAAGGCAATTCCTCCTGCAGTTGCTTGCCCAGTAATTTCTCATTCAGCACTTTCTTTAAATGCTTCTTCAGAACAACGTTTTCCCCATCAGATGACACGAGGAATTCGTCCTGAGCTTTCTTGAAAGCCTTCAAAAGAAGCTCCTTTGTGCGTTTAAAAGTGAATCCAAATCGCTTGGAAATTTCGATTTTCACTCCGCCTTCTTTGTCAACAAATTTCCTCAATGGTTTCATAATTTGCTCTTTTTAAATAGCGATCGCGTGTATTGTGTCGAGATTGTTAGATTGGGCTTTCTCTATTGGCGGATCCAAAACAGATATATGGCTTATCAGGATGCTTTTCGGAATCCGCTTTTTATTCCTATATACTCCTTTGCTGACGTTGTCTCGCTGAATGCATACAGACTTATCGATGTGGGAAAAGCTAGCAGCAGAATGGCAATGGAAGTCTGAAGCTTCATTATCGATCCACTGTTTCTACAGTTTTGCAACAATTTCCTAGCCGACATTTCATTTAGTCTCAGTCCCACCCAATTCGTAGAGCTTTGACCTTTCTACGTGGATGTAGCTGTTTCAAATGCTATCTTCATGATCTTCATCGCATTTCGAACGTCAATCTCTTCGACTCGTTTGCTCATTCGAAGCCTTGCGCTACTGATGCTGATCCTTTTCAGTGCTTCGGCCGCACGTTTGGTTAAGGGAATGCAGATCTCGTTTTTTTCACTTTTGTTTAATGCGTCAACCACAAACTGTGACATCTCTTTGATGAGTGGGCTATCTTTGTCGAAGTCATATTCGACAGGGACGCTTCTGCGTCTGATGAGTTCAAAATAATCTCTAACATAGTCTCTGTTTGGATTTGACTTTTCCTTTCGGGTTAAGATGAGCTTGATTGCGTCTTCTACCTTTTCCTTTGATTCTTTCCTGAGCAAGAAAACTAGATGAAATCTGCTCAGCAGTGGTGGGGATATGACAGCCTCAATTTGCTCTCTCATCTTTGTGGATTCTGTGCCAAAAATTCCACCTTTTGGGTTGGCTGCGGCAATACAGGTGAACTTTGTTTCATATTCTCCTTTCACTTTTGCCGTGTTAATTGATATTCTTCCTGATTCCAGAGCCTCGTAGGTGGCGTTAATCTCACTCTTCTTGATTTTATCCATTTCATCTATCAACGCCAAACCGTGGTTAGCTAGAATAAGCAAACCTGGGCTGCCGCTGAGTGTATCTATTGTTAGTCCAGCCTCCGTGCTTCTGGGTCCTCCCAAAACAGCTTCGGGAAATATACTTTTCACTTCGGTCAAGAGGTCTGATTTCACTGAAGCGGGGTTTCCAATAAAAAGTAGGTGTATTGGCTTCTCGTAAGTGGACGCCAAAGAGTAGCACAATGCAAGTTTCATTTCTTCGTTGCCTGCGATGTACGGGGCAATCATCCGGGGCAGTTCTTTGAAAACGGTGAATTCGCCATTGCTGGTCTTTCCAGCAAAATCTTCAATTTCTCTTCTCCTTTCTTCCGTCAACGAGAAGGCTTTCCGTCTGGGTGAACTTGCTTTTTCTTGGGGATTTGGTTTTTCTTCAACTTTCGAAAAATACCTGTACAGGTCGGCTATTGCCATTCCACTTTCCATCAGTTTGGCACCGATATCCCAGAACTCGTCATAACGCTCTTTTCTCCCTATTCGCTTATTCTCCTTCAACGGTTACCCACCAACGATGCCTTGTTGTACGTAGCTATTATTGAATTCTCTTGCGACCTTATTAAAACCTTAACAAAAGATGGGTGTTGGTCTACTCATGTGGCATGATCTGCGTTACAAGTGAAGCAGCTAGGAAACCGATTAACACTTTTTTCTCAGTGTCGCTTAGATTCATTTTGGATAGATCTGCAAAGATTCTGTCGCACCACTTCTCTGCAAATTTTCCGAATTTTGCTCTGTTTCCGGAGCTTAACTCTGGGGTTCGTTTGTTTTCCGTTTGCATATATTCTTTTAAGGCTTTGTTGATTAGGCTTTTTGTGATGTGGCCAAGCCATGAGTCTGTGAATCCTGTAGAACCAATGAATTCATTCACCATGCCTGCGATTGGCTCATATAATTGCTCGCTCATCCTATTTCACTTTCCTTATTTCTGTGACTTTTCCTTCTTTGTTGACTTCGACGCGATATCCGGACAAGTCAAATTGCCAATTGCTACCTCCGTATTCCTCTCCTTCAAGAACTGGTGAAGTGGGTGAAACTTGAGCGACGCTTTTGATCGCTGTATCAAGTGCTTCTTGTCTAGTGGCCATGCGTTTCTTGTTCTTGGCGCCACCTCTGCTGCTGAAGTACGATATAGCTAATGCTATTCCTGCGAGTCCCGCAATCAAGCCTGAAGCACCTAGGACGTTGGAGCCAAGTAAGCCTTGCTTTGTCTTTGACTGAACTGCGGCAGGCATAAGTTTGTCATTATTTTGAAGTGTTTTGATGCTGCTTTGGGATTGCAGTTGTTCTCCTGTTAACACTTGTATGGCGCTGTCCGTTGAATTGATCTCATTCACGGACAGCACGTTGCTGAGTCTTGACATGAACTCCTTGACGTATTGAGTGCCGCCGTAAGCGTTTATGTTGTGTCCCCCTTTCACTGATCCTAGGTTCCAAGCGACTGAGATGGGGTGCATTGAATACTCAATCCACAGCGGTATATTTCCATAGGTCTTCTGCATTTCTTTGAACACTTCTGTGACTTTGTCGCTCATGTACTCTCTTGGGGAACTGGCGACGACTTGGATTTTCTGTGAAGTCGGGCTGGCAACTGATACCTTCCTTAGAGCCTTCTTCGGCTTCAGGAAAAGGCTAATGCTTTCTAAGGGATCAACTGTGCCTTCTCTTTTCAGCATCTTAATCAATTTATTTTCCATTTTATTGCTCCTCCTGTTTGTGCATCAATTTCCATTTCGTACTTTTTGCGTGATTGACCTGAAAGGAGACTGACCTTCCAGCTCTTTCCATTACACTTTGATGCTAACACTTCAATATTGTCTGTGTTCGGCTCCAACTGCTTGACTAGAATCCTAGCAGAGGCAATCGCGTCAGGCATGCCGATTGTGTTTGGTTCCATGTTTGGCAAAGCTCCTGAGATCGCTCTCAAAGATCCCCAAAGCAGTATTGTTGTTAGCACGGTTGGCAGCATTGGCAGTGGCAAAACCATTGATATAGGTCCAGACAGAGAGAACGCTAGTGCTCCCAGCGCGAACGAGAGAAGCAGTTTTATCGATCTCGGAATGCGTCGGTGTCCTTTCCACGCAGTCAATATAAGGTAGCCGAAACCCAGGACTGCACCGATGGCTACAACAATTATTACGACACCTGTGATCATGGCAAACTTTACTATACCCAAGGCGTCATTTACCGGCGGCTGCTCTATTCCAAGCATTGAGGTTATCGGTGAAGCTGTGAATGAAACAAAGGAGAGAAGGACAAGAGTCTCCGCGAGTCTCTTGACTCCACTAAGTATGTTCATTGTGAACCACACTCGTTTTGTCCCTGTCTCCGTTTCTATTCAAGGTGTTGTCTACGGCCTTGGCGATCTTGTCTCGGTTCACGAACGCCGCAATGACTACAGCGCCCAGCATCAAGCCGAACAAGAAGGCTGGTCCCTTTTCTTTTATTTTGTATTTTATTCCTTCGCTATCCATTTTTCCTAGACACCTCCCATTTGTGTCTGAGAAATATTAGACACTAATCTTATATTTAAGGTTTACTGATAATGTCTAATAATTATTGAGAAAAACTTATAAGTGTTGACAACCACAGTAAAACCATTGAAAGAGGTAGACAGAAATGAGTCAAGTCGAAGATATGTTAAAAGAAATACTGACTGCACAGAAACGAATCCTAGCTGACCTAGAGCACCAAGGGGAAACGATACATAGCATCGAAGGAAGACTTTCTAAAATCGAGAGCCAGAAACCGAGAGAATCCAAGGAAAGAAGACTTCCCACATCCCTAATGAGAGTCTTGAAGGAGCTGTCTATTGAAGAGCAATCTTTGAGCGCCGACGAAGCTGCAAAAAAGGTAAACCTTTCTCGAAACCTGACTTCGGGGTACCTAAACAAGCTCGCAGAACTCGGTTATGCTACGAAAGAGCCTAACCTAGAAGGCAGCGGACCAAGATATTTGTTTAGGCCAAACTACTCGGCGCTTCCGGAATATATCAAAGAAATCTTGGGCAGATACAAAAGGTGAGCACACTGTCGACAAAGCAGGTTGTCGACTTCATAGAGAATAGACGCCTAAAGTGCGATTCAATACTGAAGACTCTGCTGGTGGGAGATCATGTTATCTACTATCAGGAACTCTCTGCTTTGAACATCCGTCTCACAGAGATTCTTATGACGACATTCATCCGTGGAGAGAAGTTGGTTCAAGATGGAATCGTGGAAACTGTGGGCGAACTCCTCGATCTCAAGAGAAGACCAAGCAGCAACGAGGAGGCTTTCCGAGAAATGAAGAATCTGATATTGAAAGGCTCTGAGAACTTGAGCATTAGAAACTTTGCGATAGAAATGGCCGAAAAGGGCTCCAGCAGTCGAGGCTACGCTGTTTCTGTTCCTATTGTTAGCCAGCTCTATCAATCAGATCAAACCAACCGAGACTACGCAAAGCATTGTCAGCAGATTGTTGAAGACATCTTCCAATATGTGCAAACGAAAGCAACCTACGTTTCGGATCCTCCAGACGATTATTACCAGCGGGCCGAATATACCCATCTTCTGAATTTCAAAGGAGACTGCGATGATTTTGCCATACTCATAGCGGCCACGTTACGATCAATAGGCTACAGGACCTACTTGGCCTTCCAACAAGGGCACGTGCTCTCAGGTGTAGTTCTCCGTCACTCCTCTACCGAGTTGGCAAGCCTTGACTCAGATTCCTTTGGGCCTGATCAGCTTGTGGAGGTTCCGCTCGATCCCTTTATGCGCGGATTCGAACTTGAAATGAGGGGAAAGAAAATGCTTATCTCAGTCTTTGACTTGGCGAGCGGCAATTTCCTAACCAATTTATTTGAAACAGTCCGTCTCTATGGACTGAGTGAAGATGATATTTTGAGTATTAAGAAACAGCGAGACGATATACTAGACAAACTTGTCTCGATCGGCGGCGCAGAAACCTACTATGTTGATTCGCCCATTCCTTCTATCAAGCTAGCTGATGTTTTCCGCTCTGAATCTGCGATGGCACTAAAGCATTTCTTGAATAGCATGGAGGATCAAAGAGATGCACAAGGAACAACGTAAGCAAATAAGAGACAGAGTGTACCAGTACGTCGCTCCGGCGCATAACGGACTTGTCAGGCTGGCCGACGTTTACAGACTCTATTCACACATCGGTACTGCTGAAGAGATCGAAAAATGCTTGGATGAATTAGTGAAGAAGGGTGGAAAAGATGGGAATGTGAAGAAGATGATCATTGAGGGAGAGAAGACGTACCTTTTTGTGGATATTGCCACAAGAACAAAGACGGAACTCGATAGGAAACTGGAGAAACTTGAACAGAAATATGCCATTTTAAAGAGTCAAGAAGCTGCTTTTGAAGCGAAGCTCAATGGTTTATTTGAGATGCGGAAGGTGTGGCTTGATGGGTGGAGGAATCTGATTCAAGATTCTAGAACATATGTTGCATTGACGAATTTTATCTCGTCGGTTTTCTTCCAACAGCGTTTGGATCAAACCTCGCGTCAGATCGAGGAAAATGGAAAAGCAAGTATACTGATTGCAGAGCAGATCAAGAGCTTGGAGACAGAAGTAAACTATTCATATAAAATACAGACATAACTATAGGAGAATATGGAGGATAAATGATTGAGCAGCTGTCCATTCTGCGGAACGAAATTAGAGGCTGCCGCAGCCAAATGCGGCAAGTGCGGAGCGAACGTAGGGGAAAGATTCAAGACAGCAAGCCGCTTGTGTCCCAAATGTGGAGGAACGCTCAAGACTGAATCTGAATGCCCATGGTGCGGTGCACCGATAATCCATGAAAAAACCAAGGAGTCAGAAGCTTACATAGTGCTCAAAACCTTTGAGAACAGATTGCGGAATTTCATCCAATCTGAACTGGAAAAAACAGACCTTGATTGGTGGCGGACACGTGTTCCTGGAGACATAAGAGAAGTAGCCAATTCCAGAAGATCGAGGAACGAATGCCTCTATCCATGGCGAGACCCTAAGGATACCTCTCCGCTATGCTACGTGGATTTTCAGGATTACGCAAAGATAGTCACTGCGGAGAGAAATTGGAATGAAGTTTTTGAATCCTTCTTCAAGGACAAACATGAGATCACGACAAAACTAAAAGAACTCAGTCTAATCAGAAACACCATCGCACATTGTCACGATGTTAACGAGAAAGATCTGGCGAAGCTAAAGAAGTGTGCTGACGGGATTGCTTCATGCTTTGAGACTGAGCAAATCACCAGCGCTGACCAGTCTTCGTTCAAACAAGCCGAAAGCATTCTTCTCGGCGAAGTTGTGTCAAAAACTTGCTCCCCATACGGCGTGTTGAGGCTGAAGTGCGACAACAAAGATCCTGAAGACATCAATATCGAGTTTTCTTCCGGTGGAGCGGGAGACGTTGTCAGACCGAAACCAGTTCTTGGAAAAATAAAATGGCCTCTCGGAAACAGAAAGCTTATCGAAGATGAAATAAGACATTTACTTCAGACTGTGGCATCACAGCATTTTATTACGGGCACATCGCGGGAAACGTTCCCGAAATTCATACAAGAGGTTGGCGAGAATATGTACAGCGTTTTCCCTGAATCGATAAGGAGGGAAATACAGAAGCTTAGCGAAAGGTCAATGCTTGCTCTGGAACTGGATGACAGTCTCGTCGGCTTGCCATGGGAACTTGCTTTTGACCCGATCCAGAAAGACTACCTCTGCATGCGATTCGGAATAGGGCGAGTCGTATACTCAGAAAATGTGGCTATCAGGAAAAGACGCCCAAAACGACAGACCCGAATGCTGCTAATCTGCAATCCTGCTGGCAACATGGCTAGTTCTATTAACGAAGTAGCTGTGCCGATAACTAAGAGACTTGAAAGCTTTGGAGCTGAAGTGGCTTGTCTCTCTTATGACCCAAATTCTTCACATCACTCAAGTAAGGAAAACATTCTTCGACATCTCAGCTCAGGCTCATACGACATTGTACATTTCACAGGGCACGGATCCTACGATTCGCTTTTTCCTCAAGAAAGTGGTTTTGCTGTAGCTGACAAGAAATGGCTTTCAGCCAAGGACATTGCAGATGCCCTGGATTGTTCGAAAAATGTTGGAGGAGAGCCACCGTTCATTTTCTATGCTGACTCCTGTGAATCAGGTGCCCAAGAAGGATGGAACAGAGGTGCCACCGGGACCAAACCATTGGGGGGCTTGTCGGAGGCCATCGTCCGGAACAACATCGCATACATCGGGGCCTCGTGGGCTGCAGCAATAAAGCCCACAAACTGGCTAGCATTGGCTTTTTATGATTCACTCTTGCTGAAAAATGAGCCGATAGGTTTGGCATTGCTTGATGCAAAGAAAAGTGTTAAGAATGAATTCAGAACAGAAGACGTTAATTGCGAGTGGGCGAATTTTCTGCTTTACGGAGATCCATCGCTTTCGATACGGATATAATCTGACCAGCTTTTCGGGAAGAGATGCTGGAGGAGTGCAACATGGAAACAGGTTTGAAAGGAAATGCTTCTTCGTCTTGGCTAGAACATGATCCGGATCGGATTTACAGAACTAGCAAAGAAGAACTCGAAAGCTGCCTGGCAGAAGCGGAAGCGATAATGAGGAATGAGGCCGCCTTTCTTGAAGTCACAGGCAAAGTGTTGTTCGTCGGCGACACGCATGGAGATTTTACGATAACAAAAGAAGTATCAAAACGTTTTTTTGCAGATAAGACCCAGAAAGTCGTGTTTCTCGGCGACTACATTGACAGAGCACCCGAGGATCTTGGAACCAGCGTTCCTAACGTTAGTTACCTCATGTTCTTAAAGTGCGCTTTTCCGGGCAACATAGTGTTGTTGAAAGGAAATCATGAAGCGAACTATGCAATTCCTTGCTTTCCATACGAGTTCAGAAATGAAATTGAATCGCAATACCCTGGCTTTCACGGAAAGTTCGTGAAAGCGTTCACTCAGATGCCACTTATGGTAGCTGCAAACAACGTCATTGCTTCACATGGAGGAATACCTAAAGACTATGACCTACCAAAACTGAGAGCTATGGACAAAAATGATCTGCATGCTATAGAGGCGATAACTTGGAGTGACCCTGCGACCTCGAACACAGACAGAGGAGCTGGAATGGCTTTTACAGCTGATGAGCTGCGAATATTCCTGCAAAATGCAAACGCGAAACTGCTTGTGAGAGGGCACGACTACAACACCTTGGGAATGGCCATCTTCAACCGAACTTGCCTTACACTGTTTTCGTCTCGCGCTTACCAGGAAATGGGAAACAAAGGAATATTGATCGCATCAGTAGAGAACCCCATTTCGGGATTGGAGGACCTTCTAGTCGAAAGCTATCAGGAAAACATGTGGCGGAGATATGACGTGAAGATTCTCTGACCTTCGATGGCTGAAAACCGAATATAGACCTATTTTCTGAACTGCGTTCCACCCAGAACACTTGCACAAGCTGCAAAGCAATTCCGCTTCATTGGTTGTCTTGGTATAGTCTTCAAGCGTGTGAATGTGCAAAGCTGCGCTTGTCAATTCGCCACAGCTTGATATTTCTGTCTACTTCTCCATTTTCCAAGAGATCAGAACCCACTGAAGCAATCAAATTGCAGTCGGGAGAAATGGCAACATGCCAAATGGAAGCAGAATGAGACTGAACGCTGTTCAACAGCCTGCAAGATTCGCTATTCCATATTCTCAACAATCCATCGCCATGCCCTGAAACAAGGAAACTCGCATCGGAAGAGAAATCAACAGACAATACCTTGGAATCCGTTCTTCTTCGCCATTCTAAATATCCTGAGTCTAATCGCCATTGCTTAGCACTCACGAAGGAAGCGGTTGGCTGCAATAGCGCTAGATCCATTGGTATCAGCCTCAGCTTCGCCCTGGTTCTTCTGGCGTTTGTGCACTTCTTGGAGCCCATATCCCATATTCTGAGGACGTTTCCGCTTGCAGTTACAAGGCAATCTCCTCTAGGCGAAAAAGTGGCTTTCCAGACTGAATCCTTGTGCTCAAGGATGCACGATAGCTCTCCAGATCTTGGATCCCACAGCTTGGCAAAGTTCTCCCCAATGCTTCCTGATGCCAATGTATCTCCTCTTGGTGAGTAAGCAACAAATAGAGCCCAATCGCCATGCCCCTTGATAATCCGCTCGCATTCAAGAGTTCCCATATTCCACAATCTTATTGTCCCATCTTCACCAGTTGATGCCAAAGTTCTTTCACCTGGCGAGATACTGATTTCATTAACGTGATGCTTGTGCCCTCTGAAGACAGCTTCGCACTTTCCATCAACAAGACTCCACAATTTAATCACACTTCCGCTTGCAGTAGCAACGGCTGATCTCATAGAGAAAAAAACCAGAGACCTGACCTCTTTCTTGCCCACTTTCAAGACATCGACACATTCCATTGAATCTACGTCCCACAACCTGATGATTCCATCTAAGCCAGCTGAAGCCAAGATACGCCCATCTGGAGAGAACCGCGCAGATACGGCCTTAACAATACTACCTGGAATCGTAAGGGTATGATCAATCCGATACAGCAAGATCTGGTCCCACATAGATGTATTTGCTATTATGTGGACTAAAGCATTGCTTACCAAGAGCATTTTTCTATCTTGGATAGAGTGGTGATGTGGAAAAAAAGCTAGCATCACCCACTAGGAAAACAACGCTGCTGAGAGTTGCTAGATTCCCTCATCTTAGATCTGTGCTTTTGAATTCGTTTTCTGCAAGCTGACAAGAAATGGATGGATTTCAGGCAATATTGAATTGACCACAAGCCTGGAATATAATCGCATCACATTTCTAAGTAGGGCAATGCTGAGCAAACCTTTTTCAGGTGACACGAGTGGTGCGGTTCTTCAGGATATTCATGATTTGTGCCTGGACAACGATCATCATAATAAATTGATTTGCAGTCTGGCTCTTAGCGCGCGCCTCTGTGGAACTTGATAGCAACTATTGGCAGAAATATAGCGGGCGGATTCAGAATCGCTTCGAGAATGCTTTCGACATTAGGCTATTATCCTGTTTTTCAGAAGCTTTCTAACATGGTTCTTTGAGAGCAGTTTCATACCGTCTTCGGTTATGTATCCGTCTACGGAGTGATTTTTAGTGCCCTGTATAAGCAATAGTCGTGTCGCTCCAACGGCGTAGCCCAGCTGGTCCGCGATCGTTTTCACATCTACCTCATCTAGGTTCTCACAAGCATTTCTAACGCTCGTAAAGATTTCGTTGTCCTTGGCGATGAAGTCAATTATTGACTCGATTTCGCCTGAGTCAGCCTTTTCCAGCCACTTGCTTATCTCGGAAAGCGGGATGGCCTGAACTGCAATGTCTGGAAGCCCTTCTTTCATTAGGGAATTGTGTAGGTTTACTATCTCCTGCGTGAGCTGTTTGTCATCCGTTAAAATAGCTTGGCACAATACGGATTTGGCAGACGTGCAGTATTTTGTGATCGAGGAATTGGCAAGATCTGACTTTCTTCTTGCATTTACTTGGGAAGCTTTCGCAAAACTCTGGGTAGCCTCAAGAAGCTCTCCTTTCTCCAGTTTTTCCTCTCCCTTCTGAAGTAGGCGACGCCCCAGCTTCTTCCAACGGCGGTACCTGATGCCCGCTAAGCTTCCTCCCATCAGTGTTCCAACTGTCAAAATGACGGCGTGCAATGGCTGCACGGGGTAAACGCTTATGGGACCTGCATATGTTTCCCACATGTTTCCAGCTTTATCTCTGACTTGTATATAGACGTTTTTTGGGCCATACCCTGAAGCGAGTAGCCACGTTTTCGAAGAGGTAAACTCTTCCCATTCAGACCAGCCTCCACCACCGTCAACGTTATAGAAGCGCATACTGTCCAATCCAGATCCATTCCCATCAAAAATCTCCAAATTTATCTCGACTGAATTACTGGTTGTGTAGTCTGCTCCATTGTTGATCGTGGCGTAGCCATGAGGACTATATGGATCGCTGAATATCGTGGCATCATAGACGTTTGAACATAGGCCAGCTCCATCCACAAAGTACACGTAAACAGTAACATTTCCATCCCACACATTGGGCAAAGTCCAACTCCTAGAGTACAATTGTCCATCCATAAACGAAACCAAACTGAAATTCCCAGTTAGGTCGACAGCAGGGCGAGTATTGCTTAGGTACATTCTCCAGATTCTTGATGTGCTGTCATTTGCCCAAATCGTCAGGGACACGTCCCTTGTATTGGTGAATAGTGCACCGTTGTTTATGGTTATTGCGCCGATTGGAGCAGTTTTGTCAAGTTTGATGTTCATGAGGAAATTGTGTGGTGACTCCTCAATGTCGCCATTGATGCTCCAATACTCTAGAGTGTTGTTGCTTCCTTCAGTGGTTATCTGAGGCAACCCGTCTATGCTGACGGTTTTTGTTGGGCCTCCGTTTAGTCTGTAATAGGTTTCGGTACCAGTTGATCTTACAAGGTTGATGGTGAAGTCTACAGTGTGCCATAGCCCATCATAGTTGTTTGTCGTTTTCGGAGTTGTCGAAAGAACAGTCACATAACCATTGATCACCGTGTGTGCGATTGCAGATGCCGTGTTGTCTATTACCTTAACGGGGCCTGATGAACCTGGATAGTTGGCGAGTGTTATGGGCGTCGAGTTGAAAGAGAGGCTTAGAAATGTGATTCTGAACAAGATTCCGCTGCCTGTTCTGGCAGTCTCTGGAGAAAGTAGTGTATATGATGCCCATATTTGGCCGTGGGTTGCATTGAAACTGTTGTTAATTGACCATTTTGCCACGAAACCGTTTGATGGATTAGATGGTTCTAGGAAGTGTCCAGCGGGTCGCACAGCAGAAGTGGCGTTGAGAACTGAGCGGTCGTACCAGACTTTGATCTCGTATGCATACAGGTTTGTTACGCTTGCTATGTTCACGTCAACGGTGAACAACTGACCAACGTTTGGAACTTGCAGGCTTGAAGGGTTTACTGAGACCACAGGTGAAGGCGGCGTTGTAGAAGAAACAGTCACATAACCATTGGTCGCGGTGTGCGCAATCGGGGATCCGGTGTTGTCAGCCAGCATAACGGGTCCTGCTGACCCAGGGTAGTCAGCAAGCACAATCGGGCTTGAGCCAACCGCCACGCCTGTGAAGTTTATCCTGAATAATATTCCGTTACCGCTTCTTGCAGTTTCTGGACTCAGGAGTGTAAGGCTTGCGTAAATTCGCCCATATGTTGCGTTGAAGGCATTGTTGACTGACCATGCAGCTTGGAAGTAGTTGCCAGGATCGACTATAGGCTCAAGAAAGTGACCTGTAGGTCTTACAACATTGCCAGCTGTCGTGTTGACTATAGCGCTTAGGTACCATATTTTGATTTCATATGCGTACATGTTTGTGACGCCTGTGATGTTTACGTCGACGGTGAACTGTTGACCAACAGAAACTTGCAGGCTTGAAGGGTTTACTGAGACCACAGGTGAAGGCGGCGTTGCCGATACAACTACAAGTCCATCGGTGGTCGTGTGTGTAATTGGGTTGGCATTGCTATCTGCGAGTTTTACTGGACCAGAAACTCCAGGATAGTCGTTGAGTATGATGGGCGTCGAGCCAGAAGAAAGGCTGAGGAAAGTGATTCTGAACAAGTTTCCGCTGCCTGTTCTGGCAGTCTCTGGAGAAAGTAGTGTATATGATGCCCATATTTGGCCGTGGGTTGCATTGAAACTGTTGTTAATTGACCATTTTGCCACGAAACCGTTTGATGGATTAGATGG
>Ga0315284_10001907_pt1 | contig 29804 bp, 29 predicted proteins | sample YL17G09_16_MG_FD_203696 | JGI IMG/M metagenome (GOLD analysis project Ga0315284, IMG submission 203696) | Sediment microbial communities from Yellowstone Lake, YNP, Wyoming, USA - YL17G09_16 | ecosystem: Environmental > Aquatic > Freshwater > Lake > Sediment | place: USA: Wyoming | collected...
TGAGCCATGTTCCATCTCCTTTCGTTATTCAAGTTTCGAATCAGAGATGGTAATATCGGCTCACCTCTTATCTTTTGCCAATTTTACAGAAAATTACGGACTCAATCGAAATCGATGTTATTAAACAGATGTAAGTCAACAAATAAAAGGAAAAAAAACTAATAATAGTACTTGCATATTCGTGAAAAATATATATATTATCCACACAAAAATTAAACTTTTTTTTATACATTTTTGTATTCAAAACCATCATGTAGAGGAGGGTTAATATGCTGCAGTACAAACGTCAAAACTTTTGTGCCCTGACTGCCCTGTCGGTCGTAATCGCGCTCAGTCTTGTTCTAAGTTTGGGTTGCGCCAAGGAACCTGTATGGAACGCATTGAACCAGATGGTCGCACAGCAGCAGAAAATAACCTTTAAAGAGCGCGCCGATCTTATCGACACCGGTATCATACCGAACCTCGAACCGGGCAAAGTTACCAACAAATCGACTCTTCCCACTGTGGAGTTCGCGCCGGGTGTTAAAGGTGTCATGTACTGGGGCATGGGAGCGCTCGTCAATTTCATGACCATGGATCCTGATGCGGAAATCCAGAAGGAAACCCTGCCCGGTGACCGTCTCATGGTGATGTTAAAGGGATCTGTTGAACAGCTTGTCAAAGGTGAATATGTACCGATGGAAGCGACCGAAGTCGCCCCGATGTATTATTTCGGCACCGGCTTCGTCGGATACCGTCACTGCCTGTACCTTGAAAAGGGTGCCGATAACGCTGTCAAGGCCGGACCCAACGGCGCCGAATTTGTCGAAGTCTACTATCCCATTCGTCTCGATTACATGACGAAAACGGGCGCCATAGCACCAACGGTCAAGGAAGGTAATTACAACGCAATACCAAACTTCCCTGCCAACGAAATTTTCAACTGGTGGGATATCCAGACCACCCAGCTTGTTCCCAATACCATGTGCTGGTCGCGGCTTTTCAACAGCAAGGGCGCCCAGATAAGCATGCTGTTCATGGGCCCCGAATCTGTCTTCGGTCATCATGCCCATCCCGAGGAGCAGATCATGATCGTACTCAAGGGTGAGTGCGATGAAATTATCCTCGACGGCAAACAGATGATGCATGAAGGCGACATCGTTTACCTGCCCTCGAACATGATCCACGGCGGCATGATGGGCAAGCAGGGCGCCGATGTCATCGACGTATTCTGGCCTGTCAGACCGGACTATCAGGCCCTTGAGAAAGCTCGGAATGATGCGTATCACGCCATCATACCCGCAGGCGAAAAGCCTGTACTTCTTGCCGATGGAGCCACCTCGACTGCAGCGAATTCGAAAAAAATGCCCGGTCTCCAGTTCACAGAAGGTCCCGCATGGATGGACGGCAAACTATACTTTTCGAGCATGTGGTTCGATATACCGGCGGGAACATGGGAATTAAACCCGAAAATGTCCGATACTGTAGCCATGGAAACAGATGGAACCTACAAGTATATCAGTTCCGGTATACATACCAATGGCCTGATGGCAAAAGGCAACGGTAATCTTGTCGCCTGCGATATGGCCGGTCATCGCCTGATCGAAATGTCGCCGACCGGACGGATTGTTAAAGCCCTGTGCGCTTCTATGGCCGACGGTACCCGCCTTGACGGGCCGAACGATCTTGTCATCGACGCGAAGGGCGGTATCTTTTTCACCGACCCGCAATTCATCTCTACTGAATTGAAGCGCCCATGGAAAACAGTCAACTACCTGCCTGCGGGAAGCAACAAGGCAATCTGCGTCATCGAAAACCTCGAAAACAAGGAATTCGGAATGCCGAACGGTGTTCTTCTGAGCCCGGACGGCAAGACGCTGTATGTCAACAACACCTATCAGAACGCCATGAAGAACAGCGAAGCGCAGAACTGGCTGTATGCCTATGATGTCAACGATGACGGAACATTGTCCAACAAACGCCGTCATTCCGAACAGTTCCTCCATGTCTCTGAATACTTTGTAGAGCAGGAGGGAACGGTTTCACGTTCCTCGTGCGCCGATGGTATGACGATAGATGAACTCGGTAATGTTTATGTTGGCACCAATATCGGCCTCCAGATTGTCAACCCCGCCGGCGAGTACATTGGTATGGTCTACACACCGACCTTCCCGGTGAGTTGCTGTTTCGGTGGCGAGAATTTCGACACGATCTATATGACATGCTGGGACAAGATTTATTCCATCAAGACAAACGTGAAGGGGCTTGTGTACCCGCTTAAGTAGTAATAAATCTTCGATCGTAAACAGGTTTCTAAAAAAAGACCGATCCCTGTGTTGAGGAGTCGGTCTTTTTTATTTCCCGTTGTTTTCGTGCTGACAAATGCCGGCTGTCCTGGATATCCTCTGATACAGTCTGATATAATGTGAAAAAGCTGAAACACGTGGCGTAAAAAAATCATGGATAAAAAATTATTCGGTTTTAAAATGAATTTTTAAACGTGTGACACCAAAACAATAAACCTATGCTGCTGCTCTAAAGTCTTTGCAGGTAACTGTCAATATCGCATGGTGTTTTTTCTTGAGTTTAGTCGTTACAATTCTGAATTGACTTTCGTTGAGTATTTTGTTATTTTTAAAAGATATACTGCAACAGCCTAAACAGGATTATATTTATGAAGTTTAATCCGAAAAATATTCGAAATTTTTGCATTATTGCCCATATAGACCACGGTAAATCCACACTTGCCGACCGGCTTCTGGAACGGTGTCATGTTCTGTCCCCAAAAGACATGAAGGAACAGGTTCTCGATGACATGGACCTGGAACGTGAGCGCGGCATAACCATCCGGAGCCATACCATCCGCATGGAATATACCTATAAGAACGGTGAGAATTATATTCTGAACCTCATCGATACCCCGGGTCATGTTGATTTCACGTACGAAGTTTCGAGGAGCCTTGCGGCGTGCGAGGGGGCGCTGCTCCTGATCGATGCCAGCCAGGGTGTCGAGGCGCAAACAATCTCAAATTTCTGGCTCGCCCTCGATGCCGGCCTCGAGATCATACCCGTCATCAATAAAATCGACCTTCCCGCTGCAGATCCCGTTGCCGCATCCAAACAGCTTATAGAGCTCATGGATGTCGAGGAGAGTGACATCTTCAGGTGTTCCGCAAAGACTGGCGAAGGTGTGGACACTATTATTGACGGGGTTATTAATAAAATTCCACCTCCGGCGGGTGATGAATCTGCTCCCCTGAAAGCCCTGATTTTCAATTCCGATTATGACACCTATCGTGGAGCGGTCGCCTATGTCCGTATTTTCGATGGAACAGTTAAAAAAGGCGATAGGGTGTACATGTTCGGAACACGTGAGGAATGGGATGTAATCGAAACTGGACATTTCCGCCTGGGAAAAGTTCCCTGTGATGCGCTGAGTGCCGGTGAAGCGGGATATCTGATTTGCGGTATCAAGGATGTCCACCAGATCAAGGTGGGGGATACAATAACCCACATCAAGCGCAGGACAGAATCCCCCCTTCCGGGTTACAAGGAACCAAAACCAATGGTTTTCAGCGGCATGTTTCCTGAAAACGCCGATCAGTTCAATGACCTTAAGGACGCGCTCGAACGACTGGCACTCAATGACTCGTCCATCACCTTTGAGGCGGATAAATCGATGTCGCTCGGTTTCGGATTCCGGTGCGGATTTCTCGGTATGCTTCATATGGAAATAGTGCAGGAACGCCTCGACCGTGAATACGGGCTCGATATAATCAACACGCTCCCGTCGGTCGTTTACCGGATTTTTTATACCGATGGCCGTGAAGAGTATGTGAACAATCCCGCTCGTTTCCCCGACATGACAATCGTTGAACATATCGAAGAGCCTATGGTTTCTGCACAGATTGTGGCGCCGAACGAATATATCGGAACGATTATGAAGCTGGCGCAGGAGCGGCGCGGAACATTCCACCGGACTGATTATATTGATCCGACACGGGTCAACATGGTGTTCGAGCTTCCGCTCGCCGAGATTGTGTACGAGTTTTACGATAAACTGAAAAGTCTCACCCGCGGTTATGCCTCCTTTGATTACGAGTTCTCCGGATTCAAGGAGTCAAAAGTGGTAAAGCTTGATATACTGATCAACAGTGAACCGGTCGATGCTCTTTCCATCATCCTCCATTATGACAAATCCGAACTGGTCGGACGCGAACTCGCCTCAAAACTCAAGCATCTCATTCCGCGACAGATGTTTCAGGTGAGTATACAGGCAGCTATTGGATCCCACGTCATCGCACGAACAAACGTTAAAGCGCTCAGAAAAAACGTCACAGCCAAGTGTTACGGAGGCGACATCACCAGAAAGCGAAAGCTGCTTGAAAAGCAGAAAGAAGGTAAAAAGCGCATGAAGAAAGTCGGTCAGGTCCGTATACCGCAGGAAGCTTTCCTGGCGATCCTGAAAACTCGAGATTGATGAAGGGAGGTTCATTGCAGGATTCATCGGATAACATGCACCATAGAAGCGGGTTTCATAGATTCAGGAAAGACTGGATCGAGCCGATCGTTATCGCATTGATTATTGCTGGTTTTATCAGGTCGTATATTATACAGCCGTTTAAAATTCCTTCGGGCTCGATGGAGGACACGCTTCTGGTCGGCGATCATCTCTTGGCGGTGAAATTTCTCTACGGTTTCAAGCTGCCGTTCATCCACAAGCATTATTTCAAGATTCGTAATCCACAGCCTGGTGATGTCATTGTTTTCAAATACCCTAACGATCCTTCGAAGGATTATATCAAACGCTGTATCGCGGTCGGGGGACAGACAGTGGAGATCCGAAACAAACAGGTCTATGTGGACGGGCTTGTTCAGGATAATCCGAAACATGTGAAATTTGAAAAAAATTCATTTATTACCGGTGGCTACGAGCCGGGAGACAACTATCCCCTTACAACCGTACCCGAAAGATCGTTTTACGCGATGGGGGATAATCGTGACAACTCGAACGATTCACGGTTCTGGGGATTTGTACCGTATGAAAACATCAAGGGAAAAGCCTTTATTCTTTACTGGAGCTGGGACAGGGATTCGTCTTTCCCGTTTAAGGTGCGATGGAGCAGATTGTTTCGTCTTATAAAATAACTCCCTATATTTGCTATGAAACCCTCTATTCAATTTTTTACGTAATTTTTAAAGGAGAGTATGCTGGTGAAATTCTGGAAAAAAACAGCGCCAAAGAAAAAGCAAACGAAGCAATTAAGCGGGTTTGCCCGTATCCGTAAAGAATGGCTCGAACCGATAGTAACAGCTGTTATAATAGTTGTCGTCATCAAGACATTCATCATACAGAATTTTAAGATTCCCTCGAGTTCGATGGAAGATACCCTGCTTATAGGAGATCGGCTGTTTGCGGTGAAATTCCTGTACGGGACCAGAATACCCTTTACTTCGATGCGTATTTTGAAGATTCGTGATCCGAAACCGGACGATATCATCGTCTTTCGGTATCCCCTGGATCCATCGAAGCCTTTTATCAAACGGTGTATCGCTGTGGGTGGCCAAACTGTTGAGATACGCAACAAGCAGGTGTATGTGGACGGTGAACTTCAGAAAATCCCCGCGGAGTCAAAATTCATCGACCGTAACATTCTGCCGTCATCTTTCGGTCCCCGCGATAATATTCCGCCCACGAAAGTTCCGGAAGGCACCTTCTTCGTTATGGGGGATAACCGCGACAACTCGAACGATTCACGGTTCTGGGGATTCGTACCGTACAATAACCTGCGCGGGAAAGCCCTTTTCATATACTGGAGTCTCGAACCGGATGCGCCGGTGTATGACATTCTCCATAAAGTACGGTGGACAAGAATGTTCAGAATCATACGATGACATTGTTTTTCTCCATAATCCTCATTATAATTCATGAATTATCCGGGTTAATGATGATCACGTTTGGACTTTATGTGCATTTCCCATTCTGCAGGAGTAAATGCCCCTACTGTGCCTTCACGAGTTTCACCGATGCGGACATGCTTATTGAACGATACTGTGTTGCACTGAAAAGCGAAATCAGGCAGCGGCTGAGCGAACCTTTCCATACGAGCCCCCGGACTGTTTATTTCGGCGGCGGGACACCGTCTCTGGTGCCGTCACAGCTTCTCAAGCGTGTAGCTGAATCGCTTTCGCTCGATCAATCCGTCGAGTTTACAGTCGAGGCAAATCCGGAATCGATAAGCCTTTCATGGCTCGAAGGGATCCGTGAAGCGGGTGCGAACCGTTTGAGTATAGGCGTCCAATCGCTCGATAACAGAGTGCTGCGCTCGCTTGGGAGGATTCACCTCGCACACGATGCGATACGATCAATCGTGATGGCACAAAAAGCCGGGTTCTCAAATATTTCGGTCGATCTCATGTTCGGTGTCCCGGACCAGACGGTGAATTCATGGGAAAATACGCTCCATGCTGTGCTTGATATGCAACCAAGCCATATATCATGTTACAGTCTCGGCATCGAAGAGGACACAGTTTTTTTTCACCGTGCTCAGCATGGAAACCTCCCTGTACCCGGGCATGACAGGACAGCCGATATGTACATGGCGGCGTTAGAATTTCTCGAAAGTGCAGGATATGTCCGATATGAACTGTCCAATTTCGCCCTTCCCGGTTATGAATGTCGTCATAATAAGTCGTACTGGAATTTCACACCGTATATAGGCATCGGTGCAGCTGCGCATTCGTTCGACTGTGAGATCAGGCGTTGGAATGTCGGAGATGTTCGTGAATACCTCCGGAGAATGGAAAATGGCAAAAATCCCACTGACTCGAGTGAATTCATCACCGGACACAAGAGACTCGTGGAAACGGTTATGCTATCGCTACGGACACGGGAAGGATTGAACCCGGCGGATATTACATTGTTTGCACCGGAGTCAAGCGCGGTGGTCAGAAAGAAAATCGGTGAGTTGACCATGGCAGGATTTCTGATGGCTGATCGGGCTGACAACATTACGTTAACACCACGGGGAACGTGTATCGCGAACGAGATTATTGCCGAAATACTTGCTGATCTCTGAATGGCACTTTCAGTGTGACGGTTTAATCAGTGAGACAGCTTGAAAACGAAAAAAGTCTTGCATTTTCTTATAAATTTTTATATTATATTGAACTGATTAGAGTGGGCGGGGGCTCACTTTTTTACTTAAGGGCACAATGTCTTACGGGTAGTAAAAAATATAACTATATGCAGAACATGGGGATATGCTTACATGGATTTGGCAAACGAATCTGCAAAACGGTATGACATCATCGAGGCGATAAACCAGATAGCCCGAGAAAAAAATGTGAGCCGTGAAATGGTCATAGATACCATTGAAACCGGTCTTTTGAGCGCTGCAAGGAAGCGGTTCGGCAGCTCAGATCATATACATGTGCACATTAACTCAAATACCGGCGAAATTTCCATGGAAGCAGAATGGGCTGTTGTCGATGAGATTGCTGACCCCGGCACGGAAATAACCCTTGCACAGGCAAAGCATATAGATAAAGATGCTGCAATCGGTTCACACATCATTGAAAAGCTTAAATTCGAAGATTTCGGCCGTCATGCAATACATTCGGCGAAACAAAGTCTTATTCAGCGCGTACGGGAGGTCGAACGCGAAAAGGTGTATGATGATTATAAGACCCGGATAAATGAAATTATCACCGGTTCAGTCCAGCAGGTGCTTCACGGCGACATTTATATCAACCTGGGGAGAACCGAGGCGATCCTTCCCCAAAAAAATCAGATCAGACGTGAGCGCTATTACCAGGGAGGCACAATCAGAGCGATAATAGTCGATGTCCGTCATGATGTCAAGGAGCCGCAGATTGTATTGTCGAGAACCGATCCGAAATTCCTGACCCGGCTTCTCGAACTCGAAGTACCGGAAATATATGATGGAATTGTAGAAATAAAGGGTGTCGCCCGGAAATCCGGTGAAAGATCCAAGGTTGCAGTCATCTCTTCGGATCCACGGGTTGATGCAGTAGGAGCGTGCGTGGGAATCAAAGGTTCACGGATACAGGGCATTGTTAAAGAACTGAACAACGAACGGATCGATATTATCGAATACAGTGATGACATCTCGACCTATCTTGCACGTGCGTTGAATCCCGCAAAAGTCCAGCGTGTCGATATCGACCGTGTAAACGGGAAACTCACAGCTGTTGTTGAAGATGAACAGCTTTCGCTCGCAATAGGGAAAAACGGGATTAATGCGGAACTTGCAAGCAACCTGACAGGGCTCAGCGTCGATATTATCGGCAACACCGAGTTTATTCAACGTGAAGCTGAGAAAACGAAAGAAGCAGGACTTCTTATCGACCTCAAGGGTATCGGTGAGAAGATGATGTATAATTTGAATGCCTATGGCATAAAAACGATCCGCGACATTGTGAATACTGATGCCGATTATCTCGTCCAGATACCGGGTCTGGGACCGAAAACAGCGACAAAAATAATTACGCTCGCTCACGAATACTTTGAAAAGCGGGCACAGAAAGAACATGAAGCGCTTGAAACCCTTGCAACAGGCGAAAAAGCCGATGATGCGAAAGACTGAGTGCCGGTCGTATTCCCCTGGCTTTATACTGTGACAGCGTTTAACGGCGTGTTAATAACTGCCCCGGACACGAAAAAAAATATGACACGCACGATACAAGAGGGGATAATATGGAAAATAAACGTGTATATCAGGTGGCAAAGGAATTTCATGTCTCCTCTGTTGCATTGATTTCTATGCTCAAAGAACTGAAGTATGACATTAAAAGCCATATGAGTATCATTGACGACGATATGTATGCTTCCATCCGTAAGCAGTTTGTAAAACAAAAAGATGAAGCACTTAAAGATATACAGAAAAAAAAGAAAATCAGCGAAGCAATAGATAAGAAGTTGACAGTCTCGGAGGAACAGAAAGAGCCGGAGAAACCAAAAAAAAGAAAGAAACGTCATAGAAAAATAGCTGTGAAAGAAGAAGAGGAAGTGGCGCCTCTCGTCAAGATTGGAACGAAAAAAAAGTTAAAAAAGGGATTCGGTGAAGAAAAAAAAGGCCACCGTGTTCGTAAAAGACAGAAGAAAATTGATATAGCCGCAGTTCACGACAGCTATAAAAAAACACTGGCTTCGATTGCTGCCGATTCACGAAGCCACCCCAAAAAGGGACGATCCAAACAGTCCTCGAAATTATCTGCCATTGAAGTAAAACCCGCTGTCCGGGTCAGCGAATACATTTCTGTCAACGAACTTGCCGCACAGATGGGAATTCCTGCAGCAAATCTCATCGCAAAATGTATGGAACTCGGGATATTGGTCTCAATAAACCAGCGTCTGGATATGGATACCATCGTGCTTTTGGCCGATGAATTCGGTTATGATGTCGAAAAAATCGGCGAATACGCAGAAGATATGCTCATCGAAAAATATAAGACCGGCTTTGATAAATCAAACCTGAAACCACGACCGCCGGTTGTAACAGTCATGGGGCATGTCGATCACGGAAAAACGACCCTGCTTGATTATATCCGCAGGTCTTCAGTCGTCGAAACCGAATCTGGTGGAATCACTCAGCATATTGGCGCTTATTCGGTCACTTTACGGAACGGCCATCGCATTACATTCATCGATACACCGGGGCATAAAGCATTTACTGCTATGAGAGCTCGCGGCGCAAAGGTCACAGATATTGTCATTCTCATAGTCGCCGCGGATGACGGTGTCATGCCGCAGACAATTGAGGCGATCGATCATGCCAGGGCCGCGGGTGTACCGATTATTATCGCTATCAACAAAATAGATCTTCCCGGCGCAGATCCCGAGCGGATCAAGAATGAACTTGCCCGGATAAATGTGCTTGTCGAGGACTGGGGCGGGAAAATACAGATACAGGAAATTTCCGCAAAACACGGAACCAACACGTATGATCTCCTCGAGAAAGTTCTCCTTGAAGCTGAGATGCTTGAATTAAAAGCCAATTATACGAAGAATGCGAGTGGTGTTGTGATCGAAGCTCATATCGACAGAGGACGTGGTTCCGTAGCGTCCGTGCTGATCCAGGAAGGGACATTGCATGTCGGGGATCCGTTTATTGCGGGCATGGTTGCTGGAAATGTCCGCGCAATGATCGACGAAAACGGGAACCGGATCAACCAGGCAGATCCTTCGATGCCGGTTCAGATCATCGGCATGGATGGCGTTCCGAAAGCGGGAGACAGTTTTTACATTGTTGAAAACGAAATCGAAGCCCGTAATATTGCACATCAACGCCGTATCATGAAGCGTGAACAGGACTTCCGGCGGATTAAGCGTGTCACATTAACCGACCTGTATGACCAGATTAAGGAAGGCAGGATACAGGAACTCAACCTTATTATCAAAGCTGATGTCGACGGGTCGGTTGAGGCTTTGTCCGATTCATTGACCCAGATCACTCATAACGAAGTGAAGGTAAATGTTATTCACAGTAATGTGGGGGCTATCAATGAAACCGATGTGCTTCTTGCCGCGGCTTCCGGGGCTATCATTATCGGATTTCATGTCCGCCCGACACCGCAGGCAAAAACACTCGCGAATACGGAAAATGTTGACATCAAGCTGTACAACGTCATTTATGAAGCGATTGATGATGTGAAAAAAGCACTGAGCGGACTTCTGGCACCGAAACTTACCGAGAATGTCACCGGGGCGGCTGAGATACGGAATGTTTTTAAAATTCACAAATATGGCAATATCGCCGGGTCTTATATAACGAACGGTTCCATTAAACGTTCATCTAAAATTCGAGTAATTCGGGATAACATCGAGGTATATGAAGGCACTATTTATTCATTAAAGCGTTTCAAAGAAGATGTATCAGAAGTCAATCAGGGATTTGAATGCGGTATCGGCATTCAGAACTTCAACGATATTAAGGTCGGGGACATTATTGAAGCTTTTGAAATTCTTGAAGAAGCCCGTAATATCTGAGGAGCTTGTCCGGAGATGATCATCGGCGTTCTGAATGTTGACCTGTTTGTTCCCAACAGCACTTCGCTCAAAACAAAACGGTTTGTGATAAAAAGTATCAAGGACCGTCTGAGAAACCGTTTCAATGTATCGGTAGCAGAGATTGATCATAATGATAAATGGCAACGAGCAGCGCTTGGTGTGGTCATTGTGTCGAACGAAACGAAATATGTCGAAGGTGTTCTGGGCAGTGTCTTGAATTTAATTGATAGTGAGCATCGTGTCCAGGTCGTTCATTCCACTCTTACCTATGTCTGAGATATCTATTTCGATGGGAAGATTCAAGCGGTCTGATAGAGTATCAACGCTCATTCACCGGGAAATTTCGCATATTATCGACAAAGAATTTCGTGACAGAAATATCGGTATGGTAACGGTGACTGGTGTGAATGTAAGCAGGGATTTGAAATATGCGCGTATTTATGTCAGTCTGATGGGTGCAAAAGAGAACACTGAGGAATCGTTGAAGATTCTGAACGATAAAGCGGGATTTATTCGCGGAAGGCTTGCCGGTAAAATCGAAATAAGAAGCATACCTGAAATAAAATTTCTCTACGACTCATCAACCCTTGACGGCATGCGCATTGATAAACTATTGAAAGAAATCGATACTGAGTCTTGAAAGAATTAAACGGTATACTGGTTGTTGACAAGCCTGAAGGCTGGACTTCACACGATGTTGTCAAAAAAACGAAAAACATGCTTAACCGTGTGAAAATCGGTCATACCGGAACACTTGACCCTTTTGCCACCGGCGTTCTTATCCTCCTCGTGGGACAAGCCACGAAACATGCGCGGTTATTTGAACATTGCACGAAGCGTTATTATGCAGAAGTAATATTCGGATATGCCACCGACACGTTTGACAGGACAGGGGCAATAACTTTTAGCGGTGACCCAAAGACAGTAAAACGCCCGGCCCTTCTTGAAGCGATAAAAAGCCTTGAAGGCGAATCTGAGCAGATACCTCCCATGTATTCCGCTGTCAAGGTTCATGGGCAGAAGCTCTATCATCTTGCACGGGCAGGAAAGACTATTGAACGGACACCACGAAAAATACTGATCGAACACATCGAACCGACTGATATCGATCTTCCGAAAGTATGTCTTGATATTAAGTGTTCCAAGGGAACGTACATCCGCTCGCTGGCTGATCGATTGGGAAAACTGGTTGGATGCCCATCGCATCTTTCCGCGCTCCGGAGAACAGAAATCGGTGACTATTCGGTCGACAAAGCGGTTGATTTTCTCACAGTGGTTGAATCCGGCGACAGCGATGTTCTGAAACAGGCCATTTTACCAGTAGAGATCGAGTAAGATTGCGGATATGAATATTTACAGGGAATTCAAACCGTCACTTCATGGCTGTGGTGTACACACTGTAGCGACTCTGGGTACTTTCGACGGTGTTCATCTCGGGCATCAGGCAATACTCGACCGTGTTGTCGACAGTGCTGCCCGTCTTCATGTCGAACCTGTGGTTTTGACCTTTGCACGGCATCCGATTTCGGTTATAAAACCCGAAATCACACCGAAGCTTCTGACAACACTTGATGAAAAGCTGGCGCATTTTGAACGGTGCGGAATTCAAAGCGTTTATGTACTGTCATTTACGAAAGAAATCGCTGAAATGACAGCTGAACAGTTTATAACACATTATTTAATCGGTTGTCTGGGAATGGAACATTTTGTTGTTGGTTACGACCATGGGTTTGGGAAGGGAAGACATGTTTCCTCAGCGGAACTTGAAAAATACTCATCAAAATATCATTTCGGGCTGGACATTCTTCCCCCGGTTGTTATCAACGGAAAACCCGTCAAGAGTTCCTTCATTCGTGAATTACTGCTTGAGGGGAAAGTCGGCAATGCATCTGAATTGCTCGGTTCGCTGTATTCACTCGAAGGAACAATCATTGAAGGGAGTGGGGTTGGAAAGAAAATCGGTTTCCCGACTGCGAATATGGTAATACAGGATACGGAAAAAATTATTCCGGCAACGGGTGTTTACACAGGCTGGATAACATTTGATGACGAGCAGAGAGATGCTCTGATTGTTGTCGGTTCTAGTCCGACTTTTGAAACCATAAAACATGCAATCGAAATTCATATTCCCGGCTTTACCGGTAATCTTTATAGAAAAAAAGTCCGAACAGAATTCAGCCACCGGTTACGTGATCTGGAAAAATTTCATTCACGGCATGATTTGATCCGGCAGATCAGCATGGACATAGAGCAGTCAAAACAATTTTTAACACATAAAACATAAGGAGAAGATATCACCCATGGGAATCACCAAAGAACAAAAACAAGAATACGCGGTCAAATTCGGCGCCGAAGCGAAAAATACCGGCGATACGAAAGTCCAGGTGGCGATAATGACCCATCGTATCCTTGAATTGACCGAACACCTCAAAGTCAACAAAAAGGATCATCATACCCGGCTTGGTCTGATGAAACTTGTCGGAAAGCGACGCCGACTTCTCAAGTATCTCGAACGAAAGGACATTGGGTCATACCGTACGCTGATAAAGGAACTCAGCATACGTAAGTAAATCATAAGGATGTATTAAATGTACAAAACTGTCAGTAAACAGATTGGAAATCATGTTCTCTCCCTGGAAACGGGGAGAATTGCGAAACAAGCGGACGGCTCCGTTATGGTGAGGTATGGAGACTCGACGATACTGGCGACTGTATGTGTTGATAAAGAACCGGTCACCGATAAGGATTTTCTGCCGTTGACCGTTGAATATCGTGAAAAAACGTACGCTATAGGTAAAATCCCCGGGAATTTTTTCAGGAGAGAGGGCAGACCCAATACCAAGGAGACTTTAAGCTCCCGTCAGATCGACCGGCCGCTCCGTCCCCTGTTCCCGAAAGGTTTCTGCAACGAAGTCCAGATAATCGTGAACGTCCTGTCTTCCGACCAGGAGAACGACCAGGACACACTCGGTTTGATCGGGGCATCCGCAGCCTGTATCATATCACCGCTCCCTTTCAAGAAAGCAGTCGGCGCTGTTCATGTAGGCTATAGTAACGGCAACTACATCATCAACCCGACCTTCAAGCAGATCGATGAAAGCGACATTGATATTATCGTCACCGGCTCAGATCATGAAATCATGATGGTTGAGGGGAATTGTTATGAAGTCTCCGAAGATATCATGGTTGGCGCTCTTGATTTCGCCAGAGGGTATATCAGTGATATCTGTGACCTCCAGCGTGAATTCTGCGAGGGACTTCACAAAACGGTGATGGAATATACTGTCAATTTCCCGACCGACGAAATGGTCGCAGATGTACGTGATTTCTCCACAGGCGATATAGGGGGGACACTCAAAATCGTCGATAAGACCGAACGAAATTCGGCACTTTCCGGTATTTTCACCCGGATGACCGAACATTTCCAGGAAAAATATCCTGAGAGTGATTATCTCCTGAAAATCGCTTTTGAAGATATAGTCAAGAATCTTATGCGAGCCATGATCATGAATAATTCTGTCCGGTTCGACGGGCGTGGGCCTGATGAAATCCGCCCGATAACCTGCGAGGTCGGTCTATTGCCGCGTGCACATGGTTCAGCGCTCTTCACCCGCGGGCAAACTCAGGCTCTGGGTGTCACCACGCTTGGAACGAAACTTGATGAGCGAATGATCGACGATCTCGAGGGGACCAGTTATAAGAGCTACATGCTTGATTACAATTTTCCTCCATTCTGTGTCGGGGAAGTTCGCAGAATCATGGGTCCTTCACGGAGAGAGATCGGACACGGTCATCTTGCCGAATCGTCTATTGCTCCAATAATACCTGCTGAGGAAGTATTTCCGTACACGATCCGGATCGTATCTGATATTCTTGAGTCGAACGGTTCCTCATCGATGGCATCAGTTTGTGCCGGTTCGCTCTCGCTTATGGACGCAGGAGTGCCGGTGAAAACGCAGGTAGCTGGTATCGCAATGGGTCTTATCAAAGAGGGCGATCGCTATATCATCCTCACCGACATTTTAGGAGATGAGGATCATCTGGGCGATATGGACTTCAAGGTAGCTGGAACTGCTGAGGGCATCACTGCCTTTCAAATGGACATCAAAATTGACGGTATTACGACTGCCATCATGCGGGAGGCGCTTGAGAAGGCTCAAATAGCCCGTCATGCCATACTTGATATCATGAATAAAACACTTTCCGAACCACGAGAAAGCATTTCCAAGTTCGCCCCGAGCATCCTGATCATGAAAATTGCGGTTGATAAAATCGGTGCCGTAATAGGGCAGGGGGGAAAGGTCATCAAGAGCATTCAGGAAAAAACCGGCGCTACCATCAACATTGATGATGATGGAACTGTTACCATCGCAGCGGTTGATTCAGAAGCCGGAAAAGCAGCGTTTGATATGGTTTCAAAAATCGTCGAAGAACCCGAAATCGGCGGCATTTACAAGGGAACAGTCAAACGGATAGAAAAATTCGGAGCATTTGTCGAAATCATGAGCGGGAAAGAAGGCCTGATCCATGTTTCGGAACTCGATCATCGCCGTGTTAATAGAATCGAGGACGTCGTAAAAATCGGCGATACAATAGATGTGAAAGTGATCGGAATCGATGACAAGGGACGTATCAAATGCAGTCGCAAAGCGGTGCTGCCACGACCGTAATTGAGTCAGAATAAATAACTTTCACAACCTTACAATCATACCGAGAAAAAACGAGAGGAAGCGGAAAATAAATCCGCTTCTTTTTTTATAAGAAATGAAACAATTAATAGTATATTTTATAATTTATTGCAGAACATAAATAAATATTATATTAATAATATTTAATATTAAGTGTCACATTCTTTCTTAATGTCTAATATATTGTTATAAATATTTAATAAATGGATTGATTTTGAGGTTTTTCAATAGGTTTTATCTATTTTTTAGAGTATTAGTCAATATTTTAACGCGCCATAATTAATAGATTGACATGATACAATAAACGACATATTTATAAATATACGACAAATCTGACACTGTAGAATCGATTAATAATTGTAAATACTGCGTGTAAAATATTTTGTAATATATTTATTTATAAGGAATTATGCACATTTCATGATAATCATTTTTTTCTTTTTTAAATCTTTTGTGTGTCAAATTAAGCATGACAATGTCTTTAAATATGTTATGTTTCACATGGTCTCGTGGAACTCTCTATGCCATGTGGTATAAAAAAACAATACTAAAACGGTCAGATATGTCGTACTTATGCATACTTTTAAATCAAAAATCAAGAAAAGATCATACCTGGTAAATAGTGTGGTTACTCCTAAAGAAAAGTTTTATAATGAGGTATACAAAAACTATTTTTTCATACAACAAATTTTTTATACATTATAGTGGGAACCGAAACATAAACATATAGCGTCACATCGACGTGATAACAATCGAGTGTTAATTCTCGGTAAAAGTGTACACACAAAAATATAATCCTTATAATGAGCTGTTAACATCTTGTAAATGGAATGTTGTCAGACAACTTAATGGAGATGGTCACATGGAAGATATTCTGATAAAAAATGCCGGTGAATTTTGTGGAAAAAATGTTCGCTTTAAAGGCTGGATCATCCATAACAGGCCTACCGGTAAACTGGTGTTTTTCGAGCTTCGGGATGGTTCAGGGACGATTCAATGTGTACTGTTCTCGGGGAATATTGGTGAAAATGATTTTTTAAGTGCAAAAGCCCTTACTCTTGAGACATCGGTGATTGTCGAGGGTGTCATCCGTAAAGAATCACGCTCAAAAACCGGGTATGAGCTGGATGTGACGTATTTGGAAATCATTCAACAACCGCACGAGGAATTTCCAATTTCACCAAAAGAACATGGTGTTGGTTTTCTCATGGAAAACCGCCATTTGTGGTTACGGTCGCAACGACAGACTTCTATTCTTAAAATTAGATTAAATATAATTAAGTATTCTCGTGAATTCTTTGATAAACAAGGAGTTATCATTTTCGATGCACCGATAATATCTCCAGTATCATGTGAAGGCACAACACAGTTGTTCGAGACGAAGTATTTTGATGAAAAAGCTTATCTTTCGCAAAGCGGTCAATTATATAACGAAGTCGGGGCCATGGCATTAGGAAGGGTCTATTCGTTCGGACCGACCTTCAGAGCGGAAAAATCAAAAACTCGGAGGCATTTGACAGAATTCTGGATGATAGAGCCTGAAGCAGCATTTTATAATCTGGAATGATCATTGACCTGGCGCAGAATTATGTCGCGTATATTATTAATAAAATTGTCGCTTCAAATCGCTCAGATTTCGAAATATTGGAACGTGATATCTCAAAAATAGAAAATATTTCTGTTCCTTTTCCGCTTATAACCTATGATGACGCTCTTGATATTTTACGTGAAAATAATTCAACGCTACAATGATGGGATGATTTCGGTGCCGAGGATGAATCATTTTTGTCACAGCATTTCGAAAAGCCGGTGATCATTAAAAACTATCCATCGGCCTGCAAGGCTTTTTATATGAAAAATGATCCTCACAACAAAAACATTGCCTTGTGCTGTGATATGCTTGCACCTGAAGGTTATGATGAAATCATAGGTGGCGGCCAGCGTGAGGACGATTATCAGACTCTCGTGGAAAAAATAAAAGAAAAAGAATTTTCGGTTGAAGATATAAACTGGTATCTTGATTTGAGGAAATATGGTTCTGTGCCTCATGCGGGTTTTGGACTCGGACTCGAAAGAACAGTCGCATGGTTGTGCGGTCTGAAACATGTTCGGGAGACGATACCGTTTCCTCGAATGATTGATAGAATGAGGCCATAATATTCGATGGGAGAGTGGGTTATACGATGAGTGTACAGGTTTAATATAATAAAAAGGATGATAGTTTACATAAGATATATTATGCGCATTGATTGATACGGTATTGATAATAGTAATGTTCCTCATTATTTTATGTGAAGACATACAATCTCTTGACTTTCCTTATTGTATAAATCGGTAAATATGATGCGTCAGACGATACATTATGCATTGGCTGCTTTTTTTCTGTGCGTGATGACATTTCTTGTTTATGTCAACTCGCTGTCAAATCAATTTACTTTTGATGATAAAGGCCTGATTCGTGACAATCGTTTTATTCGCGAAGGAACAACCCTCCAGGAGATTTTTACAACAAATTACCGTTTTGGTGCCCAAAATCCCAATGATGGTTTATATCGCCCCCTGGTCATGCTGACCTATGTTTTGAATTCCGACAGAACCCTTGATCCGTTTCCCCTTCATCTCTGGAATGTTATTTTAAATGCTCTCAATACAGCGATTTTTTTCATCTTGATTGTATATTGTTCTGGAAGTTTAACTATTTCACTCTTTTCAGCTTTCATCTTCGGTTTTCATCCGATTCATACGGAAGTTGTAGCGAATATTTCCGGAAGGCCAGAAATCCTCTGTACGTTATTACTTTTTATCACATGGATTATCATTGAAAAAAATCCCCGTAATTCGCTGTGGAAACATACAATCGCCTCTTTTTTTCTTTTTTGTGCGCTTTTATCAAAAGAAACGGCAGTTATGTTTCCCGTCATGATCGGAGCGTATGATTTTCTTAAGGAACGGTTGACATTTTCCCGTCGAATATTCATGAAATATGGGATTATCATCGGTACTGTAGTTCTGTATCTGGTCATACGTTTGCTGGTTCTCGGAGAAACAGCTCCGGGAAGCACACCCGAATTCTATGACAATCCGATAGCGAATACTCCTTTTCTTCATCGCATCCCGACTGCCTGGGGGATTTTTATCCGTTACTGCGGACTTCTTGTTTTTCCGCAAAAACTGGTTTCAGATTACTCGTATAATTCTCTTCCTCTGTACAAATCTCTCCTTCACCCTGTACCACTTGCTGCAGTGTTCATGGGGATAGTGATGATAGCGGGCGCAATATATATGCGTAAACGTAATCCTCTATATTCTCTTGCATTTATCCTGTTTTTTTTCCCGTATCTCTTGATTTCGAATATGATATTCCCGATTGGGACTGTCATGGGTGAACGGTTCATGTACCTCCCCTCTGCCGGATTCGCGCTCCTCATGGGCATTCTATTCAACCGATTATTTTCGCGATGGCGTTACATAGCTGTGAGCATTCTCATTCTGACACTGGCCGCATACACTTTCAAGATTGTAACAAGGAACCGTGTCTGGTATGATGATATGACACTGACATCGACCGATGTGAAGATCATGCCAGACAATGTAAAACTGCTGATGAATATGGGGGTAATGTCAGCACGGTTCAAGAGATACACGATAGCCGAGAACTATTATCACAGGGCACTTGACATATATCCGAATTTTGTTGGAGGATTGTCAGGGCTCGGAAAACTGTTTTACGATCAGGAAAATTATGGCCAAGCCCTGATTTATTACGAAAAAGCTGCACAAATCGCTCCCGCGGATCCACAGGTATGTTTCGATTATGCTATGGTTTTAAAACAACTTGGCAGGTTCACAGATGCTGAACGTGAACTCCGTGAAGTGCTTGCCCTCTCCCCTACCTCTCCCCTTGTGTTCAGGGGGCTGGGAAATCTGATGCTCGACCAAAAGAAATATCATGAAGCGGTGGAATATTATCAGGAGGCATATAATCTCGGCGGAGACAAGCAAATCTTATTGAATAATATGGCGGCAGCGAGCTTTTATAATGGTGACACTGTTCGGGCCTTAGGCTATATTCGCATGGCTGAATTGCTCGGTATTCAGCTCAATCCGGAGATGATACGGACCATACGGGCGGATTTGCCCGGTCAATGATTCGGATAATCACGCTTATTACGGTTGGAGTTTTTTTTCGTCAGATATGAGAGAATGATTGGAACTGCGCCACCGACGATGACCGCAAGAACCAGGTAAAAAAGCAGGTTTTTCATGATATTGAGTGGTTATTAATACTTGAAAAAAACGGGGATATGTCCCCATATCCCCATCTTTTCAGTCAAGTCGTTTTTTATTGTTGCGCCGCCCTACTTTTGAAATCCTTAATATCCTCGTCAGTCCAGAAAAATTCGCTGTCTTCGGTTTTTCCGGGTTCCCAGTTGGTAGAGAGCGTGAGTCCGTCAGTGCCGTCATTATCACCATTGACATCATGAGTGGCATCTTTTTCCTTGCCGATCGCTATACCGGTTCCGGCATCGAAGCTATACATGAAATTCCCGTTGATGTTCGGGTCATAACGCTCAATTTCCTTCGAGAGCGACATGAATTTGATAGTGGCATATTTCCCGTTTTCTTCATAGTACTTCTTTTCGAGAGCGATAATCTTTTTCAGATGGCTCCGTAATTCCTGTGTGTCAAGGGCAGTCTGGGTACTGATGTTTCCTTTTGTCAGCCATGCCAGAACGACGAAAACAATCAGGGAGACCGCCCCGATGATGATTAATACTCGTGAAATAATACGTCTGATTTTAAGCTTTCTCGCAATAATTTCTTCTTCAGACAACTGAGGCTTCTTCTCATCTGCCATTAATACCATCCTCCTTAATGAAAACACCTGTTTATATTGTTGAATTGCATATTTACTCAATCGATTGTGTTACATTTCATGATGTGCGACATTTTTACTGTGTACAATATAATAATATTTCATCGAGTATTAAACCTTTTTTTCATAACGAAACACTGTCACAGGTAAGTTCCTGAATCCATCCGTTATGAAGACCGCAGGCATGAAAACGCTCAATCGCCCAATTATATTCATCTTGGGTTATTTTCCTCGAAAGGAGCGGATGTCCGACTGCCTTATGTGCTGGGAAATACTGGTTCATCAGGCTTGTGTACATATCTCGTGAGATTCCTTCAGCAATGAATGTCAGCACCTCATCCGTTCCGCTGAGGTTACCGGGAAGTACGAGATGACGAATAATCATGCCTCCGATTGCGTTACCGTCCCGGATACGGAGATTGCCGACCTGACGGTACATTTCCATGAGCGCGCTTCGATTATGCCCCACATAATTGGTAAAACCGGACAGCTTCCGCGCGATATTGCTGTCGGAATACTTCGCATCCGGGAGATATATATCGATTATTGAATCCAGAAGGCGCAGTGTTTCAACCCGCTCATATCCGCTGGTGTTATAGACAATGGGAAGAGAAAATCCCTTATCAATGGCGATTGACAATGCCGAAAGAAACGAAGGAAGAAAATGTGTGGGAGTCACGAGATTTATATTGATGCATCCCCGTGACTGAAGGGACATCATCATATCCGCCAGCTCTTCGTCGGTAACTTCACGGCCTATGCCGAGCTGACTTATCGGATAGTTCTGGCAGAACAGGCATTTTCCTGAACACCACGTGAAAAAAATCGTTCCCGAGCCGGAGGTTCCGCTGATGGGCGGTTCTTCGCCGTCATGGCAGTTATAACTTGCAACAACGGCGACTGTACCTGCCCGGCACACACCACGTTCGCCTCGTTGTCTGTTGACTTTACATTTGTGCGGGCAGAGGCTGCATTCAGAATAATGTTGACGAAATAGCCTTATACGGTCTTCAAGTACGCCGTTTTCATACAATGAACGATAACGGGGATAAACCATTTTATACATCTTTACCGGCGGTGATCATGTCGATATAGAACTGTGCTTCCTGTTTTTCCTGCGAATCCTTGAATGAGTCAACCACACGGTTGAAATTCCGGAGTGCGGCATTCTTGTTGCCCGAATAAAAATATGCTTTTCCCGCACTGAGAGACATCAGCGGTGAAAAAACGGCATTTTTGTATTTCGATATATACTCTTCATAAAGGCTGGCAGCCTTTTCGAATTCCCCTTTTTCTTCGTATATTCCCCCCAGACCGTTATAGGCATTAAATCCGTACAATGGATCATCGGAGAATTTTTCAATGTATTTTTTGTAATATATCTCCGCAGAATCGTAATCCTTGATAGAATAGTAGTGGTTTCCGAGGTTAATCAACACACTCGCGGCTCTTTTCGATCCTCCGTATTTGTTGACATATTTCGTCATCAGATCCATAGCCTCGGGTGCATTGTCCAGTGATGCCTTGATGGCGATGTCGTATGCATTGATTTCAGACCGTTCCATACCACTGAGAATAAATAGAGAAACGGCGATGATAAGGATGACCCCCACAGCAATGCTGACAAGTTTCGTCCATTCTTCACGGAGATAGTCGAGTACTTTTGCGGTGATAATAATCAGTGTATCCTGTTTCATCTCTTTTTTTGTTAACTTCTTGTGAGATCGCATCATAAGACTTAATTCTCCTGTATCGGGGATGTATGTTATCAAAATATTTATTCTGGTGGAAACAATGTGTCCTTACCTCACGGGAGATTAAAATATATCTATTAAAATAGCAGAAAAATTAACCGATGTCAAGAAAGGTCTGTCATCCTGCCGCCTAAAGTTGGTTTAAACAGGGGACACATGAGCCGCACCAGGCTGATTGAGTGTGTTTGTCCGGAACCTCGAAAGCATTGGAATTATGTCCCGCTGTGTTCAATTATTGAGCAACCTCGTGTACAATTATTGAACTTATCCGAAAAATTAATATCCGCTCGTTCATAATAATATTTCTATAACTATTTGTTATTCATTATATTATACAACTTCGAAATAATCTGGCACCTGATTTGCTCTCTTACTGATAATTAAATTTTGTCACCATAACGTTCAATCATAGTCAAGGAGGATTCAATGGAGTTAACCCCGAAAGAAGTACTTGATCTCATTAAAAAAGAAAATGTTGTTTCTGTTGATCTGAAGTTCATGGATTTCCCGGGCATGTGGCAGCATTTTTCCGTACCCATTTCCCAGCTGGATATCGATTCCTTCAAGGACGGTTTCGGTTTCGACGGTTCCTCGATCAGAGGCTGGCGCACAATCAACGAATCGGATATGCTGGTTGTTCCCGATCCAATGACCGCTTTTATCGATCCATTCATGAAATATAGAACGATCAGTATGATCTGCGATATCGTCGACCCGATAACCCGCGAACGGTATACAAGGTGTCCTCGGAATGTTGCGAAAAAAGCCGAGTTGTACCTCAAATCGACCGGAATAGCCGACACCGCTTATGTGGGTCCCGAGCTTGAATTCTTTATCTTCGATGACATCCGTTTCGACCAGAACGAACATTCCGGTTACTATTATATTGACAGCGACGAGGGTCGATGGAACTCCGGCCGTGAGGAAAATCCGAATCTCGGGTACAAACCCCGCTACAAGGAAGGCTATTTCCCCGTTCCTCCGACAGATTCGCTCCAGGATATCCGTGAAGAAATGGTACAGACCCTCATAGCATGCGGGCTTGAAATCGAGGCGCAGCACCATGAAGTGGCAACTGCCGGTCAGGGCGAAATCGACCTCCGTTACCAGTCACTGGTCAAAATGGGCGACGCCACAAACATGTACAAATACATTTTGAAAAATGTGGCCCGCAAGAACGGAAAAACACTGACGTTCATGCCCAAACCACTGTTCGGGGACAACGGAACGGGAATGCATACCCATATGTCGCTCTGGAATGGCGATACCCCGCTCTTCGCCGGTTCGGGTTATGCCGGCATGAGCGAGACGGCGATGTATTTCATCGGCGGAGTTCTCAAGCACTCACAGTCGCTTGCGGGACTTACCAATCCGACGACGAATTCGTATCGCAGACTGGTTCCCGGTTTCGAGGCACCTGTCAATCTCGCCTACTCGCAGCGCAATCGTTCCGCGGCCATCAGGTTCCCGATGTATTCCATGAGCCCCAAGGCAAAACGTGTGGAAATCAGGTATCCTGATCCGAGTGGAAATCCTTATCTGACCTTCTCGGCGCTGCTCATGGCCGGAATTGACGGCATTCAGAACAAGATCGATCCGGGCGATCCCCTCGACAAGGACATTTACGATCTTCCGCCGGAAGAGCTGAAAAACGTCCCGACCATGCCCGGTTCTCTTGAGGTTGCGCTAGCGGAACTGGAAAAAGACCACGAGTTTCTGTTGAAGGGGGATGTTTTTACAGAAGATGTCGTCAGGACATGGATCAAGTACAAGATGGAAAACGAAGTGAATGCGCTCCGTCTGAGACCGCATCCGTGGGAATTCGCCATGTATTACGATCTGTAATACAGGAGCGAACACTGTAATGAACGCAGCTTCCTTTCTTGGAAGCTGCGTTTTTTCATGCATGATACATGTCGTCGAAATGCTTCTGGGCGCTGACTAGTGCGCTGCGCATCATGTCTTCCGCCTGCGCCGTTTCACGGTTTTCGAGTTTGTGCATGAGAGCAGCAGTGTCGATTTCACGGGAGGCTATGGCACACGCTTCCCAGCTCAGAATACTTCTCACCACCCTGTCGATACCCTGGCGGACATTATCGTAGGCCCTGACCTGTATGTCATGTCCCTTCCACCTCCTGAAACCGCTTTCTTCGATGAGTCCGGCAATCGCGATGTTCATGCCGTTGACACGGGCGCCGTGGTCGATATCATATTTCCCGGGGCCGCCGAGGATGATACCGTCGTTATATCCCTGGCTGTTGAGATGCATGTGAACTACCGCGTTGTTATCGAGCTCCTCGACAGTATCGTAAACATGGTCGAGGCCGATCATTTCGGAGTGTCCGAACTCTTTGTTGACCCCCTTTTTCTCCCGTGAGATACCGAATTCCTCTTCAAGCTTTCTCCAGAACACGAGGGCGCTCGCGACAGTAGGAATCAGCATGGCAGGATGACCCTCGTTGGGTTTGGGTTCGAAGGCGATATACAGACTTCCGCCTTTTTCTTTTTCATATGTGCAGAGTTTCGCCACACTCTCCTTGAGATTTTGATACATGGTTCTGATACCGACCGTTGCGAGATCGTACCCGAATGATCCATTCCAGAGAATGAAAGAGGGTCCTTTGTCAGGTTCTGTGAGCCATCCCGTTTTCAGGACACCATACGCGATATCCACAGTCCGTTGACCGAATTCCTCCGCTTTTTTTCTTTCATCGGCATCGAGTGAAGAAATACCGCCGTAAGCCCAGTGTGAATGCGCGCCCGGTGTGATAAGCGCGAGATGCATACCGTTTGCGACCAGCGCATCGGCAACAGCATCCGCATTTTTTTCGTTGACCTCCGTATCATAATGCACTTCGAGACCCAGTTTCACAAAACCGGGAAGACGGGGCGATATTTCCTTTTTGACAAGCTCGATCATCCCGACTGTGTCGAGGTTATTGGAATTCCATTCAGGACGCATATTCCCGGGGACGAATCCGCCTTTACCCGAATTGAATGTCCATCTGCATACACTGTGAAGTGATTGCTGCTGTGCCATGTTACCTCCCCTTCAATTCATGTTCAAGTTTGTTTCGCCATGCATCGTATGCCCGTGCATAGTCGGGTGACAGTGTCCTGTCGGGCTCGATGATATCTTCACAACGTAATCCGACAAACGCATCACGCGGAGTCGAATAGATTCCGGCCCCGATGCCAGCGCCTCGTGCCGCACCCTGTGAACCGTCGGTGTTGTACAGCTCGACAACCGCGTTCGTGACTGTTGCAAAGGCTTTTTGAAATAACGGGCTCAGAAACATGTTCGCCTTCCCCGCACGCACGGTTGTGATTTCGACATTCATTGCGCGCATGATATCGAGCCCGTATTTCAGAGCGAAGACAATTCCCTCCTGGGCGGCCCGGAAGAGATGTGCACGTGTGTGTGTGTTAAAATTGATTCCCAGTATCAATGCCCCGAGGTCCTTGTTTTCGAGAGTTCTTTCGGCGCCGTTCCCGTATGGTATAATGACGATACCGTCCGACCCGGCGGGGATTTCGGCGGCACGTTCGTTCATGACTTGATATGACATGCCCGGTTCCGCAACCTGACGTTTGAGCCAGCTGTTAAGAATGCCGGTTCCGTTGATACACATGAGAACTCCGTACCGGGGGTTGTCTTCACGGTGATTGACATGGACGAAGGTGTTCACCCGCGACAGAGGATCGAAATTTGCCATGTCGGTGACCCCGTACACAACACCGGATGTTCCGGCAGTTGCGGCGATTTCCCCGGGATTCAGGACATTGAGGGAGAGTGCGTTGTTCGGCTGGTCCCCCGCCCTGTAAGAAACGAGGGTTCCCGTTTTCAGGCCGAGTTCTTCAGCAGCTGTACGGGTCAGATGCCCCTGAACGGAGAATGTCGGCACGATATCGGGGATAAGTTCGTGTGGTATGCGGTAATGATCCAGGATAAGCGTCGCTATACCATGGTCGCGATAATCCCACATGATACCCTCCGACAATCCGGACGGTGTGATATTGATGTCGCCGGTCATTTTCATGGCAATATAATCGCCGGGAAGCATCGCTTTATAGATCTGAGAAAAAATATCGGGCTCGTTATCCATGACCCATTTGAGTTTGGAAGCGGTGAAATTCCCCGGCGAGTTGAGACAGCGCCAGAGGCAGGTTTCTCCACCGATTGTACGGAACGCCCGCTCTCCGGTCTCGACCGCACGGCTGTCGCACCAGATTATCGAGGGCCGTAATACCTCAAATTTTCGGTTGACTATTACCAGCCCGTGCATCTGGTATGATATTCCGATCGCCTTTATATCGCCGGAATCGACTCGAGCAGTGGACAGCACCCTCGCTGTCGCCAGTCGTGCATGTTCCCACCAGACTTCTGGACGTTGCTCCGCCCAACCCGGCTTGACCGCGATGATATCCAGTTCGGTTTCGGGCGAAACGGCCGAAGCAACCACCGCCCCACTCCCGGCATCCAGTAATGCAGCCTTGACAGATGAACTGCCGATATCATATCCCAGAAGATACATGGAAATGGCTCCAGTTGTAATGTGTGTATTTAACGTTAAAAGAAAGATTTACAATTAATTGTAATATATTTATTATTCTTTAGTGCTTATCACAACAAAAACTGAAAGGCGATTTTTCCTTAAATCATCAGCACATAACTCCGCCTTCCCGGAATCGGTAAATATGCCGACAATCGATGAACCGCTTCCTGTCATCACAGCCCGGGCGGCGCCGGAGTTTACGACTGACTGTTTTATGGAATGTAAGTCAGGATATTCCAAAAATACCGGCTGTTCGAAATCGTTCACGAGACTTTCAAGAAATTCGTCGGAACTGATCGACTGTGAAGTAAAACGCTCAACCATCTCACAGTATGGAGAGTAACCATGGCCGGTGGGCCTGATTCTGCGGTACGCCCAGGCAGTGGAAATGGAGATGTCCGGATAGACAATCACATAGGTAAAATCGAACGGCCATTGTACCTTTTCGACGATTTCCCCCCTGCCCCGTACCACTGCGGTTCCGCCGGTGAGGAAAAAAGGTACGTCCGAACCGAGTTCGCAGGCGCAGGTGTACAATGAACGGTCATCGACCCTGTCTGTACACCTATGAAAAAGCCGAAGTCCTTTGAGTGCTGCTGCTGCGTCGGAGGAACCTCCCGCCAATCCGGCGCCGACTGGAATGCGCTTTTCGAGGGAGAAAGAAGCGCGCGGCAGTGATGGTTCCATACGCAGGAAACATGATTCGGCTCTGATAACCAGATTGTCCGGACCGGTTGGTATCGACGGTTGTGAACAAAAAAGACCGGTATCACCATATTCCGAAATCGTCAGTTCATCAAATAAATCGACTGTCTGGAAAATAGACAGGATATTGTGAAACCCGTCATCGCGTTTGTCCAGAACAGTCAGTCCGAGATTGATTTTTGCGGGAGCTTTAACAATGACTGTCACATCCACCCCCTCAGGTCATCACCGAAACCAGATGGGTCCTCAATTCGGCGGGTGACAGATTCCTGATAAGTTTGCCGTTGACCGCGAGTGATATGGTCCGTGTCTCCTCGCTCACCACTACAGCGACGGCATCCGTTTCCTCGGCAATACCGAGTGCTGCACGATGACGTGAGCCGAGGGCACGGTCGATTTTGGATTCGGACAGAGGGAGAAGGCAATTTGCAGCGACGATGAGGTCACCACGGATGACGACCGCAAGGTCGTGCAGAGGAGAATTGGGTGTGAAAAATGTTACAAGAAGCTGGTTGGATACCGGTGCATCGACCGGTGTCCCGCTGTCAACAATAATACCGAGCTGTGTTTCGCGTATCATGACTATCACAGCACCGAAATTCTTCTCGGAGAGTATCCTCGCCGCTGTCACGACTTCATCGATCGAGTGCTGATCGGTTTCACGGGAAAAAATGCCGTGGGTGCGGAAAGACCCGATCTGGATAAGCAGGCGCCGTAGTTCCGGAGCGAAGATAATGACAATGCTTATGAGCCATACGCTCTTGAAAAAGTTGATCAGCGCAGCGAGAGCCCGCAGGTTGATCCACCCCGCCACCAGCGATGCGATTACAAACATCACAAGACCTATGATGAGCTGTATGGCGCGGGTATCCTTGATCCGAAGATAAATACCATAAAAAATCACCGCGACGATCATGATATCAAGGAGATCGATGAACGTGACCGGGAAAAAATCAATTTTGAACGACAGGAAATCCATGTTCATCCTCTCAGCGCAGCCGCCATATCCGCAACCTGCCGCATCTCCGCGACATCGTGAACACGGTGGATGGCGACCCCCTTCAGCACACACTGGACGATTATCGCCGCGGTACCCCATATACGGTTTTCAACCGCAGCGCCGGTCAAAGTGCCGATCATGCTCTTCCGTGAAGCACCGACAAGCACCGGACAGCCCAATTCGTTGAAACGGTCGATGTGCCTGAGTATTTCCAGGTTGTGCTCAAACGTCTTACCGAATCCGATGCCTGGGTCGACGATAATGTGTTCCTTCGCAATGCAGTGTGCCTGTGCGTAAGATATACGGCTTTCGAGGAACAAATAGATATCCTCGACCACGTTTTTGTAGCGCGGTTTATTCTGCATGGTGCGTGGTGAGCCGAGCATATGCATGAGTACCACATACGCATCGGCTTTTTGTATCGTTTCGGCCATGTCGGGATCGAAACGCAGGGCCGATATATCGTTCACGACCAATGCGCCTGATTCGAGGGCCTGGCGGGCGATATTCGCCTTACAGGTGTCAACCGAAATCGGAATCGAAACCTGGGAAGTTACCGCCTCGATCACAGGAAGCACCCGTTCCACTTCCTCTTCTTCGCTCACCGGCTCCGACCCGGGTCTCGAGGATTCACCGCCGATGTCGAGAATATCGGCACCTTCCCCGGCGAGTGTGAGCGCATGATCTATAGCCTTTTCAATCTGGAAAAATCTGCCGCCGTCATAAAATGAATCAGGCGTGATATTGATAATTCCCATTATCACCGGGTGCTCGTTCGCCCGATTCAAAATGGTGTTCAGGTCACCGTATGCCATAACGTATTTTTCGTAAAAACGGCTCAGTCAAAACACCTGTCGCGCATTATCATGCTGTATGCTTCGGCGCGGGTCGGTCCTGCCCGCATGATCCCCCGGATAGCAGAGGTCAGAACCCGTGATCCCGGCTTCTTCACACCCCGTATCGTCAAGCACATGTGCTCGGCCTCGATAACGACCATAACCCCTTTCGGTTTAATCGCCTCGATGATGAAATCGGCGATTTCGGTAGTCATGCGTTCTTGGAGCTGCGGCCGTTTCGCCATGGATTCGACCGCCCTGATAAGTGATGAAAAACCGGCGATTTTATTGTTGTCGGGAACATAAACGATATGTACCCTGCCGAAAAATGGTAGCAGATGGTGCTCACACATAGAAGTAAAGGTGACATCACGAATG
>Ga0315284_10001908_pt1 | contig 29780 bp, 26 predicted proteins | sample YL17G09_16_MG_FD_203696 | JGI IMG/M metagenome (GOLD analysis project Ga0315284, IMG submission 203696) | Sediment microbial communities from Yellowstone Lake, YNP, Wyoming, USA - YL17G09_16 | ecosystem: Environmental > Aquatic > Freshwater > Lake > Sediment | place: USA: Wyoming | collected...
GTGAGCGGGAAGAGGTTTTTTTTTCTCGTCGTCGAGAAAATTTTCTCTCCTCCTCGTTCTTCTCTTCTTCTGTTCTCTTCTCTTCCTTCTCCTCACCTCGCTCCGCCGCCGCCGCCGCCGCCGCCTCCGCCATACCGCGCCATGCCCCCTCGCTGGCGCAAAAAGGGCTGCGCGGTTCCCAGAGGCGGGGGCTGGGGAAACGAGGGAGCGGCGGCGGCGGAAGAGAAGGAAGAAGAGGGGTTTGAAGAATCTGAAACGCACTTTTCTGCTGCTGCTGCTGTCGTCGTCGTCCCTGCAAACGCCGCCGAGGCCGGCCCGCCGTTGCCCGCCGAGGCTCCCCCCATCGGTGGCCTCGGCGGCGGCCGGGGCGCGAAGAGGGGCTGATGCCTCGGGGCCAGGGAAGACCCCCCTCGCCCAAACGGGGGAAGGGGTGCCGCCGGGGCCGCCCCCGCCGCCCCCGCTGCCGCCGCCGCTGCCCCCGCCCCGGTCGCCGAGGAAGAGGTCGAAGCCCCCGCGGCCGAGGAAAACCGCGCCCTCCTGTCCGCGTGGGCCGCCAGGCTCTTCTGTCGCGCGTCCAGCACGTCCCGGAACTGCGAGGCCGCGTCGCGGAGGCGCAGGCGCAAACCGTCGACGACGGTCGCCGAGTGCTGCTGCTGCTGCGCGGCCGCCGACGAGGCCGCCGACGAGGCCGCCGCGGCCGCCCTGCTCCTCGCTCCCACGGCCGCCAGCTCGCTCAGCGCGCCGTTCAGGCCCGCGATGTCCCTCTTTATGCGCGCCGAGAGGTCGGCGATCTCCGCGGCCGGGTCGTCGAACGAGCTCGTCCGGCGCGCGAGCGCAGCCAGCGCCTTGAGCCGCTCGCTCGTCGTGTGGATGCCGGCGCCGACGGCGGCTGCCCTGCGCGCGAAGTCTGACTGGGCCGTGGCCGTGGAGGAGGCAGCGGAGAAGGGGTTGGCGGAGGAGGAGGTGATTGAGGAAGGAGCGAAGGAGGGAGCGGTGCCGAAGGAAGCTAGGGGGGGGAGAGATAGGTGGAGGTTGAAAGAGAGGAAGGATGAGGAAAAAAAAGGCGATGCTGCTGTCTTCGAATTTTCCTCTTCCTTTTTTCCTGCTCGAAAATCGGCTCTTCCTCCAGAACGCACCTCCCGTGTCAGGCACACTCGCCGGGTTCTGTGAGTGGAGAGGATAGAGGGAAACAGGGGACACGGAGAGGAAGTGGAGTCGAGGGGAAAAGGTGAGACAAAAGTGGAAAGGCCATCGATTGAAAAAAAGATGACCATTCTCGCCTTTCTCTCTCGCTCCTCTCTCTCTCTCTCTCCTGTTCGCTCTCTCTCTCTCTCTTTGTCGCCCTCGAAAGAGACGACAGGGATACAGAGGCGAAGTACCAAGAAAATATCCCCCCTCTTACCTGGGCGGCCTTGGCCGCGGCAGCCAGGCGCAGGAACTCGGCAGTGCGGTCGGTCGCAGCGGCGCTCGACGACGACGACGACGAGACCGCAAACGTCGAGGCTCCTCCGCCAAAGTGTGCCATGGTGTCTCTGCTGCTGCTGCTGCTGCTGCTGTTGAGAGCGCAGAGAGATAGACAGAGCGAGACAGGAAGCGGTGAGCAAGCGAGCGCCTTCCTCTCCCCTCTGCTCGAGAGAGAAAGCGCAGAGCGAAAAAAAGAGTGAAGCGAAGAAAAGAAATCGATCCACTGTTGTTTCCGCTTCGTTTCGATGCTCTCTTCGAAAGACGTCGCCGGGGCCGCCGACGACCCTCCCCTCTCGGCCGCTGAGCTCTCTCAGGCGTTTTCGAGAGCGCAGGAGCAGCGGGAGAGGGAGGAAGAGCAGCAACAGGAGGGAGACAGAGGCGGGGAGAAGGAGAAGGGCGAGACGGCGAGCGAGAGTGGGGTACTCGGCCTCGGCCTCGACCGGCGAGAAAAGAGAGGAGGAGGAGGGCGGTGGAAGCGAGTCTTCCTCCGCTGCTTCTGCGGTGAAGAAGAGAAGCAGCTGGACAGAGGGGTCCCGTGAGCAGTCTCGATTGATGCCCGTTTGTAACACTGCGAGGGCCCCCCCCCAGCCGAGAGAGAGAAAGAGGAGGCGTTCTCGGAAAAGGAGAATTATTTCTCAGGAGAGGCGAGAGAGCAGAAAATTTCGCTCACTTTTCCCCCGGCTTGTTTTTCGCTTCTCGTTCTTTTTGTTTTTTCTTCTCTTCTTCCGGGCTTCTTCCATTCATTCGCTCCTCCCTTGCTCTTATTTTCCCTTGCTTACTCGCTCGCCTCTCTCGCGCTTTCTTCCCGCTACGTCCAAAGCCATGGCCGGAGACGGAGCAGGAGGAAGCGGCGACGCTTCCTCAGCTTCAGCGGCGGCAGCAGCGATGAAGAAGAAGGCCGCGGACGACTCTGCGGCAATGCCGCCGCCGCCGCCCCGCTTCCCTGCCTCTTCTTCCGAGCAGCAGCAGCCAGTGAAGCGCTACCGCCGCGCAGAGCTCGACGACGAGGAGGCCGAAGAGGCCAGGAGGGCTGCGGCACTGCTGGACGCGGGAGAAGAGTGAGTGCAAGAGAGGAGACTAGAGAGAGAGGGGAGAGAAGAGCAAGAGAAAGGGACTCGAGCGAGAGCAATCGAATAAGAAGAAAACTCGATCTCAACCTCAACCTCTTCCACACAAAAAAAAATACTCAAACAGCTACGAGGAGTACGTGCCGGTCAAGAAGCGCCGCGAGCTCGAAAACGCCCGCAGGCTGGAGCGACTGGGCAGAGCGAGGGTGCTGATGGAAGGGGGAGGAGCAGCAGGACAGGAGGCAGAAGGAGACGACGAGCAGCAGCAGCTTGCCCCGTTGCCCGAGGCAGCGACAACGACGACAACGACAGCAGCAGCAGCCCCCGCGCCCGAGCAACCCCAGCAGCACGGCAGCAAGAAGAAGGACTCCCTCCTCGTCGCGGCGGCCAAGGCCCGTGCTACGGCCCCGCAGGAGTCCGCGTCGGAGCGGCTCCTCCGCGAGGAGCAGGAGATGCTCAAAGCGATCACCGCCAAGGCCGCGCTCAAGTCCGCCCGCGAGCTCGCCAAGGGGATCGAGTTCTCCCGCGCGGTGCCCACGGGCTGGACCCCCCCGGCGATCTGCCGGTGTCTGACGGAGGAGGACGCGCAGGCGATCCGCGACAAGCACCGCATCGTCGTCGAGGGGGAGCACCTGCCCGCGCCCGTCGTCGACTTCGAGCAGACGCGCGCGCCGGGCCCCGTCCTGCGCGTCCTGGCCTCCAAGGGCATCTCGCGCCCGACGCCCATCCAGATGCAGGGCCTCCCCGTCATCCTCTCGGGCCGGGACCTGATCGGGATCGCGTTCACCGGCTCGGGCAAGACCCTGGCGTTCTCGCTCCCCGCCATCATGCTGGCGCTGCAGGAGGAGGCGAGGCTGCCGCTCAGGGGCGGCGAGGGGCCGCTGGCGCTGATCCTGGCCCCCTCGCGGGAGCTGGCCAGGCAGACGAGCCAGATCATCGACGAGTATCTGGAGGCGCTGGCCGAGGGAGACAAAGGGGACGAGGGAGCAGGAGGAGCAGGAGGAGCAGCAGGAGCAGAAGGAGGGGGGGGAGGGGGGGCAGGGGGAGGAGACGGCGGCGGTGCGGGCGACGGAGGACGAGAGCGCGAGCGGCAGCGGCAGAGGCAGGCGTACCCCGCTCTCCGCTCGCTGCTCTGCGTCGGCGGCGTCGACTCCCGCGCCCAGTCCGACCTCGTCCGCGACAGGGGGGTCCACATCGCCACCGCCACGCCGGGGCGCCTCAAGGACCTCCTGGGCCGCAAGAGGCTGACCCTCGACGCCTGCCGCTTCCTCTGCCTCGACGAGGCGGACCGCATGGTCGACCTCGGCTTCGAGGACGACCTTCGCGAGATCCTCGGCTACTTCAAGGCGCAGCGCCAGACGCTCATGTTCTCCGCGACGATGCCGGCCAAGATCCGCGCGTTCGCGAACTCGGCGCTGGTGGACCCGGCGACGGTCAACGTCGGCAGGTCGGGCGCGGCCAACCTCGACGTCATCCAGGAGGTCGAGTACGTCAAGCAGGAGGCGAAGCTCGTCTACCTGCTCGAGTGCCTGCAGAAGACCGCGCCGCCCGTGATGGTCTTCGCCGAGAACCAGCGCGACGTCGACGACGTGCACGAGTACCTCCTGCTCAAGGGCGTCGAGGCCGCGGCGGTCCACGGCGGCAAGGACCAGGACGAGCGGTCGGCGGCGATCGACGACTTCAAGGCCGGCCGGGCCGACGTGCTCGTGGCGACGGACGTCGCCTCCAAGGGCCTCGACTTCCCCGACATCCAGCACGTCATTAACTTCGACATGCCGCGCGAGATCGAGAACTACGTGCACCGCATCGGCCGCACGGGCCGCTGCGGCAAGACGGGCGTCGCGACGACCTTTGTCAACAAGAGCCAGAGCGAGTCCGTCCTGCTGGACCTGAAGCATCTGCTGCGCGAGGCCAAGCAGCGCGTGCCCCCCGTGCTCGCTGCGCTCGAGGACCCGATGGACGAGCTGCAGGCCCTGGCGGACGCGAGCGGCACGAAGGGGTGCGCGTACTGCGGGGGGCTGGGACACAGGATCGCAGACTGCCCGAAGCTCGAGACGCAGAACAAGGAGGCCGCGAGGAGGCAGAAGGACTACCTCGGGTCTGGAGGGTTTGGGGGCGAGATGTGATGGACGGTGGGCGAGTTTTGTGCGTGTTTTTCCTTGTTTGTCGTGCGTGTAAATAAACAGCTCGATTTCGAATGTACGCCTAAACCCCGAGAGGGAGCAAGCGGAATCGGGAGAGAGAGAAGGGAAGGAAGGAGAGGTCGGGGTCGAGAGAGAGTTTTTTTTTCCTTCCGTTTTCTTTTTCGCTGTCTTCCACTCTTCCCTCTCTCGCTCTCTCTCTCTCTCTCATTCGATTCAGAGGGGAAAGCGACTCTCTTCATTCCACGCTTCACCAGAGGGCATCTCTCCATCGAGCACGATGTCTTACGCGTACGTACTTCCTCGCTCGCTGGTGCCTGCGGAGTCGGCGAACGGACGAACGACAAGAGAAAGAAAGAAAAAACAGAGCGGCGACGACGCAGCATCGATGATGATGCCTTCCCTCTTTTTTTTCGCTTGCACTGATGCTGCTGCTCCTCTGTTCTCTCTGAGAGACATGGACGCAGGGGCGAGAGAGTATATTAACAAGCTCCGGAAGCGACAGCGTGCCTGGGAGAAAGCAATAGCGAGAGAAAGAGAAAGGGTTTCTTCTCTTCTCGTTTGTCTCTCTCGCAGCATCGCCGCGGGTCCATCCCTCGTCTCTCCCTCGCCTTCTCTCTCTCTCAACCCCGACCCAACGAACGAATACAAGGGGTCCGCCTCCCTCTCTCTCCTTTCGCATTCCCTCCCTCTCCTTCTAAAATGATCACGCGAGCTTCGAAAACCCAAAAAAACGGAAAAATAAAAACGAAAACAGCTACCTCTTCAAGTACATCATCATTGGCGACACCGGCGTCGGCAAGTCCTGCCTGCTGCTGCAGTTCACCGACAAGCGCTTCCAGCCCGTGCATGACCTGACGATCGGCGTCGAGTTCGGGGCGCGGACCATCCAGATCGATGGGAAGGCCGTCAAGCTGCAGATCTGGGACACGGCGGGGCAGGAATCGTTCCGGTCGATCACGCGGTCGTACTACCGCGGCGCCGCAGGTTGGTGTCTTTTTTCCCCTCGTTTTTTTCTGTTTTCGAGCTTTGAATTTCATGAGAAGAGAGCCCATAGACTCTCGTACATGTTTATTCTCGACGACGACGACGACGGTGACGCTTTGCCCTCAAAGGTGATGATCGGAACTTCTCACAGTAATAAAACGGGACAAAAAAACGGGGGGGAAAAACTAAACTCAGGCGCGCTCCTCGTCTACGACATAACGCGCCGCGAGACCTTCGACCACCTCGCGTCCTGGCTCGACGACGCGCGCGCGCACGCCAACCCGGCCATGACCATCATGCTGATCGGTAACAAGTCGGACCTGACGCACCGCAGGGCGGTCTCGACGGAGGAGGGGGCCGCGTTCGCCAAGGAGCACGGGCTGGTCTTCCTGGAGGCGAGCGCCAAGACGGCGCACAACGTCGAGGACGCGTTCATCGGCACCGCCCGCGCGATCTACTCCAAGATCGCCTCGGGGGAGTTTGACGTGTCAAACGAGAGTTACGGGATCAAGGTGGGGTATGGGGCTGGAGGAGCAGCTGGGGGAGAAGCTGGGGGAGGAACGATTCGGCCGGGCGAAGGCGGAGGAGGCGGCGGAGCAAGGGCGAGCAGCTGCTGTTAGAAGAGAGACTTTCTCGAGTCTTTTTTTTTTTTTGCAAGTCGCACCGCTTTTTCTTTTTAAAGAGTACCCAACGACTACGTTGGAGGGAAAATAGAGAGAGAGTCTGTTGTGTCAATGAGAGATTGAGCCTCTTCTCTCTCAAGAGGGAAGGTAAACTAATGTTTTTTGGAAAGATGGTTTTTTTATGTTCACACACCTCCCCCATTTTCTCTTTTCTCTCTCTCTCTCTCTCTCTCTCTCTCTCTCTCTCTCTCTCCATTTAAGTCTGTTTGCCGTAATATAAAACAAAAAGGGAAACAAGTGGGGAATGCTGGAAGTAAAGGGGAAAAAATAATATCGGTTTTTGGAGAAAGCAAAAGAGGAAAGAAGAAAGAAAGGAAGAAAAAGAAACAATTTTTGTGTCGCTTTCTCTCTCGACTCTCTTCTCTCACGCTCCTCTCCAGTCTTTTATTTTCTTGTTTTCTCCCGCGCCACGCTGCAAGATCGCCACCCACGCGCGCGTGCGGTGAAATGTGGGGAGGGACGGGTATGGGCATTCGGATTTTCTCTTTTAGGGGTAACGGGGAGGAAAAAAGACTGAAGAGGGAGACTTCAAAAGGTCGAACGACGGACGACGGCAAAAAGTTTTTAACTTTTTCTCTCAAACGACGACCGGCTTGTTGGGCGTCGCGGGGCCCGGGGTCGCCGGCGCGCCGCCCGCGGCCTTGTCCGCGACCTTGGCCGCGGCCACCGTGGGGCTCTCCGGGGTCGCCTTCTGGTTGAGCCCCTCGGACCCGTCGGCGGCGCGCAGCGACCCCATCTCCCTCGGCGCCGTCGTGCCGACGACCATCGACGACGCGTAGTCGGCCTTTTCCCCATCGTTCCCGGCCTCGTCCTCGGCGGCGAGCTGGCTCTTGATCCAGTCGTAGGTCAACCTAAGCCCGTCGGCGAGCTTGATGGTGGGCTCCCACCCGAGCTGCTCCAGGATCAGGGCGTTGTCCGAGTTGCGGCCCCGCACGCCCTCGGGGCCCGGGATGTGCTTGATCGGCAGCGCGGCCTTCTCGCCCTCGCCAAACGCCTTGATCGTCTCCATCATCTCGTTCATGGAGACCATCTCCGAGGAACCCAGGTTCAGCGGCTGCTTGAAGTCGGACGCGGTGATGCGGAGGATCCCTTCAACGCAGTCGTCGATGAACGTGAACGACCTGGTCTGCTTGCCGTCGCCCCACATCTCGATGTGCGTCGTCGACGTCAGGGCCTTGCGGCAGAAGGCGGCGGGCGCCTTCTCGCGCCCGCCCTTCCAGGTGCCGTGCGGGCCGTAGATGTTGTGGAAGCGGGCGATGCGGCACTCGATGCCAAAGTCCTTGTCATAGTGCATCGCGAGCTCCTCGGACGCGAGCTTCTCGAGGCCTGGAGTATTTTTCGAGGTTTTTGAGGCGCTTTGGAGGGAGGGCAAGTGAGAAAGGGAACGGTTTTTTTTTCGCTCTTCTTCTTCGTCCTCCTCCCTCCTCTTCCCCTCTCCAAATCAGGGAGCAGAGAGCGGAAAAGAGTGAGAGAGCAGCGTTCAAAACAGTCTACTCACCGTACGCGTCCTGCGGCTGCGCCGGCCACGCGTCCCCCTCCTTGAGCCCGCCGCCCTCGACCTCGACATCGAGCTGCTTGTACTCGGGGTAGATGCACGCGCTGGACGCGTAGAAGAAACGCTTCACCCCGGCGATGCGGGCCACCTCCAGCATGTTGAAGCTGATCATGGTGTTGTTGTACATGATGACGGAGTGGTTGGACTGGATGAAGCTGTTGCATGGTGGGGCGGTTGGGAAGTTCGGGAGGCGGGGGAGAGGATGAGGGGAAGGTGAGCGTCGAGGTCGAAGGAGAAAGGTCGACGAAGGAGAAAGGTCGAAGAGAAGGAAGAAAGAAGGAAAGTGTGCAACATCAACGTACCCCATGCCGCCCATGTCCGCGGCGAGGTTGAAGATCTGGTCGCATCCCGCCACGACCTTCTTGCAGTTGTCGTAGACGCGGAGGTCGACGAGGTGGAACTCGTCGCAGAACTCCTCCTCCTGTTTTGTTTCGGTGATGGGACATTTCGATACGGGGGAAGAGGACAGGGAGGAAGAAATCAGCGGCCAGCGAGAAGCGAGAGAGAAGGCGAAACGAAACGAGAGGCCGGCAGAGCGGCGGGCGGGATTTCACGACCTCCGATCTTTTCCTTGCTCCCCCCCCGATGAAGCCCTTGCAGCACTTGTTTCGATCCTCCTCGATCGTCAGAGCGCTCATCGACCACGAGCGACACGGGAGCCGCAGAGGAAGCGAGGCTCAGGGGAGCGCAGAAGGAGGAACGCGGGCGGGGCGCGCTTGCCGCTCGCTGTCCTTTGCTCTTCGTTCTCTCAGTATCGTTTTTCGGCCGAAATAAGAGAGCTAGCGCTTCAATGCCTGTCCCCTCGACCCTCGACCTATGGCTCGTTCCCGAGGCTCGCTTCGTTTTCCTTTGCGACGAGGCCATCCAGCGGAACGAATCGCCGTGCCGAGTCGCGGCGGAGCGTGAAAAGGTGATCTGCAACGCAACGAAAAGCGCGCGCGAGCTCGAAACCAAATTTCGCTCTCGGCCACCGACGACCGGCCACAGCGGCAAGTTTCCGAGCGAGAAGCGAGAGGCAAAAAACCATTCCCCTAGCTCCTTTCTCTCTCTCTCTCGCAGCTCTGCTCTCTCGTTCTCTCTCCCCTCCCTTTCACTGAACAAAACTCACCGCGAAGTACGAGTTGCGCTTCCAGTCGCAGGCGACGATGTAGTGCCCCTCGGCCTTGAGGCGCTTGGCGAGGTGCGAGGCGATGAAGCCACCGGCACCCGTCACGCAGATGCGGAGGCTCTCGCCCTTGAAGTAGGGGAGGAAGGGGTACTTTGCCAGCTTGGAGGTGGCGATGGAGTCGGCCATGGTTGCTTGTTGTTTTGTGGGACAGAGGGGGCAAAGAGGGAGAGGACGGAAGGTGGACGGAAGGGGGAGGAAAGTTCTTCTGTCGGAGTTGTTGAAAAAAAGTGAACTGCATAAGGCCAGGAAAAAGTTTTTTCGTTTTTTTCTTTTTCGCTCGGAGCGCCCGTCGCTCTTGTGGCCCACACAGCTTCTCGAGCCGTGTGCTTCTGCCTCGGCAAAAAAAAATGACAAACGAGTTCCCGTCTCTCTTTCTTCCTCTCACTCGCGAGCGCTGTCACCGCGCCAACTCACAGCGACTAGACTGTTGGAATCCCAACTGTTGTTGGAATTTTCGATGTTACAAGCAATGAACAAGAAAGAGGAAACCGCAGCCCTCTCTCAATTTTTGCAGCTGCCGCCGCCCTTCTTCACCGCCGCTGCTGCTCGCCCCCTTCGCTCCCACTCCCGGCCTCGCTCCCGGGAGCCTCCGTCCTCGCCGCCGCCGCGCCTGCTGCCGCCACTGCCGCTGCTGTCGCCTCTGGAGCTGCGGCTGCCAGGGCCTCCGCCGCGGCGTTCCTGCGAAGAGTTTCGGCGGGGATGATAAGGGAGAGAGAGAGTAAGAAACCCAAAACTCGAAAAAAAAGGTTAAAAAAAAGCAGGGTTCTTAAGAAACCAAAAATCTTACCCTCCGCGCCCGCTCGCGTCTGGCGTGTCGAGGTAGCCCCCCCCCCACAGAGCCTGGTCGAGCTCTCGGTCCTCGGATCCACCGGGACTGTAGCAGTAGCTCTCCCCGGGCCTCGCCCCCGAGGGCAAGGGGCTCGCCAGCGAGTGTGGCGACATCGCGGCGGGGGGGAACAGCCGCATCGACCGCGCGAGCGTGTACCGGTGGTGCTGACGATACCGGTGCTGGGAGGCGGCCGCGGGCAGGGGTCGGGAGGAAGGGATCCCCCCGGGGCGAGGGGCGACGCTGCCCTCCGGGTTCGCCAAAGGGGAAGGATTCAGCAGCGACGGCAGCCCCGCCGACGACGAGGGCGGCGTCGGCCGCGGGGGCATCGAGAGCGTCGCCGGGGGCGGCTGTTCGTGGTTGGGTGCGAAGCGCGCTCTCCTCTGCTGCTGTTGCGGAGAAGAGGAGGAGCCGGGTGCTCCCTTGTCATCCTCGGAGGAAGAGGAGGCAGAAGCGTCGGCGGCGGCAACGACTTGGTCCAAGTTTTCGACCTCTACTCCTCCGTTTCTCTCTTCCTCTTCTTCCCCTTCCGCAAGCGCGCCTCTCCTCCCTCCTCTCTGCGCGGGGGGCAGCAGCGGCTCCGAGAGCAGCATCCCCCCTTTCTCGACGTCGGCGGCGGCGGCAGCGTCCCCGGCGGAAGAGGGCCTTCTGTGGCTGCCGTGGTGTCTGTGGTGGTGGTGGTGGTCTCGGGTCCCGTGCCCGGCAGCGCTGCCAGCCCGCTGCCGCTGCCTCGAAGAGGACGAAGCCTCCGCGGCTCGATGAGCGCCCACCGGCGGCAGGCACCCGCGGATCAGCTCGTTGTACAGCGACGACCCGGCCAGCAGCACCGCGAACCCCAGGACCTGCAGCGCGTGGAAGCGCTCCCAGCCCAGCGCGAGGCTGACGCCCCAGACGAGCAGCGTCCGCGCGGCGTCGGCGGCCGCGCGAGCGCCGCCGCTGAGCCGCTTCGTGACGGAGACGCCGAAGAAGTTGAAGGCCGCGATGGAGAGGACGGTGGCCGCCGTCGAGAGCCTGAGGCGCGGCGAGGCGGAGAGCTGGGCCAGCGCCTCGGCGGCCGCGCGAGAGACGACGCGCGCGGCGCGCGACGGGTGCGCGAGGGCCTCCGAAGGGCTCAGGCCCGCCGACAGCAGGGTCAGCACCGGCAGCGCGACGGCGCACAGGCACACGCCCCAGGCCCCCTCCAAACCGACCGCCAGGAGGGCGGGCACGCGGTGCCTCGAGAGCATCTTCTCCTCCGTGATGAACTGCAGCGCGGTCGCGGCCTGCGCCCCCACGATCAGGAGGTCTCCCAGGAGCGGGTTCGTCGACGACGACGAGGAGGAGGAGGGCGAGAAGAAGGCGAGCGCATAAAAGGCGCTGATCCTGCCTGAGGTCTCGGCCTGCGCCGCGTAGATAACCGAAGAAGCCCCGACGAGGGCGGCCCCGGCCGTGATGAGCACGATCCCCAGCCAGTGGTGGAGGTGCAGCCTCCTTTTCAGCAAGGTCACCGTAAAGATGCCGGCGAAGACGACCAACGTCCCTCGCAGCATCTGATAGGTGCTCGCTGCGGTGTAGAACAGCCCCACGTTGATCAGCGTCGTGCCCGCGGCGTCGAGGAAGGCCGGGGCGGCGAAGGCCGCGATCGTCGCCCGCGTGGCCTTCCTGCGCGGCGGAGGCCGGCCCGCGGCGGCCGCGGCTCTCTTGGCTTTGGCGCTAAGGAGGGCGTGTAAGGCCAGGCAGAGAGCTTCGCCGGAGAACATAAAGGCAGACTGGAGCGCCGGGTGGTAGAAGAAGACGGGCTGGTCGGTCTTGGGGTCCCTGCCGACGACGGTGGTGTCCTGAAGGAGGGAAGAAAAGAGAGGAAGGAGGAGGGTCGAGTGAAGCGTGAGTCTTTTTTCGACGACGACGACGACGTCGATCGCATGGTCCAATCACCCATCGCGTTATCCGCGCCTGCGAAGCTTTTTGGCGGCACGCAAACGGCTCGCTAGGGAGTAGAAGACGCGCATGGCGGGGCCCGCGTCGTCAGAGAGAGGAAAAAAGGGCTCAGGTGCTTCTGGCGGCGGGGCGAAATGTCGAATGGAGCCTTTGTCAGATCATCGCACCTGGAGCTTTGTCGCGATGGTGTTGAGAGTCCCCGTGACCAGCATCGCCGCCGCTAGAATCGAGATCCCGCGGCGGCCGCGGAGGAGGCCCATGGCGGCGAGCGGCGAGCGGCGAGCGGGAAGCGGCGAAAGGCGAACGGCGACAGCGACGTCTTCCTTTTCCCTTTTCAAAGTCAAAGCAAAAAGTGTTATCGAGTCTCGGGAGACTTCGCTTTGTTTTTGTTTTTTCTTCTCTCATTGCACTCTGGGGGAGGTGGGGGGGACGAAAACTGACTCTGTTCTCTCTCTCGTGCTCCCTCGCTCTCTCTGAATTCTGTTCTAGGGTAGGGTGCCGCGCGCGGGAGCGGCTTTCGTGGGAAACAAAAAAAGGAAAGAAATTCGGACGGAGAAAAAAGGAAAGAGAAGGAGAAGTAAAACAAAACCGAAAAAAACACAGAAGTCCTCACGCCCGGCCTCCTCCGCCTCCGCTGCTGCTCCCGCCGGCCTCTTCGCGCTCGAGCCTCGCGAGGTCGTAGACTGTTATTTTTTTTGTGAGAGTCGAAGAGGGTCGAAAAGAAATAGACGGAAAAAGATGAGAGAAGAGTGAGCATTTTTCTGGTTTCTCTCTTCTTTCAACCTTGGACAACTCGAGACCTCTCTCTCGAAGAAGAAAGAAAGAAAAAACTCACCGTGCCGCATGTGCCCGCTCGACGCCAGCCACTCCTTGAAGTGCGCCTGGATGCTCGCCTGCAGCTCGGCCGTCGCCCGCTCGCCCAGCGCGGCCCGGCGCACCGCCGAGCGCAGGTCTGCGATCGCCGACACCTTGCGCTCGCGGGCAACGGCGTACCGCCGCGGCAGCGCAAAGGGGCTCGCGGCGGCGAGGCGCGCCGAGGCCGCGGCGGCGGCGGCGGCGGCGGCCGTGGGCGACGAGGGAGTGGAGGGGGCCGGGGAGGTCGTCGCCGTCGCCGTCGCCGTCGGCAGCGCGGAGGCGGAGGCAGTAGGGTTGGCGTTTTCATCGCCGCCGCCAAAGCCGCCTCCCGAGGGCTGGCGGCTCGGTCCATGCGCCGCTGCGTGTGCCGCCGCCGCAGGCGCGAGCCCCAGCAGGGCGCCGGCGTCGGCGGCGAGCCTCGACCCGTCGGGGAGCGCCGCGCCGCCGCACAGCGGTCCCGGGCCGCCCACGAACGGTATCACCAGCGGCGCGAACTTGTCGGGCTCCAGCAGCGAGGCCGGGGCCGCGCCCGCGGCGCTGCTCGCAGCGGCGGCGGCGGCGGACGAAAACGGCGACGCAAACGCGGCCGCGGCGGTCGAGGGCGACGAAGGCGACGGCGGCGGCGACGGCAGCGGCGGCGCGAGCACTGGCTCCCTCCCGACGCCGCAGGGCGCGTCCCACCTGTTGGGCTCCGTGGTGACCCCGGCGAGGGCCATATGCGCGCGGAGGCGGGCGTACCTGCGTTTTGTTTTGTTTTGTGTTTTTTTGGGTGGAAGGAAAAAAAAGGCAAGTGGGAAAAGGGTTGAGCAATTTTTTTTAATTAGAGGGGTTGAAAGAAAAGCACCGGAAGCAAAAAATAATGGGACACAAAGGGGAAAACACGTTCTGTTACCCTGCACAGTGCGGCCCGAACTTGAGCCCCCTTGAAGACCCAAGCACCAGCGGCCTCCCGTTGGTCCCCAGCGACAGCACGCAGTCGTGGCACGAGTCGACGGAGACTCGAGCCGCGGCGGCGACGACGTGAACGCGCTCGCACCGCTCGAGCCGCAGCGCGCGGCCGACAGCGCCGAGCACGATCGTGCAGTCGGAGCACGCGACGACGGCGGCGCGGTCGAGCGGCGCGAGCGCGTAGATGGTCGCGTCGTGGCAGTCGGCGACGCGGAGCGTGCCGCTGGGGAAGCTGGCCTCGCCGCGGGCCACGGTGGAGCGGCAGACGCCGACGACGTCCACGGAGCCGGGCACGACCGAGGGCGCAAAGGGTGGTCGGGGCGGCGCGGCGAGTTTCTTTCGACCCCCTCTCGGGGCCGGCGCGGCGGCGGCGGCGACGGCTCCGTCGACGTCGAGGGCCTCTGCCTCGTCTTCGTCGCACTCTTCCCAGTCGTATTCGAAATCGTCGTCATCAGAGGAAGAGGAGTAGCTTGCTGCGGCGGCAGCTGCCGCCGACGCCGCAGCTGGAGGCAGCGGCGCCGCGACAACGGGCGACGGGGCTGCCGGCGTCGCCGCCTTCGCCTCCTCCCCCTCCCCGTCCCCGGAGAAGCCGCTCACCAGGACCCCAGCGGGAGGTGCCGCGGCCGCCGCCTCGAGGGCGGCCGCCGCGGCGGCGGCCCCGGCGTTCGTCGGGGTGTGCTGCGGGCTGCTGCTGCCGCCGCCGCCCCGGGCGCCGTCGAGGGAGGCGGGACGGAGCGGGGACGGCGAGGCGAAGGAGGAGGCGCGGCGCGGGCCGGCGCGGCCCGAGGAGGGGACGGGCCACGCCAGCGCCTCAGAGGGGCTCAGGTCGTCCCCGATTGCCGAGCGGAGCCACGCCGCGAGCGGGCCCGTGGGCGCTGAGGAGGAGGGCGGGGAGGCGGCGGAGGGCGAGGGGCGGGGGCCGCAGGCAAAGCCGGGCGCGACCGACGAGAGCGTGGGCGCGGGCCTGTCCTGCCGCCTTCGCCTGCGCGCGAGCCGCTCCCGCTGCCGCTCCTGCTGCGGCTTCCCGTCTCCGTTGTGGTCCTGGGCGTTGGAGGAGGAGGGGAGGTCCTCGTCCATCGGGGTCTCGCCTCCGGAGTTTGCCGCTGCCGCCGCCGCCGCCGCTGCCAAAGCAGCGGCGGCAGCGGCTGCGGAAGCAGCTCCGCCCCTCGGCTCCTCCCTTGCCGCGAACCGGCGCCTCCTCCTCCTCCTGTACCACTTTACGGCCGCGGCCGGGCGCAAGAGCAGCCCGAGCCGGTCGAACTCGGCGGCGGTGAGCGTCGCCGGCGGCGGCGGGGCCGGGGCGCTGTGGGTCGGGACCGGCGGCGCAGAAGAGGGCGGCGGCGGCGGCGGCGACGAGGACGCTGCTGCTGCTGCCGTCGCCCTGTTGCCGCCGTCGCCGTCGCCGTCCATGGCAGCTTCAGAGGAAGCAGCAGAATCAGCAGCGGCGGCGGTGGCCCCCGGGGCGTCGGCGACCAAAGCCAGCAGCACCGGGGCGGAGCGCCGCACGTGCTCGAGGTAGCCGGCCCTCGCGGCCCTCGCGGCGGCGACGTGGTCGGCGAGCTCTCGCCTCGCCAAAGGCGAAGTGCGGGCGTGGGAGACGTGGACGGTGGAGTGGGAGCCGTGGTGGTGATGATGGTGGTGGTGGTGGTGGTGCTGCTGCGAGTGCTGCTGCTGCTCGCTCGCAAACGCCGCCGCCGCGGTGACCCGCCGCGGAGAGAGCGGCTCTCCCGGCGCGGCCTCCAGCGCCCCCGCCGGTGCCCTCTCCCCCGGTCCCGGAGGCCACACGTCCATCGTCTCGGGCCTCCTCGCGGCCCGCAGGTGCAGCTGGACCCACAGGAAGAGCGCGAGCGCGTGGGCGTCGACCGCCGAGACCCCCGCCGCTCCGGGGCCCGAGCGGGCAACGGCCGGCGTCGTCACGTTCGAGCTGCTCGCCGCCGCCGCCGCTGCTGCTGCCGCTGCTGCTGCTGCTGTTGTTGGCGTCGACTCCGTTACCGTCGTCGTCACTGTCGCTGATGCGCTCTCGAGGAGGTCGGCGTCGCCCTCGTCGGCGACGGAGTCGAGCACGTCGGCGATGATCTTTGAAGAGGAAGAGTTTTTTTGAAAGAGGTGGAGAGGTTGAGGAAGAAGGAAAAAACGTCGACTAGGAAGCATTTCACCTCTCTCTCTTTCTTCTCTTCTCTGTCTCCTTTCTTCTCCCTCTCCTACTCCGATTTTCTCACCTGCACGTGATCTAGAGATGTGCCGAGCACGTCAGCGACCGCGGCGAGGGGCACCATTCCTGTTTGTTTGTAAAAAAAATAGAGAACGAAAGAGATAAATTGAGCTTGGCAAGCCGGGCGATCGAATCGATGCCCTCTTTCAATCTCTCAATCCAGAAAACAAACTTCGAAACTCACGCCTGCCTCCCGGTCTGTCTGCCTCGCTCGCCAGGCCGAGCAGCGCAGCCAGCAAGCCCGGCAGCGCGTTTGGCGAGTCGAGGCGCGGTAGCCACGTCGCCACCGGGAGCGCGCCAAACTCGAAGACTTCCCGTCGAATCGAGACGGGAGCGGGGAGGAGGTCGCCGCCGCACGAGTCGGCCGCCGCGATATTGATGTCGACGTCGTTGTTGGCTTCGGCCGCGACGCCGCTGGGATCGACCTGCATGGTGGTGCTGTGTCCGATGCGGCCTCACCCGCCCACGGAATAGAGCGGAAGGGGGGTCTGGCACAAGAAAGGAGAGGCGAGCGGGGGCGATTCGCTCTCTTTTCCCCCCGGTCTAGCCACCGGAGCCTTGTTCTTCTCTCTCCTTCCTCTCTTCTCCGACACGCCCTCTTTGCCAGACGAGGGCTTCTCGTCCGAGACAAGGAGAAGGCGCCTCTGGAGGCTCTGTCTGCCTTTCTGACCCTCTCCCTCGAAACAAGCAAACGAGAGAGAAGAGAGAGAGGGAGAGAGAGAGAAGAAGAAGAAGAGATGAAAAAGTAAAAGAGAGAATCGTCGCCTCCAAAAAAAAAAAAAAAACTCGGCCTCGACGACCTCCCTCTCTTTTAAGGGGGAAAAAGAAAACTTTTATTCTGTGTGGTGATTTTTTTCGAGTGACACACCTCTCTCGCGCGCCGCCAACGAAAACAGACGCGCTTCCGAAAGGGAGAGAGCGCTATCGAAGAAGGTAACAAAACCTAAAAGTCTCTCTCTCCATCCCCCTATCTCTCTGCCCCCAAAACTAAACAAAAAAAACTCTCTTTCTTTTTTCTCCCTCCCTTTCTAAAAACAAAAAAACAAACTCTCCCTCCCCCCTTCCTCCTCTTTCCCTCTACTTCTTCGCGTTCGCCTCGCCCATAGCGTTGAGGAAGAAGGAAACAAAACCTAAAAAGTCTCTCCCTCCATCCCCCTATCTCTCTCTCTCTGCCCCCATAACTGAACAAAAAAAACTCTCTTTCTTTTTTCTCCCTCCCTTTCTAAAAACAAAAAACAAACTCTCCCTCCCCCCTTCCTCCTCTTTCCCTCTACTTCTTCGCGTTCGCCTCGCCCATCGCGTTGAGCGCCGAGCCGGCCTTGAACCAAGTGATCTGGTTGTCGTTGAAGGTGTGGTTGACGGCGAAGTCGTACTTGGAGCCGTCGGGCCGCTCCCCGACCAGCTTCAGCGGCACGCCGGGCGCAAACGTCGTCAGGCCGAAGACCGAGATCTTGTCGAAGGGCCCGACCTTGTCGTAGTCCGCCGGGTCGGCAAACGTCAGCGGCAGCAGGCCCTGCTTCTTCAGGTTGGTCTCGTGGATGCGGGCAAACGACTTGACGATCACCGCGCGCGCCCCGAGGTGGCGGGGCTCGAGCGCGGCATGCTCGCGCGACGAGCCCTCGCCGTAGTTCTCGTCTCCCACCACGACCCACTCGACGCCCGCCGCCTTGTAGGCGCGAGCGACGTCCGGAACGCCGCCGTACTCTCCGGTGAGCTGGTTCTTGACGGAGTTGACCTTTTCGTTCTCGATGTTGAGGCCTCCGATCAGAAAGTTGTTGGAGATGTTGTCGAGGTGGCCGCGGTACTTCAGCCACGGCCCGGCCATCGAGATGTGGTCGGTGGTGCACTTGCCCTTGACCTTGATGAGGACGCGGGCGCCTTTGTTGTTTTTTGTTTTCGGGGGAGGGAGGGGACGAGAGGGAGAGAGAGGCTCGAAGGTTGTTGGTGAGCGGGGAAGGGGCAAAAAAGGCAAAGAAGGGAGAGAAAGAAAGGAGCAAAAAAAGAGAGAGAGAAAATAAAAACTTCATCCGTACCCTCGAGGTCCTTGCCGTCCCACTTCTTGAACGGCTCCAGCAGCTGCAGCCTGTTCGAGCTCGGGTCCACGGCCACCGAGGCCGTGTCGGGCTTGTCAGCCGGGGCCTGGTAGGTGTCCATCCCGGGGTCGAACCCCTTCGACGGCAGCTCGTCGCCGACGGGGGGAGTCAGCGAAATCTCCTTGCCGTCGGCGCCGACGAGCGTGTCGACCTCCGGGTTGAACGAGAGGTCGCCGGCAATGGCGTAGGCGGTGACGAGCTCGGGGCTCGTGACAAAGGCGTGCGTGGCAGGGTTTCCGTCGTTGCGGGCGGCGAAGTTGCGGTTGTAGGAGGTGACGATGGAGTTGGGGACGCCTGAAGAAGTTTTTTTTTTTTGAAAGGAGAGGAGTGAGTTTTTTCTTCTTCTGTTCTTTCTCGACCTCAACCTCGACCCCGGAAAGAAGAAATACCCCCCCCCCCCCCAGCTCAACTCACCCTTGGCGACCTCCGTGCGCTTCCACTGCCCGATGCAAGGACCGCAGGCATTAGCCAGCACGGTTCCGCCGAGCTTCTCAAAGACCTCGACCAAACCATCGCGCTCGATCGTCGCGCGGATCTGCTCCGAGCCCGGGGTGATCGTGAAGGGAACCTTAGCCTTGATCCCGGCGGCCAGGGCCTGCCTGGCGACCGACGCGGCGCGCTGCATGTCCTCGTAGCTCGAGTTGGTGCACGAACCGATCAGACCCGCGCCCAACTCGGAAGGCCAGCCGTTCTTCTTCAGAGCCGCGGCGAACTCGGACAGAGGGTGTGCCAGGTCGGGCGTGAAGGGCCCGTTGATCTGCGGCTCGAGCGTCGACAGGTTGATCTCGATGATCTGGTCGTACTCCGCCCCCTCGTCGGCGCGCAGGTTGGCCGCGAACGCGTCCGCGAGGTCCGCGGCCGCGGTGCGTCCCGTGGCCACCAGGTAGTCGCGCATGCGCTTGTTGTACGGGAACATCGACGTTGTCGCGCCGATCTCGGCGCCCATGTTGCAGATCGTGCCCATCCCCGTGGCCGAGATCGCGTCGACGCCGTCGCCGAAGTACTCGACGATCGAGCCCGTGCCCCCCTTCACGGTGAGGATGCCCGCGACCTTGCAGATGACGTCCTTCGGGGAGGTCCACTTGGAGAGCGTCCCCGTGAGCTTGACGCCGATGACCTTCGGGGCCTTGAGCTCCCAGGGGAGGCCGGCCATGACGTCGACGGCGTCCGCGCCTCCCACGCCGACGGCGCACATGCCGAGGCCGCCTTGGTAGGGGGGGAGAGGAGGGGGGAGGAAGGGGGGTTGGAAGAGAGAATGAAGGAGGGGGAGGAGGAGGAGGAGGAAAACGTGAGCGTCTGGGTCAAAAATAAAACCTCAAAAGGGAAGAAAAACTCCTCCAAAAAGTTCCGATCCGATGCTCTCCTTCCTCACCAGCGTTCGGCGTGTGCGAGTCGGTGCCGATCATCATCCCTCCCGGGAACGCGTAGTTCTCCAGCACGATCTGGTGGATGATGCCGGACCCGGGCCTCCAGAAGCCGATCCCGTACTTGGACCCCGCCGTCGCGAGGAAGTCGTAGACCTCGCGGTTGGTCTCGACGGCCAGCTTGAGGTCGGCGACGCCGCCGAAGCCCCCGCCGCGGTCGTCCTGAGGGGCGGTGGTGCCCTCGATCAGGTGGTCACAGTGGATCGTCGAGGGGACCGCCGTGCGAGGGAGGCCGGAGGAGATGAACTGCAAGACTGCCATCTGCGCCGTCGCGTCCTGCATCGCGACACGGTCGGGGCGCAGGCGCAGGTAGGACTCGCCGCGGCGGATGTCCTGGCCCTCGGGGTCGTCGAGGTGGCCGTAGACAACCTAAAAAGGGATTTTGGAGATTTTGGAGCAAGGGAAAGAGAGAGAGAAAGGGGGAGGTGAGCAAAAACAAGAGGAAGAGCAAAGAACAGGAAGAGGTCGGGGTCATGAAGAAAAAAGAGCAGAGAGAGAAGAGGAAGCGACTTGCTCCTTGCTCTCTCTCTTGTCTTCTTTTCTCTCTTCTTCCCTCCTCTCCCTCTTTTTGAGAGTCGAATTCATATTCTCGTCTCTCCCGAAAGGGGGCGGTAGGAGCGCGAGCAAAGATTCGCAAGGGAGCTCGAGCGAGGAGCAAAAAAAGGAAGGAAAAAAAATGGCCTCCCTCTCGTTAGGGCGGAAAAAGAAAAAAAGAAAAAAGCCCTCGAGATCGAGCTCTCTCTTCCTCTCTCATCCCGTCTCCCCTCTCTCCCTCTTCTCCTCCCTTCAATCTCACTCACCTTTTCGGCTAGAGTCAGCGGGCGGTTGAGGCGCTTGCGAACGATCTGTTTAGGGGGTGGAATAAAGCGTAAAAGAGAAGAGAGGCCGTGAGACCAGAGCACTTGAAACGAAGAAAAAAACGACGGTTGATTCAAGGGCGGCCGGTTTTCTCGCTCGTGAGGCCGAACAAGAGTTGGTTTATTCCAAGCTCCCCTCTCTCTGCTCTTCATTTCTCCGCTCCTACTCACCGCAAGCCTCTCCTCCATCGCAGTGTAGCGGTCGTTAAGGTACTCGGTCGGCTCCATCTTGGACATGGGCGCCTGTTGTCGATTTTAGGTGGGAAAGAAGGGGCGGTTAGATTGAAAGAAAAAAGAGGAGGCACGTCGGTCTTGCCATGCATTTTCTTCCGCTTCCTCGATACTTCTTCCTCCTGCACACCTTGTCCGCCCCGGCGATAACGGAGGCGAAGCGCATGCCGGTGATCCGCCCAGCGAGCTCGCCCGAAGCGCCGCGGGCCTGTTTTAAGAAAAACGGGTTGAAAGAAGAAGGAAGAGAGGTGAGAAGCACCTCTGCATGAGAAGCAGAGGCGGCTCGAGAGCAAGAGGGCAGCGAAGATGAAGAGGCGGCATATGGGAAAACGAGCAACGACGACTGCTTCTCTCGCTCGCTCGCTGGCCCTTCCTCCTCTCCGTTCTCTCTCTTACCTTGTCGAGGACGGCGCGGGCCGAGGTCTGCATCGTAGCGGGGGCTCGCGGTGCTGAGAGGGCGAAAACGGAGAGTCTTTGTTCTTTTAGTCGAAAGCTGTTTCTCTTTTTTTTAGTGAGCGAGCATCGCGTTTTTTTTTCTTCTCGCCCCCTCCCACTTTTTCCTCTTAAAGAGCGAGACGAAGCTGCAAGGGAGAGAGAGCAAAGCAAGAGCACACTCTCGTCATCACCGTCACCATGGCGCAGACAGCAGCAGCAGCAGCAGCCGCAGCAGCCTCAGCAGCGCCGCTGCTCTCTGCGCTCGCTGGGCGAGCGACGATGGCTGCGTCGTCGTCGGCGGCGGCGTTGCTGCGGCGCCCATCGGCAGGTCCGTCTCGCTGCGCTCTTGCGCAGCAGCAGCCGTTTTCGACTCTCATTTCGTGAAGAGAGAACCGTTGCCTACCTCTGCGGCGCGGGGACGAGAGCAAGAGACGGTCCCCGCGCGCGCGAGAGAGAGACAGCAGAAGTCCAAAGCTGAAAATACTTTCTCTGCCGTCGCCCGCCGTGCCCTCGCTCCCTCATCTCCTATCTTTCCCCGGCTCCTCGTGCCTACTCTCGCTGCATGGCGCACCCCCACGGCCGCTCCTCTGTCTCGTGCACGCCGCTGTGAACGTAGAAGATCGAAGAGATGTCTCAAAAGCTCAAGAAAATACTCTTTCTCCTCCTCTCAATGAAAACCAAACACAATTCATCTGCAGCTGCCCTCGCTTCCACTTCTTCGCCGTCGCGAGGCTACGCCACGGACCTGGCCCCCTACTCCGCCCTGCGCTCGAGCCTGGGCGAGCGCGGCGGGTCCGGCGGGAGGTCGAGTGTGAGTGAACAGAAGAGGAAGAGAGAGGAGGAAGAATGGAGAGAGAGAAGAGAGGGGGAGCGAACAAAAGACCGATCGAGCGAAAGAAAAAAAAACCCGACCTCGAAGCAACCGCGACCTCGAGAGAAACCGCCCAACTTCACCCTCGACTCCCCCGCGACGCACCCGCCATCCTCCCCCCCCCCCTTCCGAAAAAAACAAAACAGACCTCGGGCGTCACCGTGACCGTCTTCGGCGCCTCGGGCTTCCTGGGGCGCTACGTCTGCAACGCCCTGGTCCGCGCGGGGCACCGCCTCGTGCTCCCCGTCCGCTGCGACGACCTCGAGGTGCAGCACCTCAGGCCGCTCGGCGACCTGGGGCAGGTCGTGCTGCTCCCGGGGTTCGACGTGCGGTCCGAGGCCGCCATCGCGAGGGCCACGGAGGCGTCGACGGCCGTCTTCAACCTGATCGGCGCCCGGGAGGCGACGAGGAACTTTTCGCTCTCGGACGTCAACGTCGCCGCCGCGGAGCGCGTCGCGCGCGTCTCGGCCCGGTCCCCGGCCGGCGTCGAGCGCTTCGTGCACTTCTCGTGCGTCGGGGCGGGCGCGGCCTCGCCCTCGGAGAGGCTGCGGACCAAGGCCGCGGGCGAGGCCGCGGCGAGGGAGGCGTTTGGCGCCGGGGCGACGGTGCTCCGCCTCGGCCCCTGCGTCGGCATCGAGGACTCGACCCTGAACCAGATCGCGAAGCTCGCCAAGGCGATGCCCGCCGTGCCGCTCGTCGGCGGCGGGGCCGCCCTGTGGCAGCCCGTCGCCGCCGCAGACGTCGCCGCGGCGGCCGCGGCGACGCTGCGGTCTCCCACCGCTGCGAACAAGGTCTTTGAGCTCGTGGGGCCGAGGGCCTACTCGTTCAAGGAGCTGGCGCTCCTCGTGCTCGACACGATGCGGGAGCCCCGCGCCACGGCCCACGTCCCCGAGGGGATCGCGAAAATCATCTCCAGGGCGCCCCTGGGGCCGCTGCGGCACCCCTGGTTCTCCGAGGGCGCGGTCGCGGAGGCGTGCGGCGCCGACTTGGTCGCCGGCGGCGTCGGCAGTCCCCCGGCGGGCTCGTCGGCCTCGGGGACGCTCGCCGACCTGGGCGTCGCGGCGACGCCGATCGAGGACGCCATCGACCACCTGCGGTGGCTCAGGGCCGGGGGGTACGATGTGGGGACGCTGTCGGAGAACGCGTCGACGGGCGGGGCCGGGTTTGGTGCGAAAGTGGCTTAGTGAGGAGGAGAGAAAGGACAGAGGGGGAGGGAGAGAGGGGGGAGGGAGTTTTTCCGTTCTTCTTCGTTGTGATTCTTCTTCTCCTTGTTTTTTCCCCATTTTTTTTTCCTTTTCGTTTTCACAGGGTTTCAGTGCTTTCTTTTTTCTTCGCGCCGGTTTCCTCTCCTCGCTTTTCTTCCTTCTAGAAAAAGGCGTCTGCGCGGGCGCGGGCGCTGCCCTTCCTGCTCCCCCCCGCCTCGGCCTCGGCCCGAGCGGCCTCGGCCGCCGCCGCCGCCGCCGCCGCCGCCGCGACGGCCCTCCTCGTCGCCGCGCCGGCCCCCTTGACCCTGAGCGCCGAGCCGCGCGGGGCCGAGCCCGGGGGCGTCCGCACGTGGGGGGGGGGGACGGGACCGCCGACGGCGTGCGCGAGGTTGGACTTGAAGGACCAGCGGACGCGCTTCTTCTCCCTGCGGGCGAGCTCCTCGGCGGCTTGCTCGGCCGTCGGCGCCGGCGGCGTCGGCCCTGCTGCTGCCGGTGCCGGTGCCGCCGTCTTTGCCTTTTTCGCCTCGGGAGCAGCCGCTGCTGCTGCTGCTGCTGTTGCGCCCCTTCCAGCAGTGCCAGCAGCAGCAGAGGCAGCAGCCTGCTCGGCGGCCTTTGAGGGCCCGCCCGACGGCGGCGTCGGCGGGGCAGCCGCCTCGGGAGCGGCCGGGCGCTTCTTGCTCTTCGGCTGCTTCTCTCCTCGCTGCGGCTGCGGCTGCTCCGCGCTTTCCTTGTCCGGGCTGGCCTCATCGGCGACGACGGCGCTCCCCGCCTTTTTCTTCTCCTTCTTCTCCCTCTTCTCCCTCTTCTCCCTCTTCGCCTCCTCGCCCGCGGCCTCCAGCTCCGCCGCGGCGGCGTAGAGCACCTCCCTGTTCCTCGCGCGCGTCTCGGGGAGCGACTCCAGCGACAGCAGCTGCTTCGAGAGGAGCGCCGCGAGCGAAGGCGAGAGGAGCGAGGGCGACCTCTTGGTCTTCTTGCCGCCAACGCCGCTTTCCTCCCCTTCGCTGCCGCCTCCTTCGCGGATCGCATCGGCGACCTTGGAGAAGAACTCTCGAGAGAGCCTGGTGGCGAGCTCGGGCCTCTGCGTCGTCGCCGCGGCGCGCGAGAACGGGAGCACCGCGGCGAGGATCCCCTCCTGAGCGGCGGGAGAAGAAGAGGAGGCCGACGTCGGAGGGGCGGAGGAGCTCGAAGAAGAGCTCGAAGAGGAGGCGGCGATGGCCCGGAGCAGCTCCCCCGCGGCGACGTCTGCGAGGTGCAGCCCCAGCCCCGACCCCGAGGAGAGGAGCGGGGCTCCCGGAGAGGGGCACATCGCCTCGGAGAGGGGCCGCAGGAGCCTCTCGGCCCTCTTGGGGCACCACGGAGCCGAGGAAGCGGCGACGGCGGCAGAGGAAGAAGAAGCAGCGGAGGCGGAGGAGCTTGAAGCAGCGGTCCTCGTCCCGGCCGCGAGGCTGAACGTCACCCCCACAAAGGATCGGACCAGAAGCATGAACTTGTCGAGCCTGAGCCTGTCGAGCCCGGACCACTCGCGCGCCAGGGTCTCGAAGAAGGCGTCGAGGTAGAGGGCCGAGAGCTGCAACAAAATGTTTTTTTTGATGTCGAGCGGTGAGCGAAAACGTCGGTCGGCATTGGTTTTTTGAATTTGTCTCTTCTTTTTATTGTCTCCTTCAAAAAAATGTACCTCTGGCTGCAGTTCCCCGGCGATACAGGCCATCCGGGTGGCGAGCTGCTTCTGTGGGGGAGAGTTGGAAAATTGATAGAGGAGAGACAAGAGAGGGTGTGAGAAAGATGATGCTTGGCCAGCCGTCGTCGTTGGCAGCGCCTTGGTCGTTCCTCCCTCGTTTTCGAGCCGCCGCAGGCGAGTGAACTAGCTAGCATCTTCCTTCCTTCCTTACCTGCACCGGCGCGAGGTCGCTGTGCCAGTACGAGTAGAACATGCCCTTCCATAGCTTGCGCATGTCGTCCCTGGTGACGGCATTTGCATCCAAATTCCCCTTGGCGACGAGCCACGCGACGAGGGCGTCGAGGGCCCGGAGCCTCGTCGAGGGGTCGCCGCTGGCGAGCGCTCGGCAAAAGGCCGACTCGCCATCTCGGACGGGAGCGGCGCTTCCATTGCCGTTGCTGCTCGCCGCGGCGGAGGGCAGAGGCTCGATCGAGGGCTTGAGCGGGCGAGCGGCCTTGACCTTTTTGCTGCTCCTGTTCTGGCCGCCGCCGTCCGAGAGTTGGAGTGACGGCATGATGGATGGGAGTTTCGACGGCGGCGACGGCGACGACGAACCTGAGGGGGAAAAAAAACAAAAAGTGGTTTTTGACCTTCGTTTTCTGCTCAAACGGCAAAACACTCTCGCGGCGCTGCGTCTCTTTCCCGAATCCATTTTCAAAATTTTAAGTTCGTTCTTGAGGGATGGGGAGATCAATGTTACTTTTTTTTACAAGGAGGAGGAGGAGCGACGGAAAGCAGCAGAGGCGGCAAAGCCCCGGCTACTACTGCTGGACGCGGATGAGGAGAACGGCGAAGAACAAGCAACAGCGGCAGCAGCGGCCTCGCCACCACTCCCCCCTCCCCCTCCCCCTCCCCCGAGCGTCCTCTCCCTCCTCAGGATCTCGCTCACCACCCACGTCTTCCTCTTCGACAGCGGCCTGCAGCTCTCGACGCGGACGGTGTCCCCCAAGAGGCACTCGCCGCGTTCGTCGTGCGCCATCAGCTTCTTCGTGCGCCGGACGGTCACTTTGTACTTCGGGACGACGGCAACGCGGTCGACGGCGACCATGACGGTCTTCATCATCGCGGTGGAGATGACCTGAGGAGGTTTTTTGTTTGGGGGGGGGTGGGAGAGCGGAGAGGCGGAGAAAAGTGGGGTCGTGTCTGTTATGGAGAGAGGGAGGAAGAAAGCGGAAGGAGGAGGTCGGGGTCGAGAGGTCTCGACGGCGGCTCGATCAATTGACGACTTTCGAAGCGTGCCTTTTCCTCGTTCTTTCGCGGCGCACCTTCCCCACGAACGAGCGCATGGTGAGTGGAGCGCGCTCTGTGCTTCTTGTGAGAGCCACGGGCGCTTCTCACGAGAGAGCGCGCGAGCAGCCTGTGGGAGGAGAGGCGCGAAGAGAAGCGAACTTGATGGAGAGAGCGGGGCGAAAAAGAGAAAACAATGAAAACTCGACCCGACTCATTTTTTTTGTTATTTGTGTTAATTCACATCCACCAGCCGACTCCGCGCGCGACGCTTCCGCGTCATCGTTCCCCCCGTCTCCTTGCGTCTCTTCGTTTATCCTATCTGAATTGTTTTATAATGGGGGAAGAAGTGTTGTCGGCGTTTCTTCTTCTTCTTCTTTTTCTTCTTCTTCTTCTTCCTCCTCCTCCTCCTCCTCCTCCTCCTCCTCGGCTCCTTCTTTCCTGCTCAGCCTGTCATCGCATTGACCGGCGCCAGCACGTCGCAGAACACGCCAAGTCTGAGGATGCCCCATTGCAAGAGATCCATGTAGGTCAGCGCGGCCTCGTCCCTTCCCTCCGCGGTCGCCGCGCTGTAAGTCGCCGTGCCCTTGTCGTCGCTGCTTCCGCCGCGCACCGGGATCGGGAGCGCCGGGGCCTTGATCCCGTCGCCGTCGCAGTCGAAGCGGACGGCGTCGGCCTCTGCGCGCTCGACCGGGAGCGCGATTGGCGAGGCACCCCAGTGCTGCGGGATCACTTTCGCTATCTCGACGAGCCCGGGGGCGAGGACGCCTGGTTTCATGTTCGGTGTTTGGGGGAGAAGAGAGAGGGAGAAAGGGAAAAGAAGAAGAGTGAGTTTCGGGGGCGAAAAACTTTGAGTGAGAAAAATCTGAAGAAAGCAAAAAAACTGAAGAAAAACAGAACTCTCTCTTCTCTCACCGCAGCACTCTGGCGTCACGGCCCCGGGCCCGGCCCTCTTCCCGATCATCCAGTACGCCCTCGCCCCGGTGCTGTGGACTGTCGCGAAAAAATCAACCCACTCCTTCTGAGTGAGTTCGTGGTTCGCGCCGCGGCTCCAGACGTCGAACCCGGCCGAGAGGTCGGAGGCGCTGCCCGACGCATAGGACATCCCTGCGGCGGCGGCTGCGGCGAGCGCCGCCCTGGCGCTCATGGTGAAGTTGGCTTGCGAGATCATGAAGGAGCGCAGAGCCGCGGAGTCGTCAACGGTGGGTTGATCGTAGACAAAGGAAGTGAAGTTTGACGAGGCCGAGGCGGCGGCGTCTTGCGGGGCAAACAGGGATGGGAAGGCCTCGGCGGGCTCCTTGTTGCTGTTCTCCTGCTGCCGCCCCTTCTGCTCGAGCTGCTCGGACGCGGCCTTGGAGGCCTTGACGACCTCCCAATCCGTCAGCCTCGAGGCCTTCTGCTCCTGCCTGAGGGTCGCGGCCTCCCTCCTGGTGATGTGGACGGAGATGAGCGCGACGTGCCACGACAAGGCCCTGTTTGTGAGAGAGGGAGTTTTTTTGTTTTTGTTGTTGTCCTTGTTGTCGCGAGGAGAGGACACGAGAAAGATGGTGAGCAGGTTTTCTCCCGAAATAGGAGGTGGAGGAGGAGGAGGCAGCGCGGAGAGAGGACCAGGGCAGGAAAAAAAACGAGGGGGCGCGGGCAAGAGCGAAATGATGAAAAAAACGAAGAAGAGAACCCGAAGAAAAAGAACCCCAAAAAATCCTCGTACCACACCGGCACCATCGTCTGCCCCATGCTCCTCCTCGTGAAGTCGCTCGAGTGCACGCGCATCTCTTCGAGCGCGAGCCTGCCGTCCTTATCGACGTCATAGGACGCGACGGCCGCCAGCCCCGCCGTCTCCCGGATCCTCCTGAGATGCTCCGGCAAAGCCCGCTGCATGCCGCTGCGCGGCTGCAGGTCGCGAAACTGCGGTAGGCCGTTGGCGAGCTCCTGCGCGGAAAGCATCCCGTCGCCGTCGGTGTCGCCCGCCAGGATCCACACCGTCGCCGCGTCGGTCAGGTTGGAGCGCCTGATCTCCGAGGCGTCGAGCCTCCCGTCGTTGTCTGTGTCGGAGGCGGCGAAGAGGCGGTCCACAGGCGCGAAGACGTCGCCGACGAGCACTCGGCGGTCCCTGCAGATTTCGACGTCGGCGTCACGCATCAGAAACGCGCGGTACTCGTCTTTCGTGATCCTGAGGTTTTTGGCCGCGTTGTCGGTCCCGGGGGCCAGAGTGCGGTTGGCGGCGGCCATGGCCAGAAGCACCAGCTCGGGCCGGGAGAGCATCTCCCGGAGGCCGCGCGGGCTGATGGTCCTCCGCATCAAGGCGCCCGACGCCGACGCGACGACAGTCTCGAGTCGCTCGACAGACCGCGGCAGGCCGTTGATCGTCGAGTTCGCTGGGATCTCTCCGTCGGAGAAGACGTCCATGACCCTGGAGACCTCGTTGCCGAGGAGCACGTCGCTCAGCGGCCTGAATCGTATCAAAGACGGCAGCAGCAGCGGCGAGGCCGCGGCGAGGTCGTACTCGGTCAGCACGCCCGCGGCGACCCGAACCCCTCTCCTCCGCAGGGCCGTGTTGATGATTTCTTTCTCCGTCCACGGCCTCTCGTGAATGACGAGCCTGTTTTCTAAAGGTTCCGTGGAGCTGGCGTCGATGATCGGGTCGGCCTGGCTGCAGCGGTCGTTGATCGCTCCCTCCGTGGAGACGCTGAACGCTGTGGAGTTGAGCGAGCGGAAGAGGTCGGCGCGGCCACGATTTCCCTTGGGATCGGATAGCACCTTTGCCGATGCCGAGACCATCGAGTGCGAGTCGCATCTTAGCAAGCGGCGGTGCGACTTTGGGGTCGTTGCGAGTGCAAGACTTGGCCTTGGCCGCGGCGACGTAGAGGAGGAAGAGGAGGAGAGTTGCGACGATGATGCCGCCGCCGCCGCTGTCGCCGACGCCGACGCCGTCCATTGTTGTTGTTCCGGGACCGCCGCCGTCGGCGCGATCTCGGCTCGCGCCGCCGCCGTGCTGAAGAAGAAGAGGACCGCCGCGCTGAGCAGCGCAATCCACCGGCGGCGCATGGCGAAAGAGAGGTCCCTTTTCCCTCTCTCTCGCCTTCGGTCTGTTTTTCCCGAGGTCGGGATTCAACTACCTTTTCTGTGCTCGAGCCCTCTGTTGCTTTTTGTGCTTGTTTTTTCTTCTTGTTTTTTTCTTGCGTTTTTACAACAGGGGAAGGTAGAAGAACAGGACAGCATATTCACCGCCCGGCAGAAGAATTCGAGTCTCCTCCCCGTCTCCCGGCCACGATCGCAGCAGCCGCGGCGCCCTCCTTCCGCACCTTCTTCAGCTCCCTCCGCTCCTGCCTCGCGGCCGCCTCCCTCGCCTCGGCCTTCTCGGCCGCGAGCACCTTTTCGGCGAAGAAGAAGGCGACGCCGGATCCCGCGTAGCAGACGGGGACGAGGAGCATCGCCGACTGCAGGCCGACCTTTTCCTGGAGGAGGGCGACGGCTAGTGAGTAGGGGGGGGTGTTTTTTTCGTTTTTTTGGTGTTGTTTTTGAAGAAAGAGGAGGTGAGAGAGCGAAGAGGAAAGGAAGGGGGGACGAGGAAAAAACTCGAAACATACAACTTAAAAAAACTTACCCAGCGGCCCCAGCCCCCCGACCAAGTTCCGCACGCACAGGTGCACCGCCGAACCCGTCGAGCCCAGGTCCGGAGGGGACACGTCCCGGACCATCACCGCGGCGGGAGCGCGCCACATCTCGGAGAGCCCGAAGCCGACGAGCAAGGCGGCAAACGACGCGCGCGGGTCCGGCGCGAGGATGTTGAGGGCCAGCACGGGCGCAGCGAGGAGTGTGGCGCCGCTGGTGAGGAGGTAGCGCCCTCCGGAGCGGGCCAGGCCTGAAATGGTTTAAGGGGGGGGGAGAGAGAGGAGG
>Ga0315284_10001909_pt1 | contig 29774 bp, 27 predicted proteins | sample YL17G09_16_MG_FD_203696 | JGI IMG/M metagenome (GOLD analysis project Ga0315284, IMG submission 203696) | Sediment microbial communities from Yellowstone Lake, YNP, Wyoming, USA - YL17G09_16 | ecosystem: Environmental > Aquatic > Freshwater > Lake > Sediment | place: USA: Wyoming | collected...
TTTCTCTTTCCTTTGATAATAGTTTCATCTCCTCTTCGAAGAACGACCTGCTGTATAGGCCTGTAAGCGAGTCATGGTTTGCGGCCTGTTTTAGCTTATCTTCTAATTTTTTGCGTTCGGTAATGTCAATAGTGTACCCGGCAAGGAAGAGTGGTTTCCCCTCGATGAAGATCGGGAACTTGGTTGTCGAGTAGGATCGACCGTTGAGTTCTTCTTCAACATTGACTACTTGACCCGCTTTCAGAATCCTCATGTCGTCTTCGACCATGGTCTTCGCAAGCTCGGGTGGAAAGAGGTCAAACATGCCTTTGCCAAGCAATTCCTCTATTGGCTTTCCCAGCATCGTTTCATAGTTCTTGCTCAGCTGTAGTGCCCGGATATTCTCATCTTTAAAGAAGACATAAATGGGGCTGTATTCCATGAAACTTCTGAAGATTTCTTCACTCTCCCGCAGCGCTTCCTCGGCCTGCTTGTGCTCGGTGATGTCTTGGAGGGTGGCAACGACACCATTAAGCTCGCGGGCCTCGTCCAGGATCGGAAAAGCGTTGACATTGATCCAAGAGACGAAGCCGCTCGAACGCTTGAGGCCCATTATGACATCCTTCACAGAACGCTTTTCCCTCATCACACGAAAAACGGCCCTCTCCTTCGGCGGCATCGGCGTCCCGTCAGGGCGAAGAATCTCCCACTCTGGGCTATCGTATTTGCGCTCTTTGATTTCCGAATACTTGAGTCCTAGAATATGTTCCGCCGCAGGATTGGCCTGGACGATTTGACCATCCGGTGCGATTAAGACCACTCCATCGGTGATTGTCTCGAACAACGTACGATACTGTTTCTTACTCTCCAGCAGCGCTTCTTTTACTTTTTTATGTGAAATCAGCAATCCTACTTGTCGTGTATATATCTCAACATAATTATCATTTTTAAACATGACATTACTGGGCATGAAAAATGTAAAGTCCCCGATCATTACATTTTCTCTAAGGATCTTTACAAGAACCACCTCACCGATATTGAATGTTTTCTCTAAAAGAGAAACTACTGGTTTGGCAATAAGATCTCCTACAAGTTCACTTAAGGTTGAAAAACGATTTATTGTATGCGACTTTATTTTCTCAGCACGAACCGGATCATGGTTCCATTTTTTACCAAGTAATTTAAAACCAAGCAAAGAGGATGCTTTTTTTATTATTCCCTCAGGAGCAGAAAAAGCCACGGTGGTAAATTTGCTGCCGCCTTCATCATATAAGTTGAAACCAGCATATTTTGCACCGGAAATATCTAAAATATTATCGGTAATCTTCTGATAATTTAGTTCACTGCTGTCAAACTGAAGAAACTCTTCCGATATTGCAACAATTTGCTCCAGTATTTGCTTTTCTTTTAATTCTCTTTGAATTCTCATTTTTCCAGTGTTAACCTCCACTGGAATTAAATTATTTATACGGGGTACCTCCTTGACTGGACTAAACACAAGGTATAGTATCTATTCATATGGAGGATTACCCTCGTACACCTGAGTTTATCAGTTAGAGTCAATTTTACCCCATAAAAACATCAAAATCCAACACAAAATAAGTATTTGGTTTTATTTAGTATTAAAAAGTTTGGATGATACAATATGCTTTATTTAAAAAACCATAAATTAATTTTAAAGAGGAATAAAATTGAAAGATGAAAATAAATATTACTGGGGCAATGATAAAGAAGAAGACCTTAGCAAGCGTTCTAAAAAAGCAAGGGATAAAATTCAACTGGCTAAAGAAAAAGAATTAATTAAAGAAAAAGAAAAGAGCAGAGAATCCAAAAGAAAAAAAATAATTATTATTGTAATCAGCGCAGTTGTTGTGATAGCTATTGCCGCCGGGATAGTTTTTGGATTTCTTGGCTATAGATTTGATTTCAGTAAAACGGTTGCCACGGTTGATGGAATTGCTATAAAACAAAGTGAAATTGACACTTACGTGGAATTTTTAAAAAGCACGGATCCCACTAATTTTCCTGCAGAATCCGATCCCGACTATAAGATCTATCAGATAACCATTCTTGACACATCTATTCAATTAAGGCTACTTCAAAAATATGCTAAAACCAATGATCTTACAGTCACTAAAAAAGAGATAGATGATGCATATCAAAATATCGTAAAGCAGTATCCTTCTGTAAGTGATTTTGAAAAAAATCTGGCTGCTGAAAAAATTACTACAGCATTTTTAAGGAGTGAACTTGAAAACCAATTATTGATAAATAAAGTTCTGGCAAAAGTGGTTGCAAATATCACAATAAGCGATGCAGAAATGCAGAAATATTATGAAGATAATAAAAACTCATTATTCAGTGTGCCTGAGCAGATTAGGGTCAGCCATATCTTAATCATTTTCAACATACCGTCAGGGGGCACTATTACAGACCAGATTAAAACCGAAGCTTTGGAAAAAATAACAGAAGTAAACCAAAAGTTAAATAACGGTCAAGATTTTGCTGTACTTGCTAAGGCAAATTCTGAAGATACAACAAGCGCAGTAAATGGCGGGGATATAGGTTATATAAGCAAAGGGCAGACAGTACCAGAATTTGAAAATGTCGCCTTTTCACTAAAAGTTGGCGAAGTGAGCGGAATCGTAGAAACAGGTTACGGTTATCATATTATTAAGGTCACTGACCACAAGGACCCTTATATAAAAACATATGATGAAGTTAAAGATACCATAAAATCTAACATTCAGAGTGATAAGCAGAAAAAGATATGGGGAGATTTTATAAATTCACTTGTTGCTAATGCTAATATTGCATATTTAACCGATCTTAAGGGTACGCTGGGTCCGCAGGGTGTTCCTATAACAACCACAACCAGTACAACAGAATCTACTACAACAACTACTGGGAACACAGGCCAGGACTGATATTATTTTTATTATTTAATAACTCATTTCAGGAATGAAAATATCCTTATTTAAGCTCAATATTCTGGTTCTAACATCACTTCATTCTTTACTTACTTGTTCTTAACCGTAACTTTAAATATTTTTGATTGTGCTGGTTCTACATCTTTCTCCCATGATCTTACATATGCCATGGATATTTCCGTTTCGCCTTCACCCACTACTTCAAAAGTCCATACCTCCACGCCGCCAGATCCAGCAGTAATCGGTATTTCGGAAATGTATTCTGAACCAATAAGCTTTACTACGCTTTCATCAAGCGGTTCTGATAGTTCCCATTGATAGCCTGTCGTTGAGTTTGAATCCAGCGCTATTTTAAATTTCTCTCCGATTTTCGCTTCTATTGGAGCTCCAGTGTCTTCGGACACCTTTGTGTCCTCTGTTAAGTTTTTTAATTTAGAAAGATTTATTCCAGAAAATGGACAGCATCCTGAAATTATTGAAGCAACTGAGAAAAGTGTTAATAATATTATCAGAAGAATTATTTTTGGTTTTATCATTTAACCCCACTTTAATTTTGTATAAAGAATATAACTTTTATGACATCAATAAAAGTAATAGATTAAGAAACAAAAGGGGCATAGTGCTTAATTGAAAGCTGATAATAATACATCCCACATCTTTATAAAATTTCAGGTAAATTTTTTAAAGCATATTCCATGGGAATAATATCTATCCTACCTTCAGACATTCTTCTTTCTCCCCCATATATAAAGTAAGCTTTAGAGGTAGGATAGTCTTTCAAGAAAGCTTTTAAACTTCTTAGTTCTGAAGATGAAATTTTACCTCTCCTTTTAATTTCAAATGCTTTTAATCCACGCTCTCCATATAATACAAAATCTACCTCTAAATTATTGCTTGTCTCACATTCGCGTGATACTTCTGAAATATTTAAAACAGAAGCCTGTGAAAAGCTTGCTGCCTCCAAAAACCTGGCAAATACTCCGAGGTTTCTTGTAAGTCCCTCCTGGAGTATTTCTTCTTGAAGATAGGTCTTGATATAACTTTCAAGATAATCATTTGGATTTGATTCAACATACACTGAAGGGAGATGGCCATACGATAAAGAATGGTTTAAATTAAAATCTTTACCAAGCTCTATTGCAATTAGCGGATGCATTAAGTAATTTAATGCCCTACCGGCCAATAGATTTGGTACATAATTCCATATTACATATATATTTGGAATAGTCAATTCCATTTTGCATATTTTATTTGAACAATTCTCTGGATACTTTTGCTATCTATTCAAATTAAAGTTCGTTATTATATGACCTAAAGCATTAAATCCTTTATTTTTGTATCGGTTGTCTGATCACCGTTTTCATCTTTTCCGGTTTCACCCGACGGAAATCACTTAAACAAATCTCGTGATGCTTATTTCTTAGTTTGTATCCCTTCTTTTTCTGAATATCTTTAATAGCAAAATCAATTAAATCTCTTGAGACAAAATCTGGCTGCATTATCATTGCGGTCCATTTCCAATCATTTTTATCTTCCAGACTAAACTTACTCATATCATCAATCCACCAAAGACCCTCAAGAGGCATTACAGCATAATCAATGGCTTCACTTTTCTTTATTGAAAACTTAACTTTATATGACACAGAAAATAATGCCTCAATTGCTTCTTGATACTCCTCTGAAGTATTTGGATCCCCTGTTCCATCAATCATTAAGAAGTTCATCTCGGGAACATCAACCACCACTGCTTCTTTGGGTGATGGATTGTATAAATGACTAAGATCTTTTTTGTAATCTATCTTTTTCATAATTTTTGCCCTCTTAGATTTTTCTATTTGGTATATATATCCTAATATAGGAGTGAAGCTTATTAGCAAATTATTCTAAGTTACCTAGAATTCTTTTTTATTACGACCAACTTTAGGAATTATTTTTATCCCCGATTGCTCTTTTAACCAATAAAAGGCTCCAGGTACTTTTTTCCATGCTTTTTCATATCTCAAAGCATAACAGAACCCTTCATCTTCTCCATCGATCTTCTATCAGGCATTTTCTTACTTACGACTTTAACATCCTTTCCCGTTCTAATCACAGATCATGTTATTATGTTGCATTCTCCATCGCTTTATTAATCCGTTTAAGCGCAGTATTTAAATCAAAATTCTTCCGTTCATCCGGTGTTAATACATCTAATAGTTCGGCCTCAATACGTGAGTGCATAGTTTTTATTTCGTCATAAGATCGGCCAAGGTTAATTTTGTATTTTCCTAAATCCGTATCCGCTCCATCCTCTTCAAGTTTCTTCTGAAAAAGTGTTATGACTTCTTGATTTGTCAAATCAAAATCATTACGCAGAATAAAATCAAGGTCATAGAAATCGCGTGGTGCTATCTTTCCCCGTATAGCGCCTGCGCGTAATTTCTCAGATACTAATTCATTTAAAGATAGGCAATTAATTTTGCCTCCATCGAAAAGCGGTTCGCCAGTAAATGGATGCAGGAAAGCATGTTGGACCTGGCGCTTTTTTACTGAATCAAGCGGATTAAATCTTAAACCAATTTCAAATTTGATCCTTGCTTTAATTGGCCGCAAAGCTGATTGGTAAATAAAATAATACACATACTGCTTAGATTCATTCCGGCCTGGATTACCAGGATCATCTATACTCATCCCAAATTGCTCGACGAATTTCTCAATTCTATCCTTAACCGGCTGGATACATTTGCGACGCTGTCCGCGCGTTGCTTCATACTGGGGAAGTGTCATGCTAAAATCAAGGTCTTCGCTCAAGCGGTAATACGTGTAATAGACCTTACTAAGGCAAGTGCCACCTTTAAAAATGAGATCTTCAGAAAGTTCATGTACCCGGGAAAGAATAAGAGTTAAATAATAATCTTTTTCAATTAAAGGTAGTAAAAACCCTTTTTTTCTTGACGCTCTCTCCAAAGATTTTATAAACTCATCTTTATTTTCGTGAATCATTAACGATTACTCTCCATTTCTTGTTTAGTGTTCCTTTGCGTGATCCGTTAAGTGAACTGACCGCTGTTTTTCCCACACTTTTAATAAGTGGTTTTAAATCGTTATTAGAGATCCCCAAATCTTCGAGGATCACACCTATGCGTTTTCTGGTTGTAATATTTGGAAAGCGAGCTGCGTATTTAATAAGCTTTTTGATATCACATTTGTTATTTTTTACAATTTCTCTGAATATATCAGTAGCACCTGTTATACCACCGACGGGTTTATTAAAATAAAGAAGGTCTATAAGCGTTCGCTCTTTTGTGCTGATGTTTACTTCCATGTCCTTTACTTTTATGGTTTTTAGCCCATACATACGATTTTCGGGAATCCTTATAAACTTATATGATAATCCGCAGATTACCTTTTCCTTCCTCAAAGATGTATTCAAAACATAAACAGTCTGAAAAAGTTGTTCGGTAAAACCATAATAATTAAACATAGTTGAATACCCGACATAGTAATTATTTTTCGGAAAAAAAAGTGGCGGGATAAGCAGTTCATCTAATCCGGTCCCTTCAGGACCGGCTTCAAGCGGCGAAAACAAATAGACCCCCCGTTTTATTATTAATAGTATTTTTTTCTTTCTAAGGCGGAAAACTATCTGTTTCCTATCCTCTGGAGATAGGTTAAACAACCGATCAAGATCCTTGGCCGTAACAATAGATTTCTTTTCGTATGTTAAACGAGCTATAATATTAGTCTCTATAGGTCCCAAAATCCTGGATGTATTATTAGATGTCATAGGTTATCTCTTAAATAACTTATATATCCTTTTATTACATTTCCAGTTTATCACAATCTCTCTAATTGTCAACTAGCCCATATTACCAGTGCATCGAAGGAAACTACGAAATTTTTGAAATCATTCAGAAATGTCAGAATTTTATTATAGATTCCATAATTGTGAAAAAACGAAAGGTCAATCCATCCATAAGCCAACTATTTCAGACACATTTATCAAACATATCTTAAACAAAACCAGGGATATAAATAATTTCTTTGTTTGTTATTTTAGATATATTCTTTGAATATATTTATAGAAAAAAATTCTGGTAAATGGAGGTGATTATGAACAATAAAATTAAACCAGAAAAATATAGAAAACTATCAATTGCAGCTCTAGTTACCGGGATATTGATGTATTTAGTTTATTTTGTTCTATATCTTAGAATGATTTTCTTTCAAAGTGCGAGAGCTATGACTCCTATTGAATCTTCATCGGTACCTATCTTGCTTGTGGGATTAGCTATAGCTGCGATTGTATGTGGAAGTATTGATTTAAAAAGAATAAAAGCAGGTCGCTATAGCAATAAAGGCAGGGGTTTGGATATAACAGGAATAGTTTTGGGTTCATTTTTTATTTTAGTAGTTGCAGTAACAGGAATATTCCTTCTTGGGAAAGCACTCGTGCCTCACTAAAAAGTGCTTTTTTTAATATTGCTTCAAATTTGGTAAAAAATAAACTTAGTAGATTAATTCTGGTATAAAAATACTCATATTTAAATTTATAATTTTGGTTCTAACATTGCGTATGGTGGCCAACAGTAATCTTCATTATACAAATTTCTAACCATGAAGGTTAATAAATAAGAGTTATTATTTTAATTTGTTTAATATCTTAAATAAGCTCTTCACCAACGATATCTTCAGTATCGTCTTCAAAATCACTGGCTTTCATATTTTTTACTGCTGTTCCAAATAAATCATCAGCTTCTCTTTTCAGCTCTAAAAATTCTTCTTTAAGAGCTCTGTGAATATTTTCAATAATTTGCTTATATCCTTTTCCGTTAGCTAAGTCTTCAAAGCCTTTTATAATATTTTCTGCAATAGGGTCAATTGGTTTCCCTATGAATATATTTATCTTTCTAAAAGTATTGGCAATTATTGAAATTATTCCTCTGGTTATTCTGTTAGTCCAAATCCATTTTTTACTGTCGGGCCCTCTTCTAGTATTGTGCAGGTAGATGGGGATTATGGGAAGTTTTGTTTTGTAACTAAAATAAGCTGCGCCCTTGTGGAATTGTTTAAAGTTAGCTTTTTTATTTACTACACCTTCCGGGTATATTCCAAAGGATACATTTTTTTTATTTGAAAGGTAAAAAAGTTCCTTAAAGCTTTTAACATTCTTTACATGCTGTTTTTTAAAAACAGGCACACAATTTGCAAATTTTCTCATAAAAAAGTTGGTAAGCCGGCTCTCAAAGTTTTCGCTTTCTGCCAAGAAATATATTTTCTTTTTAAGTGCACTAAGTATTATTAAGGGGTCAGCATCTGTACTATGATTTATAGCAAGAATTGCTGATTTATTCTCAGGCAGTCTTTCTTTATTAAAAAACCTGATTCTAATAAATAGCCTATAGATGTCAATCAATAACGTTCTTGGTAAACTATAAAAAAAATCAGATATTTTTGCAGTTAATCTCTTAATCATTATGCAATTATAATTATTAGAAATAAAAAATATTATGATTAAAGGCAAATGATAAGGTAAATATAACTAGATAATCAATGAATAAAAAAAATAAGCATTGATTATAAGAAAGGTAGCCATGAAAAGTAAAAAGCTTTACTTTTATTTTATAGTTGTAATTCTCATCATACCGTTAGTTTTAGGGTTAATGTCCTGCAAGGTTGATGATAATAAAACCGTAGATTCTAAAAAAACATCCAGCGGAGTCATTAGCTTATTAGATAGTCTTGGAGTTGGAGATGTGCCGGGTTACCCGGGTGCAAATTATGATAAAGAATTAAATGACCAGTTCGGGGAGTTCAGGAATCAGCTTGCAGAAATACCCGCTGAATATATAAATGTTTTGTATACGGTTTTTGTAACAGAGGATACCCCGTCAGAAGTAGTAAGTTTCTATAATTCTGAACTCCAAAAACTGCAGTGGAGAAAAAGCCTTGATTTAACTTCTGATAAGGGCGGCTTTATGGTTTGGGAAAAACCCGCAAATAGCGGTGATGACGTTTCTTACATAGTTTTAACTGGTGAGATTCAGTATGGTAATAGAAAAGAAGTAGTGATACTGACAGGAGTTGTGATTCCGGAATACGGAAATGAAGAGGGTAATATTACTGAAACTACAGAAGAAGGAAGTGAAATAGGGTCAGGTAATATATATTTTGAAAATCCCACACCTCCTGAAGGCCAGGGGCTTCTACCTACTAAACCAATTTCTATGGGGATTGACGAATGGGAGCAGTGGCTGCAAGAAGGCTCAAAAGTAAAAGGTACAAATAAAATTTATTTAAGAGATGACCCCACATTTCAAAAAGTAGTTGAGTTTTACAGAACATCAGAACCTGGTGACGGAGGTGCTGCAGGGATTTATCAGGATCTTGACATAGATTTAAAGAAATTTTCCAAAATTAATATCTGGCTTGTTGGTAAAGTACTGAAGGAAAAAGGCGGTAATATTGCTAACGTAAATCCAAGCAGTTTTCCTGAAGGTGCTGTACAGGTAAGAATAAAGTATTTAACCGAAGATAACAAGGAAAAGGATTGGTATCACAGCTTTTTTTATTCAAACATAATTTACTATGATAAACTGCATTACAGCCTTGTGATTAAAGAGAAATTGTTCTGGTATATAAGTCCCAACCTTTTAGAACTAAACGATAAACCTGTGAAAATTAAAGAAATAAGGGTATATGGATTTGGCTGGCAATTTACAGGACAGGTTGCTGAAGTAGATATAATTGGATATTAATTTTTTGATGCTGCCGTTAGTTTTATACCACCATCTAAATATAGTTAAAAAAATTTAATCCTTTTATTTAATTACACTTTTTATTGTTTTTACTCCCACTTAAAGAACCTGACAGTAATGATGCTGCTCACAACCAGCCAACCAGCCAGTACACCCAGACGCCACATATCTACCATAGGAACACCATATACGATATCCCTCAAGATAGTAATGACTGGGGTAAGGGGAAGAACTCTACATATCGGTTGGAGCCAGGCAGGAAATATGGATATAGGCATAAACAGCTCGGAGAGCATCAGCATCGGTGTAAAGAGCGTCCAGATGATGACATTGGCAGCCCGAAATGACCCGGCAATGCTGCCGATAGCACTACCCACGGCGAGAAAGGTAATCATGCCGAATATTGTTATTCCTACGAAAGCTGCCCATGAACCGAGAACCTGGATATTAAAGAAGATTTTACCGACAACAAACAGGGCTAGTATACCCACCACAATAAAAATAAACTGACTGATGGCAAAACCTAAAACCAGTGTTGAGGTTTTCACAGGCGTTACCCTCAGTCTTTTGAGTACTGCGGTCTCCCGATAGGTTGTCAGGGTTATGGGTACACCGACAAAAGATGAGGAAAGAATGACAAGTCCAATGCTTGCTGGAAGAAGAAAACTGGCATAATTAAGCCCTTTGTAGCCAAAACCAGGTATAGGAACCTTTACGATTACTGCCATGAAAACCATCCAGAGCGCGGGGAAGATAATTGACCAGAAGAGTACAAGCGGATCCCTCATGTTGAGCCTGAACTCGTTTAAAGCAAGCTGCCACAAACCTCTGAGTCTCATTCTCTTATCTCCCTTCCGGTAAGAGTAAGAAAGACATCATCTAAATTGGGGGTCTTGGTACGGATGTTATTTAACCTGAATCTACGCATATCTGCTAACCTGATAAGTTCTTGAAGAGAGACATTATCATCCCGGGTATACAGGATAAAATCATTTTCGATCTTTTCCACGCGGTTTACCGCAGCTATATTTTCAAATTCGGCGGTATCTACATCTTTGCCATCCACACTGAAAGTAATCCTGGAATCCGCACAGAGATTACTAATAAGCTTTGGAGGGGTATCCAGGGCAATGATTTTCCCGTAATCGATGATGGCTACTCTGTCGCATAGTGCTTCGGCTTCCTCCATATAATGCGTGGTGAAGAAGATTGTTTTGCCTTGATTCTTTATGTTCTCCACCAGCTCCCACATATTCCTTCGCGCCTGTGGGTCTAAACCGGTAGAAAGCTCGTCGAGAAAGAGCACTACCGGGTTATTCACTAGAGCAAGGGCTATTGCCACCCTTTGTTTCTGTCCTCCGGAAAGCCTACCGAAGTAGCTGTTCGCCTTGTCTTCCAGGGAGAGCATACGCAGCAGCTCCTCAGGACTATCAGATGCATTATTCTGATATAAACTGGCAAAGAGCTTTATTGCCTCTTTAACCTTTAGATTGCGCTGGATAGATGTGGTTTGAAGTAAAACCCCGATTTTTTCCTTCAGTCTATTAGACTCTTCAGTGGGGTCCAGCCCAAGCACCCTGATTGAACCGCTGTCCGGTTTCCTCAGGCTCTCGATCATCTCGATGAGCGTGGTCTTGCCAGCTCCATTTGGCCCTACCAGCCCGAATATTTCCCCTTCCTCTACGCCAAAGCTGACATCATTGACAGCTACTAAATTACCATAGCTTTTAGTGACATGTTCGCATTTAACAATGACATTCATATGGAATCTCTTTGAAAATCATCCTAATTCGCATTTATAGTAAATTCTCTAATAACACTTGTCAAAAACGACAAGCAGGGCTTACAGTCGTAAGCAAGTTAAGAGAGAAATAGGAGCCCGGTAGAATGTTTTGGGTAAAACATTCTAAATTTTCTGATTTTGGATTTAATTTAGTATATAACTCGGCTTATAGACTCAAAAAAATCATTAATTTATATATGTGAATAATTTTTATTTTTAAGTTTGACACTCTTTTTTATAGTGTCTCATTTGTCTCATTCAAAATCTTGACCACAATGCTCAGCCACCTTGTGCGAACTTGAGATTGACCGACTTCCCTATATTAGCGGGTAAAAGTCCTTTAATTAATGCTTATGACTTTATTCACCTTCAATAATTTTGTTTATTTTGAAGTATTAGGTCATCAATTAAAAAACAAACCATGAAAACCTTGATATATTCTGGAATATTTTTTGTGCCAATAAAACTTCATGAATAATTCATTTTATTAAGATAAAATTTGATATCACATAGAGAGTTTATGGAAAAGGGCACATGAAATATTTTTTTAATAATTGGTAAGAATTATCTATGCGCATATTAATAATTGAAGACGAAAAGAAGCTGGCCTTAATGATAAAAAGAGGCCTTATAAATGAAGGTTACAATGTAGAGTGTGTTTTTGATGGCGAGACAGGAGAAATTGCAGCAGAAACTGGTAATTTCGATTTGATTTTATTAGATTTAATGCTTCCAAAAAAAGATGGACTTGAGGTTTGTAAATACCTTCGAAAAAAAGGTCTTTCAACCCCCGTTTTAATGCTGACGGCAAAGGATTCTACAGCCAATAAGATTACTGGTCTTGATTATGGGGCAGACGACTATGTAGTAAAACCATTTTCTTTTGAAGAGTTAGTTGCAAGGATAAAAGCATTGTTGCGAAGGCCAAGTATTATAGTTCCGGAGATTTTGCAAGCTGGTAATTTAAAATTGAATACAAAAACAAGGGAAGTTACACATAATAAGAGAGTTATCAATCTCACAAAAAAGGAGTTCAGTCTTCTTGAATGCTTTTTGCGAAACCCAAATCAGGTATTAAATCGTGAGCAAATACTTGAAAATCTTTGGGGATGGGACTACGAAGGTTTTAGCAACGTCGTGGATGCGCACATTAAGAATCTAAGAAAAAAAATTGACCGCTACGAAAAAGGGAGTTTGATTGAAACAATACAGGGAACGGGTTACCGTCTTAAAGGGTAATCTTTTTGTAAGAGCAAGGCTGCGCCTTACCGCTCTATATTTAGGAATCTTAATTGTAATATTAACGATTTTTAGTATTGCGCTTTATTATAGTTTTTCAAACAACATTGATAGCGCAATTGAGGGTGAATTTGAGGACAATCAGACACAGGAAAGGTTTGTAAGCAATACTTTAGGCCAACTTCGTGTTTTTATTCTTATAATTGATGGATGCATCCTGGGTGTTGTTGGTGGTCTAAGCTATTTTCTAGCGGGTATGACTCTTAAACCTATTCAACTTACTCTTGAGCGTGAGGAGCAATTTACTTCGGATGTTTCTCACGAACTTCGAACCCCACTTACTTTAATGCGAACAAATTTGGAGGTTTTACTTCGGGAGGAGTCTTTGGAATTGTCAGATTGGCAGGAATCAGCTAAAAGTAACCTGGAAGAGATAAAACATATGAGCAATCTAGTTGATCAGTTATTATTTTTGGCTCGCGCAAAGGAAGAGACCAATCTTGTTCATCATGATGTTTTTTCATTGAGTGGGCTATTGAAACAGACAATCGAATCATTCAACACTTATGCTAAACAAAAGGGCGTCCGATTACATGATAGTATCGAAGATGTCTACGTTTATGGAGACGAGCAGCAAATTAAAAGGGCAATTATCAATGTAATTAAAAATGCCATTGATTACAACTTGCCTGGGGGTAACGTATTCATTTCTCTTAATAAAGAAAAACGATATTCTGTAATAAAAATAAAAGATAGTGGTGTAGGCATAAGTAGTGAACATATTCCAAAAATTTTCGAAAGGTTTTATCAAGTAGAAAAGTCAAGAACAAGAAAGGAAGGGAGTTCGGGCTTAGGTCTTTCAATTGTAAAGAAAATTATTAGTTTGCATCGTGGAAGAATTTATGTACACAGTAAATCAGGGCAAGGCACAATTTTTACTATTCTTCTCCCCTTAGTCTAAAACTTCACGATTTCTTCATCTTCGTTTGCTAAAATCCAAAAAATAAAAATAAATTTAGCTTACTTTTTAAAAGGAGGTGAAAGGTCATGAAAAAAATAAAGATTGGGATTATTATCGCTGTATTCGCAAGTTTGCTAGCCTTAGGGAGCATGGGATCTACAAAAGTCAATGCAAATGACGCCGCACCCCCTGCGCAAGATAGCGAAACACAGGGTACTCAGCAAACCATAGATAAGGAAGGTGAGCAGAGTACTCAAGAACAAGTAGAAGATGTAGATAATCAGAATAAGGATAATGATGAACAGGAAATTGGAGACGAAAATAAACAGGAAGCTGAAAACGAAAAAGATGAAGACCTTCCTGGTCAAGGTCATGAAGATCCAGATGGAGTTGATGTTGATTACCAATTTGAGGGTGTAGAATAATCGTCCCCAACCAAACCCCTTCGACATTAATCGAAGGGGTTTTAGTTTTAATTATCAAAAATAATTAAATTACATTTGTACATTTTTCATCAATTATTGTTTCTTTTGATATTCAATATTATTATTGCTAATATGTGAATAATTTTTATTTTTAAGTTTGACACTCTTTTTTATAGTGTCTCATTTGTCTCATTCAAAATCTTGACCACAATGCTCAGCCACCTTTAGTAGCTGTGACATTTAAGTTCCCATTTTCTTTCTTAATGCAGCTTCAGTTTTGAAATAAAGTTATTATAGAGCTTTTTAGATAAATACATTCCATTGCTAACTAAATTGTCATTAGTAACACAATAATAATTATTAAATTTACATATTGTGATTAAATGTTTATCTTGAGCCGATAAACCATAAAATTTCTTCTAAAATTTTTTCATAATTATTATAAAAAAAATCAATGATTATATTGGCATCAAATGAGAATTTTCCGGCATCATAATTGAATAGATTGAAATCATCATTCAATTGATTGCCCATTCTTTTACTATATTTCTTGCTTCGATTAGAGTTATATCCTCTAGTTCAGCTATTTTTGAAAGGCTAATTCTATTTTTTTGGAATGCACATTTAATCAAATTATTAAATCTAAAGTTAACTGGATATTTTTCTTTCTCTAAACCATCGATTTCTTTCTTCTCACCAATTTCTTTTTCTAACTTTTGTCTTAATCTATTATATTTACTATCATCAATTAGTTTTTCTTTCCATAATCTTTTAGCCATACATAGAGCAGATACATGAAAATATTTCTTTAACTCAATAACTTCATCGAAATCTATTTCCATAAGATTTTTTTCACTGAGATATTTTCTTAAAGCTTGAGTTGGTATTAAAAATTGACCAGCAAATTCATTTGCAATATCTTCTTTCAATTTTTTATTCTCAATTTTCAAATCGGCTTGGTAGTCATTTTTATTAAAAATAAAGTGTGCTAATTCGTGTACACAAGTAAAAAATTGTCTCTCAATGGTTGAATCGGTATTTAGAAAAATGAAATAGCCGTACTTATCATTAAATACCGAAAATCCTGAAGTTTCTGGATTCACAGCACAAGATTGAATGATTCTTATGCCATTCTGCTCTAATACATATATTGGATTTAATATTGGTACATCATAACTAATGTTCCATATATTTCTTATCTTAAGGGATATTTCTTTTATGAATTTTCTATCAAATTTATCTAAGATTGCTTCTAATAAGTATGGATGATTATCTACTTCATTTATTTCCTCGATTTCGATATATCTTCTTACTTTTTCTTCAAATTTTATTTTTGTAATATTGTCAATATTAGTATCACTTCTAAAATGATAATTACTAAATTCATAATTACTTCTATAAAAGTAATCAATATCCCTATTCACTATTTTTGAAAGCTGTATTAATTTCTCAAAGTCAATTAGAGTGGAGCCATTAATATAGTTATTTAAAGTCTGTCTGGTAATATTTAATTTTTTTGAAACTTCTTCATTTTTTAAACCAATACTTTTAATTGCATTTTTTATACTATTACCAATTATTTCTTTAAAATTTTTAGCTTCCATAATTTCACCTCTAAAATAAATTTACTTATTAGCAAAAATTTATGTATATTATTTTAGTAATTGTAAAATATATTTTACATTTAGTCAAGCTTTTAGAGAGACCCGGCTAATTTTTGGCAAGGGGTAAATTATTAACTACTTAACTAATGACTTGTTGAAATTATGTTTTTTTATCTAACTCGTTATTGTCAGAAAAAATAAAATCGTAAGAAAAAGTTCGAAATAAGTCCACTAAGGGCAGCCACCTTGCGAAAAACAAGAAGTGACTGTAGTGCTTAATTGAAAGCTGATAATAATACATCCCACATCTTTATAAAATTTCAGGTAAATTTTTTAAAGCATATTCCATGGGAATAATATCTATCCTACCTTCAGACATTCTTCTTTCTCCCCCATATATAAAGTAAGCTTTAGAGGTAGGATAGTCTTTCAAGAAAGCTTTTAAACTTCTTAGTTCTGAAGATGAAATTTTACCTCTCCTTTTAATTTCAAACGCTTTTAATCCACGCTCTCCATATAATACAAAATCTACCTCTAAATTATTGCTTGTCCGCCAGTAGTAAATCTTGTATCCCATACCATAATAATTATTGATAGCATTTAATTCCTGAAAAAAAAGACTTTCATTAGAAATACCTTTGACCTCTTCAGGAAAATCTAGTGGACCCATTGGCCTTAAGGTTCTATAAACTCCCACATCAAAGAAATAAAATTTGGGATGAGCAACCAGTCTTCTTTTTGCACGCTTTGTAAAAATTGGAATCCTGGTTGCTAAAAGTAAATCTTCCAAAATTACAAAGTAATTTTCTACAACCTTTCTTTCAACTGCACATTCGCGTGACACTTCTGAAACATTTAAAACAGAAGCCTGCGAAAAGCTTGCTGCCTCCAAAAACCTGGAAAATACTCCGAGGTTTCTTGTAAGTCCCTCCTGGAGTATTTCTTCTTGAAGATAGGTCTTGATATAACTTTCAAGATAATCCTTTGGATTTGATTCAACATACACTGAAGGGAGCTGGCCATATAATAAAGAATGGTTTAAATTAAAATCTTTACCAAGCTCTATTGCAGTTAGCGGATGCATTAAGTAATTTAATGCCCTGCCGGCCAATAGATTTGGTCCCCTTCTCTTTAACTTTCTCGCACTTGAACCAGTCAAAATAAATTTATATTTATATTTTTCTATTAGCCTGTGTACTTCATTTAAAAGCTCAGGAATTTTTTGTACCTCATCAATGATTACCCAATTATTAAAGTTGGTTGGAATAAAATTCTCCAATCTTTGAGGATCAGCAAGAAGGTCAATAAAAAGGCGAGATTCTAATAAGTCAATATAGACAGCATTGGGAAAAGTCTGTTTTACCCATGTTGTTTTTCCGGTTCCTTTGGGACCAAACAAAAAAAAACTTTTATTACTAGGTGGTTTAATAAGTCTGGAATACATAATTCCATTTTACATATATATTTGGAATAGTCAATTCCATTTTGCATCATCCAACAGATTGTTTTCAGCAACCTTTTGTTTACAAGAAAAGTAATTTGTGCTATTTTTATAAACTAATCAGTCCTTTGTATGCGAAAGTCGGCTTCAAGCCGTGCGTTGATGAATTTCAACCTAGCTACAAGGGGCTTATTTTTCTCCCTAACAAAGTAAATAAAGTGAACTTCATTTTTTTTATAAAAGCTCTATAGACAGCCCAATTCATGTAATCAGTAATCTGTAAACATGGTTCGCCTATTGGTCTTTGAGGTTGGACTTTAAATATCCTCGAGCTTCCGAGCAACAAAAAATTCTGCTTTGCAATGCGTTCTCTATTATATTATTAAACAACTGTAATAAATTGTTGTAAAATATTGTTTATGACAAATTATAAAATATTGTCTTTAGACGAGAGCGGGAAAGCCTCCTATAATCACCAATCGGAGCTTTTTATTCTTTCAGGGATTGTCACGCCAGAAAAGTTTAAAACAAAACTTGACAGTAAGATGAGAAATCTAAAGAAGAAATACTTCCAGAATGAGGAAATAATTTTCCACAGCCGAGACATGTCAAGAAGAAAAGGGCCGTTTTCATTACTTCGAGATCCTAATATTGAAGTAGCCTTTTGGTCTGAATTTATCTCGATTGTTAATAATCCCGAGATAAGTTTATATTTTGTTATTGCGGATAAGAAAAATGCAAAAGATAAAGGCTGGCAAGCAAAAACTATACTTAAGAGAACCTACTTAAAGATGCTCGAAGAGTTTGCCAAGCGATTAGTTAGATATGATAATAATGGCAAAATTATCGCTGAATCTGACCCTTCACAAGACCTTTTCCTTATTTACGCCCACAATCGCATGCAGGGTATGGGGTCAACTGATGGGATTGTATCGGCTATTGAATATAGAAGAAGAATCACATCATTAAGCTTAGTAAACAAATCAAACATGGATGCTGATATTCAAATCGCAGATGGACTAGCTGTTATTGCTGGAACGATATACAAATTAAATTCCTTAACAGATCACAAAATGCTAAGTGATATTGAGAAAATGAAAAAAAGATTAATAGATCGAAAATTGATTAATAAATCAAATCAAAGTATTTTTGAGATCATTATATAAAACAAAAAGTCGGCCATGGCTAACCGCACATTTACCGACTTTTCGCAAAATAATAATAGCATAAAAAGCAAACATGGCAAATATTTACAAAAAATCCAATCTCCTCCACAAGTTCTTTTGCGCACTTCTCAGTGCTCCCGCATCATTTCTTAATGAAAGCGGGTTCAAGTTATTAATTAAAGCATTCCTGATATATAATTTTGTATTGTTTTTTTATCGATACCAACAAAACTTGAAAGCTCATTGTAGGAAACTTCATTGCCTATTTGCAAAGCCAAAGCCTGAAGAAGTTTCTCTAAAACCTCAGGGTTGCGAATATTCTAATATTGCAATGCATCCTACCGAAGTTGGAGCAAGAAACTTTTTATGGTATCTCATTTGTCTCGTTTTTACTCTATAGAATCTAGACCACAATACTCAGATAGATACTGCCTGCGGCCATTGCTCGCGGCGTGCCTCGGTCCACAGTGTGTTCACGTAGCTCAGCGCGAAGTGGTTCTGCGCAAGGTGAAGCCAAAACGCACCCGACTCGGTGAGTTCGAGGTATCCCCCGTTGCGGACCGCGAGCCCGAACTGTTCCGCGGTTCTCAGCAAGCGGCGGGCTTTGGGTGCGTCTTTACCAAGGGCCGCATCGAGGTCGTCCATTGGGATACGTGTGTCATAAAAGCGCCAGTACAACCACCACCAACCAGACATCTCACCTGCGAACGGCATATGCAGGGCGATCGTCGTGCGCCCTTCGTGTGTTGCGTGGATCCAGCTGTTGAGATCGAACGTGTTAATTACGAAGCCGTCTGGCAGGTGCGATCCAGCACCAGGGCCGACCCCAATATAGCCATCCCTGGTGACCGATGAGTAGCGCGGGACGACGCCCCGCTTGAAGCCCCACACCGACACTCGTTCGAAGCCATGTTCCGCGCACCATTCGCTGATTGCGCGGTAGTGCGCCCGGCGTATGCGCAGATCTGGCATGCGCACTGCATTCAGGCGCAGGTACTTACCGACCGAGGTGTACGGGAACGTGAAGAGTGGGTAGGTCGTGAGCTGGTTCGCACCTAGCTGTGCAGCGCGGGCTAAATCTGCAGTCACATCACTGGCTGTCTGGTCAGGCAGCGCAAACATGATATCCACATTGACCGAGGCAAAGCCGCTCTCAGCAAGCAGGGTAAGCGCGTGCTCCGCGACGGACGGTTCATAGCGGCGTCCTATCATCGCGAGGTTCTCAGAACGGAATGACTGCACACCAAGCGACACGAGCGCGACGCCCACATCGTGCAGTCGCTGCACTGTCACATCGTCCACGTCAGCGGGGTTTGTCTCAATGCAGATATCACCCGTCAGGTGGAACCGCTCGCGCACGAGCGAAAGCACGCTGGCGACGCTGTCCAATGCCAGTGTAGGCGTACCACCACCGATGTAAATGCTTGTTATTTCGGCAGGCCCGATCTTATCTGCCCACCAATTGACCTCGGCGAGTGCAGCTCGTGTGTAGGGATCCACAAGCGTCTCGTCATAGGGTACTTTGGTGTAAGGGCAATATGGACAGAAGTTGCGACAGAAGGGCACGTGCAGATACAGCGAAGTGCGTTCGACACGCGGTGGCGTCCAGCCCTGTGGGGGCGGCTCGAAGGACCATCGTTGATCGGGCCCCACAAGGTAGCGGCGGACGGCGCGCGTTACGAGGCGCGAGAGCCTGTGGCCCGGGCTGTTCACCAGTACCTCATCATGCCAAGCAGCGCACTCGGGCGCAGACGTTGAAACTCCGTAATCTCGGTGCAGGCAGCGTAGCCGCAGTCCGCACATACGTCGTCGGACGCACGACAGCACACATACTCTCCGTCGATGTCCACGACGTGGGCCACAGGTACGCGCCTCGGCCAGTTGCCGGACTTGAGTGCGAGAAGACCAGCCCGCGAGTTGATGACCGGCAGCCCGGCTCGTATACAGCCAAGGAGCCGGTCGATGATCGGTGCGCGCTCCTCGGCGTTCAGGAACAGCTCGTCGCGCCCATAGTAGGGTGTGTGAAAGTAGAACATGACACCGACAATGGGGAACTTCGTTTCATGCACCCACCACAGAAACGGCTCGATGCCATCGGCTGTGTTGCTGTCGATAACGTAGATGACAGCGGTTTTCGGATGCTGATCCTCGCGGACCGCGCGTTCAACTTGATTGAAATGATTACCTCGCCGCATTTCAAAGGTGCCGGGAAGCCCGTCCATGCTAACCCATACGAGGTCGGCCGAAGTGTCGAGTCCGAGTGTGCCGTTGGTGTAAATGTGCACATGGAAGAAGCCGATCCGCCTTGCCTCAGCGATCGCGTTCTCGAGCGTGTGCTCTCCGTCGCGCCACAGCATCGGTTCTCCACCGCTGAAGTACAGCTCGCGGAATCCGCGGCTCCACGCGTTCCGCATCACGTCGACCAGCCGGTTCCATGTCATGTCAGGACGGCCGGTATTGGAAACGTGACAGCCGCGGCAACCAAGGTTGCAGCGGTCCGTCACCGCGATGCCGTAGAAGAGCGGTTCCGGACGCCGCAGCACGACAAAGCGCCATGTGGACAAGGCGTAGAATCGGAGCCTGTCCCACATAGTTCCCCTAAGCCCTATATGACTGTCCCCACTCTGCCGGGGTCGATGTCCTGCTTTCCACACGCCCTTGCCGCCGGTTGAGTCCTGCCCTATCAACACCTGCCGTCTCACCATATATCAGATCCCTCCAATCGTCATCAGACAAGAAGACACCATTGCCCTATATACCTCTTTGCCATTCCATAGTGCAGAGCCTTTCCAGCGCCCAGTTGTGAAGGTATGGTAGCTTCAGGGTTTCAGACATGGAAGCTCTTTTCCACAGTACATCATCGATAGACCTAATAATTAATTATACTTAGTATAATTAATTGTTAAAAATTCAGTTTATCCTATAGCGCTAGATTTTTTTCTTTCAGTTTTATCCAGAATGTTGACCGCAATCCTCTCCGTGCTGTATGTATTGCCGGTGCCCGGTGGTCCGTAGAGGATGACCTGCTTTTTTTATTCAGAAGTTCCCTAATTTTGTAATATAGGGATTTATATGCGTCCTTTTCATCCGTTCGGAAATATTTCTCAACAAAGGTCAGGGAAAGGTTTATTGTAAATATCCCTTATTATTTTTGCCGTTTCGAATTTAAACTCGAACATGTATCCATTGTTTATGTTTCCATTGGTGTAATGAATGATTACATCGCCCTTTATGATGTTCTTCATGTTGCTCTACTGGAACACCTTCAGGTTACCGGGAGCTTTCAGGTATTTGCCAGATATCTCTTTTTCGAAATTATCATCCTGACAGACCCACCAGAATGAGGGAAAGCCCTGATTTTTATTCATTCTTTACTTATTTATTCTTAACCGTAACTTTCAATGTTTTTGATTGTGCCGGTTCTACATCTTTCTCCCATGATCTTACATATGCCATGGATATTTCCGTTTCGCCTTCACCCACTACTTCAAAAGTCCATACCTCCACGCCGCCAGATCCAGCAGTAATCGGTATTTCGGAAATGTATTCTGAACCAATAAGCTTTACTACGCTTTCATCAAGCGGTTCTGATAGTTCCCATTGATAGCCTGTCGTTGAGTTTGAATCCAGCGCTATTTTAAATTTCTCTCCGATTTTCGCTTCTATTGGAGCTCCAGTGTCTTCGGACACCTTTGTGTCCTCTGTTAAGTTTTTTAATTTAGAAAGATTTATTTTAGAAAATGGACAGCATCCTGAAATTATTGAAGCAACTGAGAAAAGTGTTAATAATATTATCAGAAAAATTATTTTTGGTTTTATCATTTAACCCCACTTTAATTTTGTATAAAGAATATAACTTTTATGACATCAATAAAAGTAATAGATTAAGAAACACGAATTGAGCGTAGGGATAAATTAATGAGGGTTAAGGAGCAGGAGTAATATATCTGTTGCTCATTCTCTGAGGACAAATCAACAGTACATAGCAGATCAAACGGACGTATGGGAAAGGATATGACGGCAAGGTTATCCACATGGCATTTTTCACCTTAGCTGAGGGAGACAGGGTGGGGAGAATGTCCAAAATGCAAAGGTAAAATGACTGCAGGAACCCTAAAGGAAATTAGAAATTATGGCAATACACCTTATGAATTTGCACCAGAAGAATGATACCCCATTCCCAGTTAAGGGAGTCCCAAGCAAAAGAAAAAAGCTGCTGCTTTATTGTTGTGAGAGCTGTGGCTTTGTTGAGTTATATGCACACTAATTTGGCTGGGGTAACAGATCCAAATTAAATGTGTAGCCTTTCTTTAGGAAATCTACGCAAAAACTTTTAATATTTGCGAAATTGTTATAATTTTAAAGAATTATTCAGTCAATTATGAAATAAATTCAAAGAGGAGAATTAATTGATGGACAAGCAAATCTATTTGGATCTATTAAATGAAGTTGAAAAAATAAAAGTTATTGATACACATGAGCACATTCAGCCTGAATCAGAACGAGTCTCACTAAATTTAGATTTATTTAATCTCTTTGAACACTATGCATTTTCTGATTGTATTTCGGCAGGCCTCAGCTACGATAAGATGAGAAGTTTTGTCGATAACAAGACAATCCCCATAGAGGTGAGATGGAAGGAGTTCAGAGATTATTGGGAAAAAGCGAAAAATACATCTTATGGTGAAGCTGTGCGGATTGCAATAAGGGATCTTCTTGGTATTGAAGATCTAAATGATGAAACTTATATATCAGTATCTAATAAGCTAAAAGAAGTTAACGTAAAGGGGTGGTACAAAAAACTTTTAAAAGATATATGCCTAATTGAAAGATGTATAATAGATTTGGACCTCCCAACAATAGCTGAACAGTTAAATGTTGACCGTGATCTTTTTACACCAGCTGTCCGCTTTGATCGTTATTTAGATTTTACTAAAAAAAGCACTATAGAACTTCTAGAAACAGATACTGGTATTTCTATTCATAATTTAACTCATCTACTCAAAGCTTTTGACCACCTGTTTTCAAAGATCCTTGAAGCTAAAGTATGTGCTATAAAGATTGGCCTTGCTTACGAAAGAAGTATAAAAATTGAAAAGTATACAAGAAATGAAGCTGAAGCCGACTTAAACAAGCTATTAGCAGAAACACTTGTCCGAATCCCTTGGCTTGAAGAAAAAACCATAAGCCAGAGCGAAGTAAGGCGGTTACAGGATTTCTGTATTCGCTATATTCTCGATTTCGCAGAAGAAAATAATATTCCGATACAGGTACATACAGGATTACAGGAAGGTCATGGAAATTACGTCGCTAACTCACATCCGCTATTAATAGTAAATCTTTTATTAGAATACAGAAGATTGCGTTTTGCTCTTTTTCATGGGGGTTACCCGTTCATGAGAGAAGTAATATCTATCGCTAAAAACTTTCAAAATGCATATTTGGATATGTGTTGGCTTCATATAATCTCCAGAAAAGCTGCTAAAGACTTTCTTGAGGAAGCCTTAGAAGCAGTACCCCTGAGCAAGATCTTTGGATTTGGCGGAGATTTCATGAACGTAGAGGGAACATATGCACATTTAAAGATAGCAAGACAAAACATCTCAAGTGTTTTGACTAAATTGATTGAGGAAGAAAGAATCGATAAAAAAGAGGCGTTAAAGATTTCAAAAATGATTCTTTATGACAACCCATCTATCTTTTACAAAATCTAATACAATTTTAAGGGTCAAAAAGATAGTTGTTTAAGCAAAAACTGCAGATTCTAAATTGATATCTCTGTATATTCAATTATCCTTTATTATTTTTAATTTTTTATCATTTTTTTATTTTAGGATTCTATTATTTTTACAATGAATACAAATTTTAAAGAAATTTTACGCTCACTTAAATATAGGAATTACCGGTTATTCTTTGCTGGCCAGAGCATATCACTTATAGGAACCTGGATGCAGCAAATAGCTCTAAGCTGGCTGGTATACCATCTGACCAATTCAGCATTATTGCTGGGTTTGGTTGGATTTTTTGGTCAAATTCCTTCTTTCTCACTCACCCCTTTTACCGGAGTTTTGATAGACAGGTGGAACCGCCATCGAATTTTAGTAGTAACCCAAACTCTTTCCATGATTCAGGCATTTATACTGGCTTTTCTCACTCTTACCGGAACTATAGAAGTTTGGCATATCGTATTGCTTAGCTTGTGTCTGGGGCTTGTTACTGCTTTTGACATGCCTGCGAGGCAGGCATTTGTTATTGAGATGGTTGAGAAAAGGGAAGATCTTCCCAATGCAGTTGCTCTAAATTCTGCTATGGTTAATAGCGCAAGATTAGTTGGACCTGCTGTTGCCGGAATACTTGTTGCCGCTGTAGGAGAAGGAACCTGTTTTGTTATCAATGGAGTAAGTTTTATAGCAGTCATAATTGCTTTGCTTTTTATGAAGGTAAAAAGAATATCGGTTAACGTTCCGATAAATAATATTCCAAAAGATATAAAGGAAGGCTTTGAATATTCATTTGGCTTTGTACCCATAAGGTCTATTTTGTTATTACTTGGATTGGTCAGTCTTATGGGCATGCCTTACACAGTTTTAATGCCTATTTTTGCTAAAGATATTCTACACGGTGGTCCCCATACATTGGGTTTTTTGATGTCTTCTGCAGGGATAGGAGCACTGATTGGTGGAATTTATCTTGCATCTCGAAAGAGTGTTTTAGGACTCGGGAGAATTTTAGCGGTGGCAACTGGTATATTTGGAGCTGGACTAATAGCATTTTCATTATCAAAAAATCTATGGTTTTCTCTGGCAATGATTTTTATTACGGGATTTGGAATGATTATTCAAATTGCATCAAGTAATACAATACTTCAAACAATAACCGAGGATGATAAACGCGGCAGGGTTATGAGTTTTTTCACAATGGCTTTTATGGGAATGTCTCCTTGGGGAAATCTTCTTGCGGGAGCACTTGCTAATAAAATTGGTGCACCATATACGGTATTGATAAGTGGAGGAGTGTGTATATTGGGAGCACTTATTTTTTCAACAAGAATTCCTTCGCTTCGTAAAATTATCCATCCTATTTATATTAAAATGGGAATAATACCAGAAGTTGCAAAAGGGATTCAGATTGCAAGTGAATCAAATATCCCACCAGATGCTTAATAGAGTGCCTATAAATTAATTATTACAATTTTTTCATTGAGACACTCTTTTTTACAGTGTCTCATTTGTCTCATTTTGACCTTAGAAAATCTAGACCGGAACGCTCAGCCAGCTAGAATGAATATTGGCATCAAGTATTGCCTCAAAGGGTTTTTTTTGGTTACCGTGATTTAGATTGTCGATTTTTTACCGCATTAACAATAACCATAATCAAACCGATGATAAATAAGATCAAGGCAATAACAGCAAAAAAGCCCCACATCAGACCGCTCGTACCATAGATTCCTGGCAACAAGGCCTTTCCATTATTCGTCGCACCAGCCAAAAAAGCAAAAGCAAAAAAGACAATAAAACCGACGAGCCCTCCCCAAAGAAATGCTTTCCCCATAAAATCTCCTTCTTATTTAAGACCTTGATTATATTCTAATAGATAATTGGATTACTTCAATTTTTTTGTGTAATTACACTTATGGTTTTATAAATCTTACAGAATAGTTCCAGAAGCTTCCAAAACCCCATCAAGCTTGAATCTCCCACCATTCCCTCTTTTATACCACTGCGCTGAATTACTTTATCGGGTGGCTGCAGTCTTCTTCTATGATTACTATCCAGGAAACGACCGATGATTGAAGGAGCTGGGGTATGAATGAACTTTCTTAATATTCTAATAATTACCAGGAGGAAAAATATTGTTCCAAATACGGTTAATAATATTTTGATGGTCAAGTGCTTTTCCTTAAGCAGTGCCCCTGGACACCATTAAATCTTTCATTTTTACATGAATCATAATTGTTTTTTTGAAATTACCAAATAAGTAATACTATGATTATCCTTATAAACAAACTACTTTATTGATAAGTTGCCCGATGTTTTCTATTTCACATACAATTTCGTCACTGTTGTATTAGAATCCTGTCTCAGTTCTCCATTAACATAAGACCTGATAAATAAATTATTGGGATCAGCGATTTTCTCTCTGGACATAATTATTCCTTTCTGCAAAATAATAATATCCTTAACCTTAATAAGTTAGAACCAAGAATAAACAAAACCCCAAGTTACCTTTCACCTTAACTGCTGAATTAGGTTACTCAGTACCCTGGGGTCTGTCTAAAAACCCAATAATGCGGGATATAAAGACGCTTACTTACTCTATATGTTTATTGCTATTATTTTTTCTTCTTTTCTAATGTACTTATACCCCAGAATAGTACTCCTAAACCCGCTAAAAAAGCACCGATACCAACTGGGCCAGTCCAAAAAAGTGCAAGCCACAGAGCATCCATTGTTTTCCTCCTTTTATAATGATGTTTTTACAAAAATTACTATTCTTTGAGCCAGTTGTATTGATTATTGATTTAATAAAACTCACCGCGATATATTTGTGCATACATATTATCATTCTTTGAATACTGCTAAAATTAAAAATGATTGACTTTATTCTTTCCGTCCAGCAACAATTATTTCTCCAAATGGCTGCTCGGCATCATCAATCAAATTTTTCAGGTGGGAATAGCTAATCTCAAAAATGAGGCCTTATTTGTATTTTATTATCTTAAGTGCCTTAATCTCCCCAGTTCAAGCCACTTCCATTGCCATACATGATCACCTTTAAATAACCATTGGGTAGCGATTAATCCCCAAGCCACTGTCATTATTATATGAAATACAATAGCAAGACCCCCAAGAACAATACCAGCAATTGCCATATTTTTTGCACTCTGTGCCGATATGTTTTTATTTACTCTATCAATTTCTATTGCACCCAGGACTATGGCAGCAATACCAAGTGCTATAATAATTAGTCTACCGAAAGGAGCCCAGGAGATAGTAATTGATATAATTCCAAATACTAATGATAGAAGTCCCATTACTTTAGAGTTTTCACCACTTGCTAAATCGTTCATTCTTAACCTCTCTTTCGTTTTTAAATTAAATAAAATTTATTATTCTTTTTACTTAATTTATATAATTAAAAAATGTAGAAAATATGGAGATTCTGAAAATATTAGATTGATTCCTTATTCTTTTTTAAGAGGGGAAGAAATATCTTAAAAGTTATGGCTTTTTTAACTTCATCATAATTTACCTCGATTATGCCATTATGGTTTTCTACAATCTTTTTACTTATAGAAAGACCGAGACCAAAACCTTTTTTACCTAATCTATTAGAAGTCTTATAGAATCTGTCAAAGATATATGGAATATCCTCTTTATTTATAGCTTCACTTGTATTGGTAATGCTAAATATCAAATTCTTTCTTTCATTATCGTTGATTAAATTAATTGCTAGTTCACTTTTATAAGAACTGTATTTTATGGCATTATCAAGTAGGTTAAATAATAATTGTTCTATTTGTGTATCAATTCCTAAAACTTCAAATACTCCATCAAAGTAAGTTTTTAAATCAAGGTTTTTAGAACTAATTTGATTTTTAAATAACTTGAGCATCTTTTCTAAAACTTTTTTTACATTAACCTGAATAAATTCAACCATGTTACTGTTTTCCTCAAGGTCTGATAATGTCAGCAACTCCTCTGTAATTTTAGATAGTCTCATAATTTCGCCATCAATTAATTCCAACGTCTCCATACATTCTTTGCCTGTAACGGCTTTTTTCTGTTTTAGCACATCAATTTTTGTTTTTATTACTGTAAGCGGTGTATTTAATTCATGGGACGCATTCTGTATAAACTGTTTTTGGTGAGTAAATGAATTCTCAATTTTATCAAGCATAGAATCAAATGTTGCTGCCATCTTTGAAATTGCATCTTTGCCTTTCAAATTCAACCTTATATGTAATCTCTTTTCATCTATTTCTTTAACGCTGTTTGTAATAAATTCAATTTGGTCCAGTGATCTTTTTAAGAAAAGAAACCCACCCGAAGTTGAGATGATGATGATGATCAGCACTCCTCCTGACAATATAAACAATATTCTGATCAACAATAAAGGTGATAAAACAGTTAAGGGTGGTAGAAATATAAATACTCTTGGTCTTTTATTAATTTTTTCAATATTCTCTATCATCATCCTGTCAATATCAGGATTATTTTTTAGCTCTTGTAAATGTCTTTCGCCTTGTATATTAAATTTGAATAGGATAAGCATTAGTAAACCATAAACAATTAGAGAAATTAATGTAATAACAACAAACCATATAATTATTTTTGTTTTAAGAGTGGATTTTAATTTGGTCCTGAAATTATTTATCTTCATTAATCCTGTAGCCAGAGCCATAAATTGTCTCAATTATGGCACCGTAATTTCCTAGTTTTTTGCGAAGATTTTTAATATGCGTATCAACAATATTTGTAAAAATATCTACATTTCTATCCCAGGAGTGTTCCAAAATTTGATTTCTGCTTATTACCGTACCTTTATTCCTGAGCAGATATTCCAATATCATGAACTCCTTTGCTGTTAGTTTTAATTCCTTTGTGCCTATAGTAACTTTTTCTTTATCTATGTATAATTTCATTTCACAAACCTGCAATATATTTTCCTTGTTTTTTGAATTTCTTCTCAAAAGAGCCCTGATTCTTGCAAGAAGTTCAGAAAATTCAAAAGGTTTAGTAAGATAATCATCTGCTCCACAATTTAATCCGTTTACAATATCACCAACCTGCTTTTTTGCCGTTAACATAAGCACATATGCCTTATTTTCATCTTTTCTTATCATTCTACAGATTTCTTCTCCCTGAATATCAGGCAGCATCAGGTCCAGAATGATAATGTCGTATTCAAATTGTTGTGTTAGAAGGTACCCATCTTCCCCATTATAGGCAACATCGACACTGAACTTATGACATTCGAGCCCTCTCTTCAGGGTATCCGCAATTAATTTTTCATCCTCAATTATCAAAACTTTCATATCTTTTAAATTCTTTACTCATACCTTAGAGATTCGATAGGATTAAGTCTTGCTGCTCTCATGGCAGGGAAAATTCCAAAAGTCAGCCCGATTATGGTTGAAAAAGATAATGCTAAAATTATAGACAGAGCAGTAAAAGTTGTATTAAATCCTATAAATCTTTGTAAAATAACAGATATTAAAACAGCAAATAAAATTCCTAAAATGCCCCCGGTTAAACTTAACACGATACTCTCTGTTAAGAATTGAACTAAAATGTCCCTATTTTTGGCTCCGGTTGCTTTTCTTATCCCTATCTCTCTTGTTCTTTCAGTAACAGAAACAAACATTATATTCATGATGCCAATTCCTCCTACAAGAAGCGATATTGCCGCAATGCTCGAAAGAGTAATTGAGAAAATATCTGTAACAGAGCTAACCATCTCTAACATTTGAGTCTGGCTAGTGATTTCAAAATCTTTACTTTCACCA
>Ga0315284_10001911_pt1 | contig 29769 bp, 25 predicted proteins | sample YL17G09_16_MG_FD_203696 | JGI IMG/M metagenome (GOLD analysis project Ga0315284, IMG submission 203696) | Sediment microbial communities from Yellowstone Lake, YNP, Wyoming, USA - YL17G09_16 | ecosystem: Environmental > Aquatic > Freshwater > Lake > Sediment | place: USA: Wyoming | collected...
GTTGACGTTGGGAAGGGGACGACGCCGGCGGCGGCGGGGACGACTGACAGCAGTGAGCTCTCGGGGAAACAATGAATCCTTCCGCCTCTCGTTACTCGCTCGACCCGCGCCTCTTCGTCCTCTCCGACTGAGAGACGGCGTGCAAAATTGACACGGATCGCAATCGGTGCGCGGCGTCGAAATCAGAGCGCAAAGGAGAGAACGCGAGAGCGGAAACAACCAGAGCCTCAGAGAAAAAAATCGAGGGAGCGATTTGCCGAGCGGAACCGCAAAAACGTGTCAATTTCGCCGAAGAGACGCACCACAAAGTCCGCCTCCGCCGCAGCGGCCATGAGCGCCGGGTTGTCGGAGACTCGCAGGTCGCGCCTGAACCAGACGATGACGACCTTGTGTCTGCTCTGCTGCTGCTGTTGCTGTCCCTGCTGCTGCTGCGAGGAGGGAGGGAGCGTCGTCGTCGTGGTCGGCGACATCGACTTGCCCGCCGCTCCGTTGTCAACAGGAGGCATCGCTACTGCCGCTGCCGGCCCAGCGACGCCGCTGTCGGCGACCCCACCCTTAAGGGGCTGAGCCGACATGCCTCCTCTGCCTCCTGGAGGGGAGGAATTCAATCCGCGCGAGAGAGAGAGAAAAGAAAGAGAGAGGGAAAGAGGTGCGTGGAGAGACTGAGATGGCTGCTTCTCCCAAAAAATTTCTGACCTCGAGTTCTTTTTCCGCCGATTTTTCCGAGTTCTTTTTCCGCCGATTTTTCCGAGTTCTTTTTCCGCCGATTTTTCCGTTGACATTTTTTTTCCTCCTTCCACCGTCGCCTGAAAACCTCGCGGCCGAGCCTCTTTCCTCGCCGCCGGCAGCGCCGCCGTCGCAGCCGGCCGCGACGACGGGCTCGAACCTCGTCGCTTTGACTCTCTTTCCTTTCCCTCTCTCAGAGGCCCAGCGGCAGCAGCGCCACCCTCCTCCTGCAGCCTCGCACGGCCAGCAGCGCCCCGCGCCTCCCGAACCCTCCCTCCGGAGCGACGGGGGCGAACTCCGCGCGAGCGGCAGAGAAGCAGGCATCGGAAGAAGAAGAGGAAGAAGAGAAGGGGGAGGAGGAGGTCGAGGGCAGGGAGGCGACGCCGACGAGCCGCGGCGCGAGCACCGGCGCCGCCTCGGCCAGCAGCACCGCGACAGAGACCGAAGGGCGGGACGGCTCTCGGTCCAGGAGGACGAGCGCGAGCCTCGCCGCGCGCGTGGGGTCCCAGGCGAGAGCGGCGGGGAGGGGGCCGGAGGGGCAGCCGCTCCCCGCCGCCGCCGCCGCCGCCGCCGCCGCTCCCGCCGCCGCCGCTCCCGCCGCCGCCGCTCCCGCCGCTCCTGCCGCCGCCGCTCCCGCCGCTCCTGCCGCCGCCGTCCCGGGCGGGAGCGGCACGGGGAGCAGCTGCGCGCCGAGCGCCGGAGGCGGCGCGACGAACGCCAGCGAGGCCAGCACAGCAGCGGAGGCAGAGCAGGAGTCGGCGTCGGGAGAGGAGGAAAAGGGGTCCGAGAGGGCGACGAGGACCGAGTCGCCGGAGGGCGACCAGCAGGCGCCGACGACGGCGGGGCCCTCCCCACTCGCCGCCCTCCTCCTCTCCGCCCCGCCCCCGCGCGCCGCGGGGGGGGCCTCCCATACGCTCGCCTCCCACCGCTCCGTCTCGAACACGGTGAAGCCTCCCCCTCCTCGGCCTCCCGAGGAGGCGAAGAGCCTGCCGCCGCACGGGGACCAGGAGAGGAGGGGCGGGGGAGGCGGGGGCGGAGCGGGAGGAGCAGGAGGGCCGCGTGCGGTGTCGTTTTCGTTGCCGTCGTTCTCGCCGCCTCCTCCTCCTCCTTCGGTCCCCTCCTTTCCCGCCGCGGCCGCGGCCGCAGGCGCAGCGGCGGCGGCGGCGGAGACCCCCGCCACCACCCTCCCGACCAGGGCGGCCAGCGGCGACGACCCCGACAGGGGCGCGGCGGCAACGGCGGCGACGGCGGCGGCGGGCGCGACCCGCTGTGCGGCGCCCGTCGCGGCCTCCCACACCACGATGCCCGCGGCCCCCGCGACGGCGCCGGCGAGCAGCCTTCCGTCGGGGGACCACGCCAGAGCGGAGACCGGAGGAAGAAGATGGGACTTTTTCCGGCTCCAAGGAAGAGAGAAGAGCGGCGCGGAGCGGGGCACGGGGAAGAAGAGACAGCGCGGCGGCGGCGGCGGGGAGGGAGAAGCGTCGCCGCCGCTGCCGCCGCCGCCCTTCCAGAGGAGCACGCCCCCGGCGACCCCGACCGCGAGCTCTCGCCCCCTGCAGGGCCTCCAGGCCAGGGAGGAGACGTCGCGCAGCCTCGGGTGGCCGCGCAGGGAGGCCGAGGGAGGCGGCGAGGGGACGAGAGAAGGAGAAGAGGAAGCTCCCGCTGCTGCCGCTCCTCCGGTTGCCGCCGCCGCCGCCGTCCTCGAAGGGAGGGGCGCGACGTCGAAGACGAGCACCCCCCTCCGAGAGGCCTCCGCGACGGCGAGAGTGGGCCTCTGTCTGTGCCAGGCTATCGGCGGCGGGGCAGAGGGGAGGAGAGACGACGGCGACGGAGGAGAGGACGACGAGGAGGAAAGAGCCTCGAGGAACGCCGCGAGCGCCCGCGCGGCCCGCGGCGGCAGGAGCGAGGGCGACGAGGCTGCTGCTGCTGCTGCTGCCGACCCTCCTCTCCTGCTCCTGCCGCTGCTGCTAGCTGGCTCCCCTTGGCGAAGCTGCTGCTGAGTTGCTGCTTCTCGGCCCCCGTCGTCGTCGTCATCGCCGTCGTCGAGCGGGAGGAGGATGTCTGCGTAAGCAGGCGCGGGCTGTTGAGTTGAGTTCGATTATCAGCGAGTTTTTTTTTTCAAAAGGTGTGAGTTTTTTGGAAGGAGACGATGAGACGAATTCGTCTCTATCTTTTTCTGCTTCTCTGTGATGAGAGCCTTGGACTCACCAGCGATGCTCCAGACTCAAGATGCTCGATGGGCACGTTTACTGTCAATTGATTGATTGTGAAAGCGTGACGCGTGAGTTTTAAAGGAAGAGAAAGAAATGATGCTCGACGTTTTTTTGATGGCCTTCGGCGAAAAAACGATTGAATCTCCTTCTTCTTCCTCTTCGTTCCAACGGAGCGCTACCGAACTGCTCGAGTATACCCCACTCACCGAGCCTGAGGTTGGATTCGCACAGCGTGCGCTGTTGCGCGCCCATGATGTGAGGCGGAGAGAAGCAGAGGGAGAGAGAGGGAGAGAAGAGAGAGATTGTCTCGCTTCGCTCTCGGTCGCTCGATCCGCGTGACGAAAAATGACGAGAGAGAGAAAAAAACGAAAAAACCAATCCTCAGCGTCTCGCACTCTTTCTTCTTCTTCTTCCTCTGTTTCAGAGAGCCTCTCTCTCTCTGGCACCGCTCAGCGCCGGCTCTCTCCGCTCGTTCTCTACTGCTAGCGGCATCTCTTCGACACCAATCTCATAGACTAGAGCAGGCGAGGACTCATCCATGCCGGCCAGGAAGCGCCAGGCGCGGGACGACATGCCGGCGACCAAGCCGGCCGCCGCCGCCGCCGCCGCTGCTTCAGCTCCCTCGACGCCGCAGATGCAGCGCCGGCCCCAGCGGCAGCAGCAGTTGCAGCAGCAGCAGCAGCAGCAGCCCCTCTTCGCCCCCTACAGGGCTCTGGGCGTCGTCACCTCTCCCGCGGCAGCCCCCGTTCACCAGCGCAGGGGAGACACCTCGTTCGTGACGGCCTCGGCGGGCAGGAGCTGGCAGGTGTACGAATGCGGGAGGCTGACGCTCCGGGCCATCGGGCCGCTGGTGAGTTGTTCGGCTGCGGTGGTTTTTCTTTGCGCTTTTGGTGCACGCTCGAGCGTAGATTGTTGTCGTGAGACGTCTCTCTGGGCGAGAAAGAGCGAGAAAAGGGAAAGAGTCGGAGGAAACAAACACGCGGGCGACGAAACGTTTCTTCAATGGGACGGCTAGCCGCCGACGACGTCCAAACGCCCCTCTCTTCACCAACCCCGACCCCCCCCTTCCTTCCTCTCTCCGCCCCTCCGAAACCCAAAAAAACCCAAATCAAAAACAACCCCCGCCAGCTCCCGCGCTCCATCTCCTCCCTCGCCGTCCGCGGTGACGCCACCTTCGCGTCCTGCGGCGACCAGGGCGTCGTCGAGTGCCACCGCGTCCACGTCAAGGGGACCTACGTCCTCCCGAAAAACGCCGCCGCGCCGGCAGGCAGCCTGCTGCTCCTGGGGGACTGGCTCCTCGCGACGACGACGGTGAGCGACGCAGGGGCCCTCCGCGGCGCCCTGGTGAGGTGGAGGCTGGGCTCGTTCGGGGCCCCGTCGGCGGTGCTGGACCTCGGAGGAGGAGGGGGGGGAGGGGTAGGGGGCGCCAACGAGGAGGGCGCTCCCGGGGGGGAACGTCGCGACGGCGACTTCAGGCACCCCTTTGCCCTCTGCCACCCCCCCGCATACGTGGACAAGGTGCTCGTGGCCTTCTCCGGCGGTGGCCTGCAGCTCTGGAACGTCGCCGCCGGAGCGAAGCTGCACACCTTCCGGAACCACGGCCCGAACCGCCGCAGTGGAGCCGGAGTCGGCGCCGGGATCGGCGGCGGCCTCGACAGGAAGGGCAGCCCTTCTTCGATTTCGATCACGGCGCTCGAGGCCAGTCCCGCCCTCGACGTCGTCGCCGTGGGCAGGGCCGATGGCAGCGTGACGCTGCTCGACGCGAGGGCCGACGCGGCGCTGGCCGTCTTCGAGCAGGCAGCGGGGCCGAGGGCGAGCAGCAACGTCGGCGGCCTTTCCTCGGCCGCCTCTGCCGCCGCCCCTGCTGTCCCCGCAGGCCTCGTTCCGTCTTCTTCCCCTCCATCTTCTCCCGCATCCTCCTCTCCCCTTTTGGGGTGCGGGGCCATCACGTCGCTGGCCTTCTCCACGGGGCCGGGCGTCCCCTTGCTCGCGGCGGGGGGGGGCTCGGGCGGCGTCGGCTTCTGGAACCTCGAGACGAGGACGCTCGCCGGCGCGCTGCCGCGGGCGCACGCCGGCGCGGGAGGAGGAGGAATAGGCTCGGACTCGTCCCTCTCGGGCGTCACCGGCCTCCATCTGTTCCCCGGGGAGCCCCGCCTCGCCTCCGCGGGCCGCGACAACGCGATCAAGCAGTGGGCCCTCGACGGCGACGCCGCCGCGGGCAGGGGGCCGGCGCCGGGCGCGAGGGAGGGGGACCTTGCCCGTCTGCTCCGCTCGCGCGAGGGCCACGCCGCGCCCCCCACGCTGCTGCGGTTCTACGGCGACGGCGGCAGCCGCGTGCTGTCCGCCGGGGGGCCGGGCGACAGGTCGCTGCGGCTGTTCTCGTGCGTGCGCGACGCCGCGTCGCGCGAGCTCAGCCAGCGCGGCGGAAACAAGAGAGGGATCAGCTCGAGGGCCGCGGCCCTGGGCGTGGGAGAGGAGGAGCTGAGGCTCCCTCGGGTCGTCTCGATGGATGCGTCGCAGGTGAGGGGTTTTCGGAGGAGGGGGGAGGGAGAAGCGGCGCGGCGGCGCGAAGCGGGGAAACACGTTGGATAAAAACACGCGAAAGAAAGAAAAGGGAACAAAAGCACTGTCACTCTTTTCCCCCGCGAACGGCGAGCTCTCATCAAAACAGAGCAAGAAACACGCCCGTGGGGCGTAACCCGGTGCTAGACTGTACACGATCATGCCCTCTGCGCCGTTATTAAGCCAACGACGCTGCGAGCTTCCTCTTTTGGAGCTCTTTTTGAAAATTTCCGAGAGGGCTCGCAGCCGGGGCAACAATCGAAAGAAAGAAGAAGAAGAAGAAACTCACTTTTTTTTCTCCTCTCCCTTTCAACTCCAAAAAAACAAAACGAAACACAGACCCGCGAGCGGGACTGGGCCAACGTCGTCACCGCGCACGAAGGCGACCCCGTCGCCCGCACCTGGCGCGTCGCGACCTCGGCCGCGGGCCACGTTTCCTTGGTCCCCCCTCGGGAGCGCGTCGCCGTCGCCGCCGGGAGCTCTCGGAACTCGGCCGCCGCCACGCGCCCGCGCGCCGCCGCCGCGACGAGCGTCTGCCTCTCCGCCTGCGGCAACTTCGCGCTCGTCGGCTCATCCAGGGGACACGTCGACAGGTACAATATGCAGTCCGGGAGGTGGAGGCAGGCCTACCGCCGGAGGGTCGTCTCGCTCGCTCGAGGCGGCGGCGGCGGCGGCGGCAAGGGCGCGGGGCCGCTCTCGGTGCTGCTGGCGCACGACGGCGCCGTGTCGGGCCTGGCGGCCGACGTCGGCTGCGGCCTCGGGGGGCTCTCCTTCGACGCGCCTCCCTCCGCTTCTTCCGCCGCTGCCTCCTCTCGGAGGGGCGGGGCGGCTGCCTCCCCGTCGTCGGGCCGGCGGGCGGTCTCTGCCGGCGGCGCCGACGGCTTCCTCCGCGTCTGGAACTTTGTGACGGGCGAGCTGGAGGGCGCGGTCGCCCCCTCGCCGCTCCCCGGCTCCTCCGGCTCCTCCAACTCGCCGGTCCACGCCATGGCCGCCGCGTCCCGGCCCGAGGGCGGCGGCGGCGGCAGCAGCGGCTGCGCGCTCGTGGCCGCGGCCACCGACGACGGCAAGCTGTCGGTCGTCGACGCCGAGCGCTGCCGCGTCGTCCGGCGCCTGCTGCCCCCGCCGGGGCGCATCTCCGACCTCGCGTTGTCGTCCGACGGCCGCACGCTCGTGGCCTCGTGCCTCGACGGGTGCGTCGCGGCGTGGGACGTCGTGGCCGGCGCGGCGCTGCAGCGGGTGTCGCTTCTGGGGCGGGGCTCGCCCGTTGCGAGCCTCGCGCTGTCGCCCGACGGCGAGATGCTCGCCACTGCACACTTTTGCGCGAGGGGGAAGCGATCCTCCTCCTCCTCCTCCTCTTCTTCGAGCAGTGGGGTTAGGCTTTGGGCCAACCAGGCCGTCTTCGGCGAAGGGCTCTTCGACGGCTGCGGGGGAGGAAACGGAAGCGGGGGAGGATGGAAGGCTGTCCGAGCTCAGCTGCCGTTGCCTCCCGCCGCTCCTTCCTCCGCCGCCGCTGCCGACGACGACGAGGAAAACGAAGACGACGACGATGACGGCGACGACGAAGAGGACGCCGAAGACCCCGCTGCCCCGGGCTGGCTCTCCAGTGGAGGCAAAAACCTCACCGGGGACCGCGCCTGGGGAGCGGGAGGAGGGGGAGGAGGCGACTCGAGCGACGACGACGAGGGGAGCAGCAGCGAAGAAGAAGAGGGAGAGGCTGACGAAGCTGCTCCGACAGCTCCTGCCGCCACCGCCGCCGCAGACGAGACCCTCCCCGACGGAGCGCCCGCGCCTTTCAAACTCTTCTTCTCGGGCGGCTCGGTGCAGCCCCTCGCGACGACCTCGGCGCTGCCCCGAGCGCGCTGGGCGGTGCTGCCCCACCTCGACGCGCTCGCGGCGCGCAACCGGCCGACGGAGCCGCCCAAGAAGCCCGAGGCGGCGCCGTTCTTCCTGCCGACACTGCCGACGCTCGACGGGAGGCCGACGTTCGCGGTCGACGAAGAGGAAGGCGGAGGCGAAGACGGAGCGGGACCGGAGGGGCCCAGCAACAGCAAGCGGTCCCGGGTCGAGCGCGGCTTCGCCGGCAACGGCAGCAGCGCGGCCGGCGGGCTCGTCGCGGCGCTCCGCGCGGGGCGGAAGAAGGCTTCCGCCGCCTCCTGCCCCTCGGCTTCTTCTTCTTCTTCTTCCCCCTCGGACCTCCGCGCCTCCCTCGACGCCTGGTCCCTGGCCTCCAAGTGGCTGCGCACGGCCAGGCCCCACGAGGTGGACCGCGAGCTGCGGTCGATGCTTGTCCTGGAGCCCGACAGCGACGACGACGACGACGACGACGGCGGCGACGGCGACGACGGCGAGGAAGAGGAAGACGGTGGCAAAAACGGAAACGGAAACGGCAAACTTCGCAAGAAGGTCGCCGACGACGAGGCCGCCTCCGTCGCCGCCGCGGCCGACGCCGCCGCGGCCGACCTCGAGTCCCTGCTGCTCTTCCTGCGCGCGCGCTGCGCGAGCGGCGCCGACTTCGAGCTGACGCAGGCCTTCCTGAGCGCCGCGCTCGCGCTGCACGGCGGCTCGATCGCGGTGCGGCCGAGGCTGCGCCGGGCGGCAGCGCAGCTCGAGAGAGCGGTGCGGGCGAGCTGGGAGAGGTTGGACGACTCTCTGCACGCCGTGAGGTGCTCTGCCGCCTACGTCGGCGGGCTTCCGAGCTGATGACGGGAAGGAGGAGGAGGGAGAGGAGGGAGAGAGGGGGAGAGAGAGAACAGAGAGAGAGAACAGAGAGAGAGAGAGACAACGAAATGAAATCTGGTAAATCAAGCATTTGAAATTTTATTTCTTCGAGTTAAAATTACTATTCTCTCTCTCTCTTTTATTTCATCTCGTCTGTTAATGTGTCTTTGACGGTCCACAGCGTCCTGTTATTGTTTAACGGCGAAAGGGAGAAAGAGAGAGAACCAACAGAGTTGTGAGTCTTCATTGTTCTCGTCCTCTTTCGGTCCCGGGAAAAACGGGGGGGGGGGGAAATAAAGAAACTCTTTTTCTCACTTCCCGGCGGCCCTGAGCCCGGCCTTGGTCTTCCCCTTGACGTGCTTCACCACCCTCCTCGCCCCGACGGCCGCGGCCTTGGCCTGCTTCGCGGCCTTGCGGCGCCGCTGCTTGGTCGTCTTGGAGCCGCGCTTGAGCTTGAGCGTCACGGGGCGTGCCGAGAGGGGGTTCTTTGCCGCCGCCGCACCCGCCACCGCTGCTGTCGCCGCCGCCGGGGCGGAGGAGCCTCCTCCGAATTCCGAGGTGTCCATAGTGTCTGCGGCAGGGGCAGTAGCAGCAGCAGGAGAAGCCCCCTTCTCCCCCGGCGCTGCCGCTGCGTCTGCGGCCGGGTCCGCGTCCATCGCGGACTTGGCCTTGCGGAGGCGGGCTGTGTTTTTTGTTTTTCGTTTTGTTTTTTTTTTTTTGGGGGGGGGGGCAAAAGGTTAGCCGGCGGCGGCCCAAAGACGCAAACAACGTTTTTTTTCTCACGCTTTGCTCTCTTTCCTCACCTTTGATTCGGGCCTTTCCCATCTTTTAAAAGCAAAGGGGTGATTCAGAGGAGCACCACTACCTGAAAAATTAGCGTGAGACGGGCACAGAACAAGGGCGAGCGAGGGAGAAAAGAGCTGTCAATGCTCTTCTCTTTGCTCTTCCTTTTTTTCAGAAAAATAAAATATAAATCGGAACACTGCTCCTCCTCTTTTCGGTAGAGGGGCGCTCCATGTCTTTCAGCCTCTCACTTTTTCTTTTTTCTCTTTTCTTTTTCACACCATGCCTCGGCCGGCGGCCGCGCCGGCTCCCGCTCCTGCGCTGTCGCCCAGGCCTCCTGAAGCGCAGCCAGCAGCAGCAGCGGCGGGGTATGACGACGAAGAACAGAGCAGCAGCAGCAGCCCGACGTGCCGCATCTGCTGGGGCGGCGAGAGCCTCGGAGCCGACGACGGCGCCAATGCCTCTTTCGCGAATAGGCTCGTCGCCCCCTGCTGCTGCAAGGGCACGTGCGAGCTGGTCCATCTCGGGTGAGTGCGGCACGGGGGGCCTTTTTTTCGTGCCCGTCTGTTCCCTTTGGAGAGAACGGGAGTCGAGGGCCAGCGAGCACGCCGCGCGAGTCGAAAACCTAGCCTCGTCGTTTCGACCCTCGGCCCCATCGCTCCCTCCTCCACCCATCCCATCGCTCCTCCTCCACCAAACACGCGCACACCCACAAACCTTCTCTCATCAGCTGCCTCGAGAGCTGGCTCGCCACCTCCGCGAGAGCCGGGAAGCCGCCCCGCAGCCTGGCCCGCTGCGAGCTCTGCGGCTCCCCGTGGAGGCGCGGCGTCCTCTCCCAGGTCTCGCGCTCTCTTCGTGGCCGCGGCCGCGGCCGGGGGCTCCCCCCGAGCGGCGGCGGCGGCGGCGGCCGGCGGAGCCCGCTCCGCGCCGCGGCGGCGGGCGCCGGCGCGCTGCTGTCGGGCCTCGCGCGGGCGTGCGGCTCGGCCGCCTCCAGGACGGCGCGCAGGGCCCGCTCGCACCCGCAGGACGCCGCCCTCGCCCTCTGCGCCGCGGCGCTCGCCGCGCGCGGCGCCGCGGCTGAGGGCCGGGGGCCGCGCAGGGGCGCCGCGGCGGGCGCGCGCGCGGAGGCGGCCCGCGCGGTCCATTCCTCCTGCTCCCTCGATGTCACGGTGGGTAAACAGAGGGAGGAGGGAGAGGACGGAAGGGGGGGGGGTCGAACGAAACCCCGAGACGAAAAAAGGGGGGGGATAAAAGAAAGAAAGAAGGGAAAACTCACTCTAGAAAAAGAACAAGTGGAAAAAAAACGTGTTTGCTCTCTTTCAACGTCCACACAGTTCGCCGCGCTGTGCATGCTGGCGGGCCTCCCCGCCTCCCACGTGCTCCGCGCCATGGCCCTGACGGCGGGTGCCGAGGTCGTGATCGTGCTCCCTTTGGCCGAGGGCCTGCCTCTGGGGGCCGTCGCGGGGGCCGTCGCGGGGGCCGTCGCGGGGGCCGCGGCGGGCGTCGCGCGCGGCCTCGGCCGGCGCGCCTCGGGCGCCGGGAGGCTCATCGCCGGCGCGCTCTCGCGGGCGGTGTCTTCCTCCTTCTCCTCTCCTCCTCGCCCTTCCCCGCGCCTCCTTTCCACTTCCTCCAACACCGAAGCCACCGCAGTAGCAGCAGCAGAAGCAGCCACGGCCACGGCCACGGCCCCTGCCTCGTCTCTGTCCGCGCTGCTGTCGCCGGTGTCCTCCCCCCCGCTGTCGTCGCTGGCCCCATCGTCGCGGCGTGCCGGGGGCGACGTCGGTCTCAGAACGTGGGAGGAAGACGGCGAGGCCGGCTTCCTTTCGTCGTTGGCCGCCGCCTTCGTGGCGGCAGCTCGCGGCAGAGGGGGGCTCTTCTGAGAGAAAGAGAGAGAGAGAGAGAGTAGGAATCCCTTGTACTTTGAACCCATCTTCAGAGAGAGATAGAGAGTGTGTGCAACTGAGAGAGAGAGAGAGAGAGAGAGATTGTAACTACGAGAGAGAGAGTGTGTGTAACTAAGAGAGAGAAATCAGAGAGAGGCGAAAGGGGAAAAAAACGTTGGAAAACAAAAAAATTATCTACGGAAAAGAAAAAGGTCATTACTCAAAGAACAATTCTCTCTCTCTTTTTTCTCCGTGCCTCATTCCGCGAGGAGGGACGAAAGAACCGGCACAAAAGCCGGCTGTCCCCCATTCGGAAGGCTGGCGTTCCCTCCCTCCCTCTCTCTCTTTCTCTCAATCTCTCTGTCAACCTCTCTCGGCTGGCGTTCCCTCCCTCCCTCTCTCAATCTCTCTGAGAGTCGATAAGTATTTTTTTCGCGCTGGGCGTCTCGGGGCAGAAAGGGCCCGGAGCGCGCCGTGCGGCGACGATAGTACGAGATGCTCAAGTGTAAAATGGGATGGTAGAAATGGGGGGGTGTTTCTAAGTACGGGCGGAGGGGACAGGGGGGAGTAGGGCAGCCGCCTTAAAAGACGGGCCCGCCCCCCCCCCCTCACTTTCTCGAGAAAAAGGGGGGGTGGAGGGGAAAAAAGGGGGGGAAAAGAAAGGGGAAGGGCAAGGCGACTCTCCCCCTTCAAAAATGCCCCAGTCTTCCTTCATTTTTTTTGTAAGGTTTTGGCTTGTTGTTGTCGTCCTTGCTGTTGCCGTTGGTCAGAGATCTCGCTGGCTGTCTCTGTCTTAACTTTCTGTCACTCGTCCGGCGTCCGGCGTCGTCGTCGGTCTCTCTTTTTCCGTTTTATTTCGTGTAAGCAATGAAAAGGAAAGGGAAGGGAAACTAATTGGGAGGCAAGAGAGGCGGGGGGGGAGGAGGCATTTGATCGGAGCTTCTTTTTGAGGAAGAAAGAATGAAAGGAGGAAGAAGAAGAGGAAAAATTCTCGTCCCTCTCTCTCTCTCTCCCTCTCTCTTCCTTCCTGGATGAAACCTAAACGAAAAAGAAGAGTAAGAGAAACATAGACGAGACTCAGGAGGCAGCAGTAGCAGCAGCGTCGGAGTCGGCGCCGGCGGCGGAGGCCGCCGCCGGCCCCGGAGGAGGAGGGCCCCCTCCCTTGCCGCGGCGCGACGAGCGGGCTTTCCTCCCGTCGCCGCCGCCCACGGACGACTCCTCGGCGCCGGAGCTCGCGCCGGAGGAGGCCGAGGAGGCGCCCGCCGCCGCGGCGGCCTCGCCGGCCTGCGCCCGCTGGACGGCAGGGGACAGGGGCCGAGGCTTCGGCTGCTGGGGCTGCGGAGTATTGGCTGCTACGGCGGCGGCGGCGGCGGCGGCAGCGGCGGGGACGCCGAGCACAAGCAGCGGGTCCATCTGCGGCAGCGGCGGGAACTGCTGCCGCTGCTGCTGCTGCTGCTGCTGAATTTGCTGCTGCTGCTGCTGCTGCTGCTGAATTTGCTGCTGCTGCTGCTGCTGAATTTGCTGCTGCTGCTGCTGCTGCTGAACTTGCTGTTGCTCCTGAACTTGCTGCTGCTGCTGCTGCTGCTGCTGAACTTGCTGTTGCTCCTGAACTTGCTGCTGCTGCTGCTGCTGCTGCTGAACTTGCTGCTGCTGCTGCGCCGCGACCGCCGCGGCCGCCGCCGCAGCCGCAGCCGACGCGGCCAGCATGTGGTCGAACGCGCCCGCGACGGCCGCGGAGACGGCGCCGAGCCCGACGGTGGGAGGGCGCGGCGGCGGCAGCGACGCCTGCTGCAGGAAAGAGGGGCCACCGCCTCTGCAGTCGTGGAAGTGCTGCTGCTGCGTGATCGGGATCATCATCGGCGGATAGAACTGCTGGTGCTGCTGCTGGTGCTGGAGCCGCAGCTTGGGTGGCGGGGGAGGCGGCGGGGCCATCTGGTGGTGGTGACCGCCGTAGCCCCCCCCCCCTCCTCCTCCTCCTCCTCCTCCCTGGACAAAGTGGCCAAACCCGCCGTCGCTCATCTGCGGGGGCGGCGGCGGCGGCGGCGGCGGGGCCTGCTGCTGCTGCTGCTGGAGCTGGAGCTGCGCCATCGCGAGCATCATGTTCTGCGGCGCGAGCTGCGGCGGGCGGGACTGGGTGTGGCGCTGCTGGTTCTGGCCCGGGTTTGAGGGCGCGCCGCCACCGCTGCCGTCGTTGTTGTTGTTGGTGTTGTTGTTGTTGTTGGTGGTGTTGTTGTCGCAGTTGTTGTTGTTGTTTCGGCGGCCACCGCCGCTGACGCCGCTGTCGTTTCCGCTCGGGCCCCCTCCTCCTCTCTCTTTGCCGTCATGTTGCTGCTCAAAGGGCAGGAAGTAGGGGACCGGGACCGGCGGCGCGCCGTGGGGTGCGCCTGCGGGTTGTTTCGAGGGTTAAAAGTGGAAGAAGAGGAAAGGGAGGAAGGTGAGTTTTTCCGTGCTGAAAAAACGGATGGAAAAAAACTCCGAAAATTCACCAGGAAAAAAAAATAAAAATAAAAAACTCACCGGGAGGAACCCCGAGGCCCCAGGCCACCACCGGCTCAGGGTGGTCGAACTTGCACGACGCGCCGAAGCCGCACCTGAGATGCCTCGTGAAACTGGTGCAGAGATAAGACGGGGAGAGAGAAAGGAAGAGGGAGAGAGAGAGAGGGGAAGAGGGAGAGAAAAAGGTGAGCGCCCCTGTCCAGACCCGGAAGAAAAAAAAAAGAAAAAAAAAGGGGAAAAGTGCACTCGGGAGGGAGGGGACTCACTAGGCGCAGGGCGGTTCCGCGGGCCTCAGGGGCAGCCCCAGCACGTTGAACCTGATGGGAGGCGCCTGGTCCACGGGGTGCGCGAAGCGGCACTTGCTGCCGAAGGCGCACGTGGCCGTCTTGAGGAAGAAGCTGCAGGCCTGGGGCTGGCCGTCGAGCGCAGGAGGCGGCGGCGAAGGAGGACGAGGAGGGGGGTGGGCGGCGAACGGCGAAGCGTCGGCTCGATCCTCCCTTTCGTCGTCGTCGCCGATGGGCGTCGAAACAGAGTCGGCCGCTTTCGCGGCCGCGGCAGCAGAGGCCGCGGCCTCAACGGCGGCTTCATTCCATCGCAGGGGCTCGGTGACGCTGTCCTCCGCGCGCGGGCCCGAGGAACCCGCGCCGTGAGGCGCAGAGGGCGCCTCGCCGGACGGCGGAAGTTTACCCGCAAGGCCGGGCGTCGCCTCCACCGCCGCCGCCGCGTTTTCTTCATCTCCTTCGCTGCTCCCGCTCGGTCCCTCGCCGCCGTCGAGATCCAGCCGCGAAACCTTCTCGGACAGAGGTTCCGCATCATCTGCAGCTCTGGCGGGCCTCGGCATGGCTTATCCTCTCCCTTTACCTTCCCCGGGGGCGAACGTTTTTTCTACTCTTTTTCAACCGAAACTCTTTTTCAACAGAATTTTGTTCGATTCTGCGGTTAGCAGCTCTTTTTTGTTTTTAAGGCGCAGGTCGCGCGCGCCTCGTTCTCGCTGCGAAGAACGAGAACGAGGGCACGGATAGTCGAGAGGACCGCGGTGCCGCTAGGGGAGGAAGGGAGAGAGCGAGGACGAAGACGGAGGAGCGATGCGGCCAACTCCGCGAGAAACGAAGGGGAAAAGTGGCGACAAAGAAAAATTCTCGAACTTTTCAAACAGAAGCTCAGACCGCTGTCCCCTCTCGCGGCGCTTTGCAGGTTCTCTCCGACCGCCACCGACCTCGCCTCTCTTCCTCGCGCTCTCTTTCTCACACCCAAGCAAGCACCCGCTGCGCTCTCCATAAGTTAACAGCAAGGGAACCTAAATGTTACAGAATCGGAGCCGGAGAAAACGACTCATCTCGCTCGCTCGCTCGCCCTCTCGCCTTGCTCCTCTCTTCCTCCTCTCTTCCTCCTCCTCTCGCCCCCCCCCCCCTCTCTCCCCCCTCCCTCCCTCCGTCACTCCGCCGCGGGCTTCTTCCAGCTGACCTTGCTCTTGTCCTTCCTGTTCCAGTAGTAGGTCCTCCCCTTTGAGTCGACGGCCTTGCCCCATCCGGCGGGGGGCGGGGAGCCGGGGGCGGCCGGCCGCGACGGCTTCGGGGGGGGGGGAGCGGGCTGCGCGAGGGCCGCCGGGGGGTGTTGTGGCTGCTGCTGCCACTGCTGCTGCTGCTGCTGCGGGGGAGGGGGCCGCATCATCATCATCGGCGGCGGCTGCCCTCCGTAGAAGCCCTGCTGCTGCTGGGGAGCAGGGTAGAAGCCTCCGGGCATCGGCGGCGGAGGCATCATCGCCATCGACATGTGCGGGGCGGGCAGCGGCGCGCCCGGGAATCCCGGCGCCGGCGCCGCAGGGGGCGCCTGGCGCCGCGGCCCCCTCCTCGCCGGCGGGACGGGCTCCCTCTCGGCGGCCCCGCCCTCCTTCCTCCGCTTCGCCCAGGCCCTGGCGGCCTCCTCGACGGCCGCCGGGTCCTGCGCCGCGACGCGTGCCGGGGTGCGAGCGGCGCGGAGCCCCCGCTGCCCCTCCCCCGCGCCGCCGCCGCCGCCGCCGGCCGCGCCCGCCGCCGCGCCCGCCGCCTCGGCCTGCCTCCTGCCGTTGCCGAACGAGCACGAGGGGTCCTCCGAGGCGAGGACGGCCGCGGTCGCCACAAAGTGCCCCTTCCACCCCTCCTCGCCGCCGAACTTGTCCCTCCAGTCGACGGTGCCGTTGGGGCAGACGGAGGCCTGGTGGCCGAGCTGTTTTTTGGGTTTTTTTTTTTTTTTGGAAGGAAGGAAGGAAAAGGTCGAGGGGTTTTTTTTTGAGCGACGACGGCAAGGAGGCGGTGAAGTTTTTCGTTTCTCTCTCGGTCTCATTGTCTCGGCCACGATCCCCCAGATCACGAGTCGCAGCACAAGCAAATAAGCATGACGTACCTGTCCGCAGAGGTTGCAGCCGTTTGGGTGCCAGTTGGGGTCCCGGCGGAGCTTGTGGTGCATCTCCATCTCGGGCGAGTTTTTTGGGACGTGATTGATCAAAAATTCGAGGCGCTTTGGGCTTCAGCTCTGGCTTTATATTTTTGTTTTTTTGGATCTGGAGAGGGAGAGACAGTCCGGGATTCGACGGCACTCTGCGCGCGAGAAAGAGAGAAAGACAACGTGGACAGGAGTGTGGCTTGCGAGAGAGAGAGAGAGAGTTTTTGTTTCTCTCTGTTCGTCGTCGACGTTGTCGATCGCAGAAAAAATTTGAGAGACTCTCACAGAGAGACAAAAATTCTTCGAAACATTCCCACTCTTCCAAAAAAACAACCAACAACTTTCTCTCATCCTTCCCGCTCTTTTCGAGCCTCCAAAATGGCTTCTCATCTCGCCTCTCTGGGCAAGGTCGGCCCCACGATCGGTGAGCGCCTCTCGAGCTCAACAAAAGTGGCGTTGGACGAGCAGAAGAGGGGGGAGATGCGGTTGCTGATTCTTCGCGGTCTGGCCGCCGCCGGCACCAGCAAACAGTCGTGCCCTCTGGGGGGGAAAGAAAAAAGAAAAAAAACTCGCGCTTGTTCTCTTTCTCTCCTCAACCCCGACCCTCACGCCGCCAACTCCGAAACCCCCTCCCCCAAAATCCCCACCTCCCCTCCCCCTCCCCCCTCAACTCACCAGCGGCCTTCTTCGGCCTCGCGGGCGTCTGCGTCTTCGCCCAGCCCAGGCTCTTTAACCACCGCGCGCGCGACTCGATCCCGTCGTTCGCGGCGGACTGGAAGCTGCAGGAAGAGGTCCGACTGCGGTCGATGGAGCGCGAGGGCGCGCCTGGGACCAGCGTGGTCTGCGACCCGGTGAGGAGGGGAGCGTAAAGAGAGAAAAGGACGGGGGTGAACTGAGAGAGAGGTTGCCAACGCTCTTCTTCTTTCCCTCTCCCTCGCTTCCCTCGGGGACCTAGAGAGAGAGAGAGAGACCCTCTCTCGATTTCTCTTTTTCTTTTTTCTCTCTCTCTTCTTTCCCTCTCTCTTCTTTCTCTCTCTCGCGCCCTCTTTTTTGGCGCGATTGAGATATTGAGGCGCCATGCGCCTGTTCGACTGCGTTGAACGCGTGTGGTGTTTTTGAAATCCGTTCTTTTCGTGCAAGAACAAAACAAACAAACAAAACTTTTCATTAGTACTCTCTCTACCTTTCCCCATATTACAACAGCCAATCTTGTTTTCGTTCGTTCACTTTTTTCCTTCGCTTAGTAGTGCTATTTCTTCCTGCTGGCGGTGGTAGTGGGTTGTCATTAAATGATCTTAATCATAAGTGCTCGAAGTGGAGGAGAGAGAGAAACGGGGGCTTAAAAGCTCCCTCTTTTTGTTTTTCGAAGAAATAAATAATAGAGGTGAAAACGAAACCAAATGAAAAATGTTTTTTTTTCAAGCCTCCGCGGCCAGGGCAGCCGACGCCGCCATCGCCCGCACCCGCCCCACGAGCTCCTCCAGCACCCTCTCTCGGGCCGCGTCCGAGCTGGAGGCCCACGAGCCGCCGCCGCGCGTCGTCGCGACGAGGCAGAGCCTCCCCGCCGCCGTCGCGGCGGTGAGCGTGAGCGTCGGGCCGAGCTGCTGCCCCCCCGCGGCGAAGAAGAGCCCGCGCGTGGCCAGGGAAGGAGCGGGAGCAGGAGGAGACCCTCCCCAGGACAAAGAGGAAGGGGAATCCGAGAGGCAAGGGCGGGCCGGAGAGGCGGATCGAGAGGGGGAGGAGAGGCTGCTCGCGCCGTCCTCGCTGCAGCCGTCGAGGGCGAAGAGCGACGACGCCACGGACGCCGAGTGCGAGGCGGCGCGCGACGCGTCGAGCGGCACCGACGTCCTCGCCGCGTCGGGGCTCGAGAGGTCGACCCTCCCGATGTTGGACAGGCCCACGTCGACGCTGGAGAAGGCCTCGCCGCGCCTCTCCGCTGCGGCGATCTCCTTGAGGATGTGCGGAACGACCTGAAAATGGAGAGAAGGATCGTTTTTTTAGTTTTTTTTTGTCAGTGATTTTCTTCTCCTCCTCGAAGAAAAAAGTCCCGTCTTTCTTCCTCTCCCGTCGCCCCGCCGCTTTCGCTCCCTTGTCTTCTCGACCCGGGGGGGCCCTGGGCGTGAAATGCCCCTTTCTTACCTGCAGCCTGAACGTCAGCGGCGGCATCATCCTCCACGGCCCGCAAATTCTCTGGAGCAGCCCCGCGCCCGCGGGGACCCTGCCGGCGTCGCGGACGCTGCGGCCGTAGGACTTTGCAAACGACCAGAGCTTCTCCGTCGCCGCCTCGGCCCCGCCTCCGCCTCCGCCTCCGCCTCCGTCTCCCCCCCGCGCCTCGAAGGCCGCGCGAGGGAACCACCTGATCTCGGAGAAGGAGCAGAGCCCCACGGGCGGGGAGCCCGTCGGGAGCCCCGCGGCCCCCAGCGGCCCCCGGAGGTCGAAGTGCGTCTGCAGCGACAGGCCGCCGCCGCGCCCGCCGGCCCCGCCGACGGCCGAGGCTGAGGCCAGCGCCGCCGCGGCCAGGGCCGAGTTCGCCGAGGACCCCCTGCAGCGGCAGGCGAGGAGGAAGGCGCCGGTCTCCTCGACGGAGAGGGCGAAGGTCGAGACGGCGCAGCGCTCCTCCGAGCGCGGGGGCGCGGGGGGAGGGGACGGGGGATAGGGGGAGGAAAGGGGAGGAGGGGGAGGAGGGGCACCGACGGGAGCCTCGCGGTCGCCGCCGGTGCCCTTTCCGCCCTCCTCTCGCTCCTCCTCCTGCTCGCCTCCTCCTCGAGGCAGCTTCAGCCCCAGGCCCTTCCTCGCCAGGGCCAGCCCCTTGTGCATCAGCATGACGTTGGCGACGATGCGGGTGAAGAAGGCCCTCGGGCCGAGGCGGAGCGAGAGCGCCGAGGAGGAGGGCGGCAGCGAGGCAAAGGGCGACGACGGTGGCGGCGAGGGCGGCGGCGGCAAGGGCAACGGCGAGCGCGGGTCCGGCGACAGCGACCTCGAGCCGCCGCCGACGCCGACGCCGCCGCCGAACGCGCCCGGCGTCGAGGGCGCCGAGGGCCACCGCGCCAGCGGGGTGACCGGGGAGCTCGACAGCGCGGCGGGGGGGAGCAGCGGCGGAGTTCGGGGAGGGGTCGCGGCGCCCTCGCCGCCGTCGCCGCCGCCGCGGCCGACGGCCGCGGCGGCGGCGGCGAGGGCGGCGGCCTCGACGGCGGCGGCGATCCCCTCCGCGGCCTCGAGCGCCACGATCTTGGCCTCGTACCGCCGCAAGACAGCCCCGACGAACGCCACGGCGGCCTTGCCGTCGAAGAGGGCGTGGTGCAGCCTCACGACGAGCTCGTGGTGCTTGCCGCCGTCGTCGGTGGCGGCGCCGTCGTCGGCGCCGTCGCCGGCGCGGCCCCCCTCCTCCCCCTCTCCGTCTTCCCCTCGCAGCAGCAGCACAAAGGAGCAGGCGCGCTGGGCCCGCACCGCCCCTCCCCTCCCCGTCGCGCCCCCCACCCCCGCCCCCGCGGGGAGGACCACCTCCTCCGACCTGAACGGCCTGTTGCACGCCCGCTCCAGCTCCCTCTCCCAGTGCGCGCCGCCCCGCCGCCGCAGCACGGCGAACTCGGGGGCCGGCGCGCCCGCGGCGAGCACCAGCCTCGGCGGGCGCAGCGGGTCGAACGAGGCGGCGTGGCAGACGACGGCACGGGCGAGCGGCTGGTCCAGCAGCGACGCCTCGGAGGCCGCGTCCCGCAGCAGCCCCGGGTCGAGCGCCCTCCGCCCGTCGCTGGCTCGGAGCTGGACGCAGAGCCCGATCGAGAAGGCGCCCTTGACCTCGGCGCCCCACGCGAAGAAGGCCTCGACCGAGTTAAGGCGGCGGGAGAGCGACTTCCCCGCCCTCTCCCGGGGCGGAGGTCTCTTAGTCTTCTTGTTGTTCGACGAGATGCTCATATTAAGCAGTCTGCGAAGGTGGTGGAGGAGGCCAGCGGCTGCGGGGCTGCTGCTGCTGCCGCCGCCGCCTGGGCTCGCCGAAGGAGGAGAAAGAGAAAGAGAAAGAGGAAGAGTCGTGGACGGCGCCACCTTTGACGACGGCGAAATCGGCGGCCTAAACTTTTCGGCGTTTTCGAGGGAGCTCTTTCGCGATGCAATTTCACGGTCGGCCCTTCCAGGGCCCGTCTTGTCGCCTTTTTCCATCTTTCTTCTTTTCTCCGGAGCAAAAGTAATTTCAAGTTCTGTCTCGGAGTGGATTCAAGAGCTCAGAGCTGGGAGCGCTGGAGTCCAAGAATAGAATGGAATCAAAGTCGTCACTGAAATGAAAAAAAATACAGTTGTGAACAGCGCTCTCTCGAGAGGGTCCTCCGAGCCTTCAAAGAGCGAACGCTGCCTCGGCTCCGAACCGATGGGCCGATCGTAGAACCGCTCGGTGTCTGAATCGAGAAAGGGGAGTTGGGATGTGACCCTTTCGCGTTCGAACCAAGAGCAACGAGCTCCGCGAGGAATAGTGGGGAGAAAAAAATGAAAATGATTGGCCACGGCACGCAAGGTCTCGTCAAAGTCTTGGCACCTGAAAATACACGACAGCAACCTCTCATTTTCCTTCCTTTCTTCCCTTCCTTTCATTCCTCAGCACAGGCACCGGAAGACCCGCACGGCGCCGTCGTCGCCGACGCTCGCGAGCCAAGAAGTTTCGCCCTCCTTTTCTTCTCCGAACCGAGCCCACTCCGGGGCGAAGCTCAGCCTGCGCACGGCCGCGGCGTGCCTCTGCGCCGCGGACGCCGACCAGAGAAGGGAGAAGGAGGGCACGCTCCCTCCTCCTCCCCCTCCTCCTCCTCCCCCCAAAGGGAGCTCCACTGCCCAAAGCTGCACGCCGCCGTCGCCGAGCCCCACTGCCAGCGTCGCCGAGCGAGAAGGAGCAGGGGAGACCTTGCCGCCGCGGGAGCAGCGCGGGGCGAAGGCGAGCGCCGTCGCCGGGGCAGCCCGCGCCCTCGGCAGCTCGAGCAGCAGCTCCGCCGCCGCCGCCGCCGCCGCCGCCCCCGGCTCCTCCTCCCCGCCTCCCCCCCCCGCCGGGCTCCCTCCGCCTCGGGGAAGCGACAGCGACCACACCTTCACGCTGCCGTCGCGGGAGGAGGTCGCGAGGAAGGCGGCAGCGGCGGAGGAGGAGGAGCCCGAGACCGGGGGGGAGGGGGGGGCCCACGCGCAGTCGGAGAGCGCCCTCGAGTGCGCGCCCGGCCGGCGCAGCACCGTCTCGAGGGAGACCGTCGCCGGCCCCGCGGCTCCCCCCGCGCCTCCTGCTCCTCCGGAAACCGCGACCGAGTGCACCGCGAAGGAGCGGTCGCGAGAGGCCGAGGCGAGGAGGAGGAGCAGGGGAGCGGCGGCAGCCGGGGAGGAGGAGGGAGAGGGGCCCTCCCCGGCCTCGGCCTCCCGGAACGCGAGCCGCGTCACCGTCAGCGAGTGGCACTCCTTGGGCTGCCCCGCCGCGACCCACGAGGAGAGGCCCCCGCCGCCCCCCGCGCCCTCCCGCTCGTCCCGCCTCCTCCAGAGCCGGATCGTGGCCCAGCGCGCCGCCTTGGCCGCCGCCGCGCTCGCGAACAGCGGGCCGACCCGCCCCGCTCGCCCGCGCGCCCCGCCCGCCGTCGCCGCCAGCGCCGAGAGCTCCGCGCCGTGGCCGTAGAGCTTCACGTCCTCGGGCCACAGCGTGCCGCCGGCGAGGGCCGCCTCGACGGGCCTGCAGGAGAGCGGGGCCGGGGCCGCCGCGGGGAGCGCGTCGGGGCCCTCCGGGTACGCCGCGGGCTCTCCCCCCTCCTCTCCGCCTTCCTCTCCCTCCCCGCCCCTCCCGCTCCCCCCGTCCCCGTGCACCGCCCTGTTCGACAGGCCCAGCGCGGGCAGGGTCGCCCCGAAAGCCGCCGCTGACGCTGATGCTGATGTTGTTGCTGGTGCTGATGCTGCTGCAGCAGCAACAGCAGCAGCAGAACGAGAGGGAGAGGAAGAAGAGGAAGAAGAGGAGGAAGATGGAGGTCCCGCCGCTCCCTCGCCGCGGGCCCACGCCAGCGTCTGGGAGAACGCGCGCGGCGCCTCGAACACGCGGATCACCTTCTCCTCGGACCCGCTGGCGTACACGGCGGCGGCGGAGGCGGCGGGGGAGCCGCGGCCGCTGAGCCCCTCCTCGGAGAGCACGGCGGCGACGCAGGAGAAGTCGTGCCCGTGCGTCTGCGGCCTCGCGACCTCGGCCCAGAGCGGGGGAGGCCGCCTCGTCCCCGCGGCGCGGGCGCGGGCGGGGTCCCCGGAGGGAGGCTCCCCGGCGGCGGCGAGCCACGTGCAGAGCCTCGCTGTCTGGTCCTCGGCCACGCTCAGCAGGCTCGCGCCGTCGGGGCCGGCCCAGCAGGCGTCGACGACGCGGGCGCAGTGCCCTCCCGCGGAGGGGCGCGCCTCCCAGCGGCGGGGGGGGCGGGGGCGGCGGGGCGAGGGCGAGAGCGAGAGCGGCGAGAGCGAGGGGGCGCCGCCGCCGCCCCCTCCCTCGGCTTCTTCCTCCTCCTCCTCCTCCTCCTCCTCTCCCTGCTCTCTTCCCCGCCTCCAGACGTGGATCGCCCCCGCGGGACCCGCGGCGGCCAGCCCGTCCCCGTCGGGGGAGAAGCACCCGCCGCAGAACCCTAGAGCTGCGGCGGAGCCCGCGTCCCCGACGGCGGCGTCGCAGAGCCAGAGGCCGCCGTCGCTCTCTCCGCCGCTTTCTCCAGAGGCGGCGGGGCTCCAGAGGCGCGCGGAGCGGTCGGCGGAGACGGAGAGCAGGCACGGGGGCTCGGGCTTCTTCCCCCTCGTTTCCCTCCTCTGCTTCCAGTCGACGGACAGCACCCAGTCGTCGTGGCCCGTGAGGGTCGCGACCAGGCGCACTGAGACGGAAGAAGAAGAAGAAGAAGAGGAGGAGGCGGAAGAAGACGAGGGTTTTGAAGAGGAGGCGGCGAGCGCGGTGACGTCGTCGTCGTCGTCGCCGAATCTTTCGTCGCCGCCTTTTTCCTCTCCTCTAGCGCTTCTGGAGGGAGAGGAGCAGGATACCTCCCAGACGCGGACAGTCCTGTCGTTGGAGGCCGTTGCCATCAGAAGAGAAGAGGAAGAAGAAGAAGAAGAAGAAGAAGAAGAAGAAGAAGACGAGAAAGAAGAGAATGAACTCGAGGCACCGTTGTCCGCCACCGTCGTCTCTTTGCTTTCTTCCTCCGTCTTCCTCCTCCTGCTGCTGCTGCTGCTGTTCGAGGTGAAGGCGACGCCGCGGACCCAGTCCCCGTGACCCCTTGCCACAGCAGCCGGCACCGCAGAGAACACAGCAGAAGAAGAAGAAGAAGAATGAGAAGCGCCCGCCCCGAGGAAGAGCAGCGTCGCTCCGTCGACGGTCCCGACCGCCAGCAGCAGCCTCTTCTTCTTCCTCTCCTCGTCTCCCAGGACGGAGAGCGCCGCGGCGTGCGCGAGCCTCGGATGGATCGAGAGGCTCTGGCAGGGCACCCAAGGCGAAGGAGAAGGAGAAGAAAGAGAGGAGGACGGAGAAGAAGGAGAGCTTGCTCTCCGGGAGAACACTGCCACCTCCGTCCCGGCGAGAGCGACGAGCGTCGACTTCTTCGCCGCCTTTCCGCCTCGCCCTCCTTCTTCCTCTTCCTCTTCCACTTCTTCGTGCCACGCGAGCGAGGTGACCCCGGCCCCGGACTCTATCCTCAGGAGGGCCGTCTGCTCCCAGCGGAGATCGCAGCAGGACGACGGAGAAGAAGGAGATGACGAAGGACAGCTGCTGCTCTCCTCGGGGTCGACGAGTATGGCGCCGGGAGGCAGCCGCACCCTCCAGGTCGCAACGACGCCGTCCGATGTCCCCGAGGCGAGCTCTGCCCAGCAGCTGCCACCCGCTTCCATTGTCTCGGGGCCCTTCCAGCGGACGCAGCAGACGCGGCCCGAGGAGGAGGGAGAGGACCCGTCGCCGCCGCCGCCGCCGCTCGTTTCCTTGCCGCTCGACGAGCAGCTCAATACCAGCGACGCCCGCACTCTGCCCCGCCCCTGGTCATACAGAAACACGGCGGGTCCGGCCCCGTACGCGATGAGGTCGAGAGGGCCCCAGTGCAGCGATCCCGGCACGGCGTTGACGCCTGCGGCGACGTGGGCGAGCGAGGCGACGACGGGGGAATCGTCGTCATCGGTCGAGGGTGACGGCAGCGAATCGGCCATCATTGACGATCTCCCGTCGAGTTCTCTCCCTCCTGCTCGTGGTTTATCTTGCTCCGATTTTTTTCAGAGAAGAGAGGAGATGATGGAGAGAACAGACAGGAAGCAGTGGGATGTTCAAAAAAGGTCCGGAGAACCGGAGTAAGCGAGTACTATTGATCGATCGGGGGAGAGGTCTGCTTCTTTTTTTCTGATTTTTTATCAATCAAAAAAACGCTCGGCGTCAGTGCATCAGAACTCCTTTTCGTCTCCGGCTCCTCACTGCCTGCTGCGAAAGCCTTTCTTCTCGCCCGCCTTCTTCCTTCCCTCCCCTTTCTCCTACCACCTCCACCACTCAAGCACCATGCGCGAAGTCATCTCTCTCCACATTGGCCAGGCCGGTACGTGGGATGTTGAGAAGGAGGAGCAACGAGGGAGAGAAAGGGAAAAACGAAAATGCAAGGGAAACGCGATGCGCGCCTCGAAGAGAAAGGACTCTTCGTCTTCCTCTCCCCTTCATTCGCGTCGCGCCTTTGGCCTTCCTCGGCCTCTTCCGCCTCGTTCTCGACCTCGAGACGTGAGGCTTAGTCTCTCGCACGCGTCGCAGTCGAGAGCGAGGTGAAAGAAAAGAGAGGACGCGCGACCCGAAATCAACCAAAGAGACGTCGGCGTTGCTATTTTCGGTCGTTTTTTTTTCTCGGCGTCGGCCGAGCGCCATGGGCAAGAGAACGAAATCTTTCCGCGCTCCTCTCAACCACCTAGCACCCCGCAGAAACCCTCTTTCTCCGCACCGAGCTCTAGAGCGTGATCGCGTCCAGACGTTGCGCGGGCGTGCAGCGCTCGAAATGAGTCACAGCGTCGTGCGCGAGGCATAACGACTGCGTGCTTTTTCCCCCGTTTCGTTCGCCAAACGCTCGGCTCGCGTGCTCTCTTTCGCTTGTTCCCTCCCCTTTCGCAGCTGTCGCCATTCGAGTTTTGCTCTCACCTCGCTCCCCGTCTCCTCTCAACCTCTTCCTCCTCCGAAAACAAAAAAACGCAGGCGTCCAGGTCGGAAACGCCTGCTGGGAGCTCTACTGCCTGGAGCACGGGTGAGTCCCAAAGGAAGCGAGAGAGAGAGAGAAGAAGGACGGAGGAGAAAGAAAAAGGCTCTCTGGACAAAAAAAAGGAGGGAAGACCAACAGACGACGAACGAGGTTTTTTTTTCTCCTCTCTCTTTTTTCGGACCTAGACAACGGGGGGGCCGGCTCACCCTTCTTTCAATCTCCTTTCGGTCTCGTTTCCCTCCTCCCTCCTCCAAATCCACCCCCAAACCAAAAACCAACCAAATCGCTCTCCTTTTTAGAATCCAGCCCGACGGCCAGGCCCCGGCCGACGTCGGAGCCGGCGACGACGCCTTCAACACCTTCTTCTCCGAGACGGGCGCCGGGAAGCACGTCCCGCGCTGCATCTTCCTCGACCTCGAGCCGACCGTCATCGACGAGGTCCGCACGGGCACCTACCGCCAGCTCTTCCACCCGGAGCAGCTCATCTCGGGGAAAGAGGACGCGGCCAACAACTTCGCCCGCGGGCACTACACCATCGGCAAGGAGATTGTTGACCTCGCGCTCGACCGCATCCGCAAGCTCGCCGACAACTGCACCGGCCTGCAGGGCTTCCTCGTCTTCAACGCCGTCGGCGGCGGGACCGGCTCCGGGCTCGGCTCCCTGCTGCTCGAGCGCCTGTCGGTCGACTACGGCAAGAAGTCCAAGCTCGGCTTCACGGTGTACCCGTCGCCGCAGGTCTCGACGGCCGTCGTCGAGCCGTACAACTCGGTGCTCTCGACGCACTCGCTGCTCGAGCACACCGACGTGGCCGTCATGCTCGACAACGAGGCCGTGTACGACATCTGCCGCCGCAGCCTCGACATCGAGAGGCCGACCTACACCAACCTCAACAGGCTGATCGCGCAGGTCATCTCTAGCCTTACCGCCTCGCTGCGCTTCGACGGCGCGCTCAACGTGGACGTCACCGAGTTCCAGACCAACCTCGTCCCGTACCCGCGCATCCACTTCATGCTCTCGTCGTACGCGCCCGTCATCTCGGCCGAGAAGGCCTACCACGAGCAGCTGTCGGTCTCGGAGATCACCAACGCGGCGTTCGAGCCCGCGTCGATGATGGCCAAGGTGAGATTGTTTTTTTTGCTTCGAGCAGAGCGACATCAGAGCGAAGAAGCCTTTCTCTTGTTTTTTTCTCTTGTCCTTTCGAGAGTTTTTTCTCATCTTTTTCCCCACCCCCTCCCACACACACAAAACAAAACAGTGCGACCCCCGCCACGGCAAGTACATGGCCTGCTGCCTCATGTACCGCGGCGACGTCGTCCCCAAGGACGTTAATGCCGCCGTCGCGACGATCAAGACCAAGCGCACGATCCAGTTTGTCGACTGGTGCCCGACGGGCTTCAAGTGCGGCATCAACTACCAGCCGCCGACGGTCGTGCCCGGAGGCGACCTCGCGAAGGTGCAGAGGGCCGTGTGCATGATCTCGAACTCGACGGCGATCGCCGAGGTGTTCTCGCGCCTGGTGAGTAGTAGGAGAAAAAAAGATTTTTTTTCCTTCTCTTCTTCTTTCCTGAGCTCTTTTTCCCTGGGGGGTGTGGTCGAGGTCGAAAAAAAAACTTGGGATTTTCTCAACGCGGCTTCCCCCCTCCTTTCTCGAACCTCTTTTCGCTTTCCCCTTTCCTTTCTGCCCCCGCTTCCCCCTAAAAAATAACAGGACCACAAGTTCGACCTCATGTATGCCAAGCGCGCCTTCGTGCACTGGTACGTCGGCGAGGGCATGGAGGAGGGCGAGTTTTCTGAGGCGCGCGAGGACCTCGCCGCGCTCGAGAAGGACTACGAGGAGGTCGGCGCCGAGTCGGGCGACGTCGACGAGGCCGGGGCCCCCGAGGACGAGTACTAGATTTCTTCCTTCTTCGAGACCTCTCTGTTCCTCTTTTGAGAGGGAGACGGAGGAGGAACGAGAGCGCGACTTGATGTTTTTTAGGTGAGGAGAGAAAGGAAAAAAAAGGAGAAAAAATATGCGAGCGAGCGAGCCAAGTGGGAGAGAAAGGACCACGAGACTTGAGAGAAAGCAGTCGGGGACGCGCCTCTCTGTGTTCTTGTCCTTCGCTTCTGCTTTTGCTGCTTTCCAGGCCGTCGCTCAAGGAAAAGAAAAAGGAAGAGAGAGAGAGAGAGAGAAAGAGGGGGGAGAGCGAGAGAGAGAACGTCTCTTCTTTCTTCATCGCCTTCCTCTCCCTCTTTTCTTCTCGCGAACCTTTTTTTATTTTGTTTCCCCCCTTTTTTGTCCCTTTTGATGTGTGAGCAACTGAGAAAGAGAGAAAAAAAGAGAAAGCACATCAATTTCAGAAAGGAGAAAAAGAGGGAGAAAAGAAAAACAAAAATAGTTATTTTAATTTTCATAATAATGGAAAGAATTCGTTTTAGTTCTAAAATTAATTACAGGCGCAGGGAAAACGTCGAGTCGTTTCTCGCCGGGCGCGGGTGGTGACGCTGCTGATTTTGTTCACTCTGATTTTGATGCTGCTGCTGCTGCTGAGGCGCTTGCCTCTGCGCCTCCTCATCGGTCGACGGGGCCTCCTCGTCGGCCGACGAGGGCAGGAGCGCCTGCTCCGCCGAACCCTCCTCCGCGCCCCGGCGGCCGAGGCCGGCGCTCCCGGGGCGGGAGCCTCCTGCTCCCGCTCGCCTCTTGTTCCCGCCGGCGGAGCGGACGCGAGGAGGGGGGGCAGCGCCGCCCTTGACGGCAGCGCCCGAGGCCAAGAGCCTCCTGCCCTCGTCGCCGTCTGTGCCGCCGAGCCCACCGACGACCTCCTCGTCCCCGCTGCCACTGTTGCTGCTCTTCGTCCCGCGAGAAGACGAGTACCCGCTGCTGCCTCCGCCCCCTCCGCCGCTACTGTTCCCGCCGCTACAGGAAGAATCGCCGGCTGTTCCGCCTCCTCCTCCGCCGCAAGACCACTTGCCGATGCGCAGCCTCCCTTCCTCGGGGAGCAGGAAGATCAAAGGGATCAGCGGCAGCATCGCCGCGACCTTTATGCCAGCCGTGACGACAAAGGTGGCCCCAAAGCCGTAGCGGGCGATGAGCTGGAGGAGAAAATTTTTTTTGAGGAAAAAAGAGGGGAAAGGGGGAGTTGGTGATTTCTTTCCTTTCCCCGTTTCTCTCTCTCTTTCCTTTCAAACAAAACAAATCAAAAAAATCAAACCGACTCACCTCCCCTCCGAGCGCCGCGGACCCGCTCCACGAAAACGTCCGCACCGAGTCCAGCGCGTTCACTTTGCCCCTGTGTCTCTTGGGAACGTTCTCCATCAGCATCGCGCGGACCAGGGGCCGCGTGGCGTTGGCCGAGGCCATGCGGAGGAGGTGGACAGCGATGACAGCGGCGGTCGCGGCCGCCGTCATCGGGACGCCGGCGGCAGAAGCAGAAAGGTCGCCGCTGCTCCCGGCCTCGCTCAGCTTTCCCTTGTTCGTCGGCAGGCGCGCGAGCAGCACGAGCAGCCCAACGTCGACGGCTCGCGTCAGCAGCGACAGATGCAGCCTGCCGCCGTGCCTCCGCGCCAGGCTGCCGGCGAGCACCGAAGCGGCGGCAACGCCGAGCGGCGCGGCGGTGCCGACCAAACTCACCGCCACTGGGCTCAAATCGCAGGCCTGCAGGAAGAAGAGCGAGAAGAACTTGAGCGTCATGCCCGATGCCAGGGCGCCGATGAGGTCGGAGAGGGTGATGAGGGCCGCGACAACCGCGCCGAGCGGCCAGGTCGAAGGGGAGAAGAGTCTGATTCTGTCCTCGGCCGCCGCCTGCTGCTGCTGCTGCTGATGCTGGAGGGAGCTGGAGAGGGCGGCGGGGTCGAAGAAGGAAGGATTCGGGGGAGGAGGAACGAGAGCAGTAGAAGGAGCTGGGGAAGCCAGAGCCGAAGGAGGGGAGCCCGCCGCGATCCTCCTGATGTCGTCGTCGCTGTCCCCGTTCAGAGCTGCCGCTTCGTCGTCGTCGCTCGAGCCGCCCAAGACGTCGCTCCTCGACCTCCTCCTCCCTGCGCTGCCCCCCCGCCCCTGCCTCCTCCTCCTCCTCGTCCTCTGCGGCGTCCCCTCCGCGGTCGCCGTCGCCGTCACCGTCGTCGTCGTCGAGGCCCCCGACCGCATGCGCGAAAGCCCCGAGGCCGCGGACGCCGCGGGCGTCATCGACGCCGAGTCGCGCGCCTCTGACCGCCGCCCCAGGCTCGCGTCGTCGTCGAAGGCGCACGCGACGGCGAGCGGCGGCAGCATGGCCGCCAGACCTGCCAGGAGCACCGCCCTGCACGACCCGGCATCCCACGCGTTTCCCATCGCCTGGAAGAGGAAACAGGACAGCAGAGGTCCCGCAGCGGCAGCGACCATCGACAGCGCGTACTTCGCTGTGTAGGGCGCCGACGCGCCCGTGGCGACCGAGTCCGCAAAGATCGACTCGAACGGCGGCGTCGCGGCGCCCTTCCACGCGCCGAGCAACGCGACCGCGATAAAAAGCTCGACCATCGAGTTCCGGTTGAAGACGAGGGCCGACCCGAACGCGAACGCGGAGAGGAGCCCCAGCGCAGCCGCTCCTTTGAGCACAGAGTCGCGCCGGCAGCGCGGGTGGTCGGCGGCCCATCCGGCCGGCAACGCGGCGACCAGCTGCGCGACGCCGACGGCGCCCTGGAGCCACCCGACCGCGCGGTTCGACTCGGTGACGAGCCACAAATAGGCGCTGAGGGCGTCTCCGGCGCGGACGGAGGCCGAGGCGGTCTCGAGGAGGTTGAACCAGAGGGCGAGCTGGGGAGGGGTTTTTTTTGGGG
>Ga0315284_10001912_pt1 | contig 29766 bp, 20 predicted proteins | sample YL17G09_16_MG_FD_203696 | JGI IMG/M metagenome (GOLD analysis project Ga0315284, IMG submission 203696) | Sediment microbial communities from Yellowstone Lake, YNP, Wyoming, USA - YL17G09_16 | ecosystem: Environmental > Aquatic > Freshwater > Lake > Sediment | place: USA: Wyoming | collected...
TGATGCCCAGCGCCTTCAGGTCGGCCACCAGCACGTGATCGGCCGCCGCCTTGGACAGCCTGCCCCGCACGGCCGGGTCAGTCAGCCGCGTCCAGTTGGACACCTCGCGCCCGCCCATGAGGACCACGCCCTGGCCGGCCTCGGCGCGGTAGACGATCGGTGCATCGGCTTGGCCCGAGTCCTCAGCCGTCAGCTCGAAACTGCGGTCTCGCACGTGCACCCCGCCGCACAGGACGACCGTCGCCCCACCGTCCATGGCCCCGTTGCGCCTGAGTTGGCGCAGCGCATCGCGAGCGGCCTCCAGGCTATGCAAAGGCCCGTCGCTGCGATCCGCATTCGGCGTCGCCAGCCGGCCGGTCCAAGCGTCGCTCCCACCCGGCCAGACGTACAACACCATCCCGCCGGCTAATCCGTCAGCCTTGTCCTCTTGTCCTGAGACCGGTACCCTCTCCATGTTCGACGCTCCTATCTGATAGTGTGACTCGCCCGCCTCGGCCGGACCTCTGCGGCAGACCCTTGCCGGCAAGCGATCCTCAGCGGTCGGCCGGGCAGACCTGCTGGAAACAGGTGTTGAGCTGCATCCTGTTAGCTGGAAAGCACCCAAAGCCGCAACCAGGGCCAACACCAAGACCGTTTTCTGTGATCGTACACTCATCCTCTCTAGGCCGACATCTCCCATATGGCTTCCCGCTGACGACCACCGCCAGCGATGTTCGCAATTCTATCGGGCTTGGGCCTTTCGACAAGCGGATTCCCGGCGTCACAGAGCCTTACGGAGCACTCCGGACAGCGTCGAAGCCCGCGTCCGTCGGCTCGGCAAGGCGCGTTGTCCCGGTCGGGGACAAACCGCCTCCGTTGTCCCCTTGCGTTTCGTATGATTTCGGCGGCGACCCTGGTCATCTGAACGGCAGGTGGCATTCCCAAACCGGGGTTTGATATTCAGGGAGAACGTTGTAAGGGCCACCGGTCGCGCTTTCATGTATCTTTACCCGTCCAGGGATTTGCTTCTTACATGGGTTGTGGTTATCATCTACGCATGTCCTCTGATATATCTGGCTCAGGATATATCTGGCTCAGGATGAGCAAAGGAGTAATCACATGGATGTTCTTGGAATGGTGGACAAAACGTTTGCAGGGATAAAGAAACTCCGCGAGATATCTCAGAAACTTCACGATGCGGAGCTTCAGAACACCATCGCAGATCTGCTCGTGGATGTTGCAGATCTAAAAGTTGCGGTCGCGAACCAACGAGAGGATAACGCACAACTGCGGACTGACTTGGAGAAACTTAGAAATCAAGATGACCTTCGCAAAAAGGTGAAGTATGAGAATGGGATGTATTCTTTAACTCAACCCGTTCCAGGCCTCAGTATGGGGCCTTTCTGTCCACGGTGCTGGGAAGACCGGGGTAAGTTGATGACTCTCCAGCGGTACTGTTGCTACGTGTGCGAAGCTTCTTATGGGCCCGATACGGGTCCTTTCCAAACCGAAACACTCTAGAACGGAATGTCGTCGTCGGCAGGTGGCTTTTGGGTTTGTTGGGGTGGGGGTGTGGCACCATATTCAGGGGAGATCGTTGGGATAACCATCGGCCGCCTTATGTTACAGGCCATCTCGAAAATCCGGGTCAAGAAAGGTCATTGTGCCAGCATAGTCCTTATATCTCAGGATGAGGATTGATTTGCACTCTGATCTCTCCGTCCCACACGAAGGCTCCAAAAAACTTCTCAGGTGCGGGACTCCTCATATGCATGTCATTTCCGACTTCATAATATCGATCTAAGGTTCCGCGCGGGGTTATAACGTAATGAAGGCCGTGCGACCTGCCTATGAGTCCATTCGGAAGCTTGTGCTTGGGCACGTAGGTCACAAGCAGTTCCTTCTCCTTACTAATAGCCCCAAGCAATTGCGGTTCGTCGAAAACACTCGCTGCCAGAAGGAAGTCGTCGCGGTGCACGATGGGCAACTTAACGGGTTGATTGATGATCGGCGACTCCACAAGCAGGTAGCCATACGATTTAAATAAACTTGATGCCTTAACGGTGTCACCTGGACCGATGATTGTTCCATTTCTATCGAATGCTAGAACACGGAAGACATGGCGGACTATATCAGTCCATGCAATATCGCTACCGATCTCCGGTGTCATGGCTCGGATGTCAACGCCTTCCACCAGGAGGTCCGCTCGCTTCTGCTCCTGGATTTCGGCAATTCGCTGAATCGCTGACTCTTGATTGCCGCTCCGCAGTTCCTCTTGCACGCTCTCGACTTCATTCTGAGAAAGACCAACGGTGCGCATCTCTTTTTGGGGTTGGTCGCCTTCACCTGGCAACAAATGTTGTCTTTGGGCTGAGACCTTCTTGTTACGCTCTGATAATACAAGCATAGTCACTGCCATGGCAGGGATCAGTACCAACTCCCAATCATTAACTCTGCTTGCGATAGCAAGAACGAGAAACAGCCAGAATGCATGCCGATGGCCGCACTGTTGAGTACGCATGAAACAGACCACAAAGATAGAAATGAACAAGAAGAGTTGCAGGGCAATGAGAATCCATACAAACCAGATTGCTGAGTTGTTCCGAATTGCGTTAAGCCATAGCGTTATGCCGACGTAACCGGCAAGAACTAAGAAAAGACGAAAGATGAAAGCAGTTTTCTCCGCTCTCAGAACTACCCGCTTTATAAACTCGTTCCCTGTACTCATCCACTCAACTCCTTGCTTAAAAGTTGCAAACTTGTTCCTTGTTCCCGGTTCCGCGTTCCGTATTTTTTGTTCGTCATGTTCGCGTTTGCCGCTTTGGGCCACCAAGTGGTTCGCGGCTAATTATCCTTCTGTTTCATGGCCTTTCTTTGTTGCGGCCTCCAGCGGGAGGGTGACGACGAAGCGGGTTCCCTTGCCCGTTTCGGAATGGACCTGTATCGTCCCGCCGTGCTCGTGGATGATGCGTTGGGTGGTGGGCAGGCCCAGCCCGCTGCCGTTTTTCTTTGTGGAGAAATAGACCTGGAAGATCTTTCGGAGGTCGTCGGGGGGAATGCCCGGACCGGTGTCGATGATTTCCAGCACGGCCTGTTGGCGGTTGGCCGAGAGCTTCATGAGCAACTCCCCGCCCTGGCCCATGGCTTGGACGGCGTTGATCATCAGGTTGAGGACGGCCTGCTTGAGAAGGTTGGAATCGACATCGCACGTAACGGGGTTGTCGGGGGTGGCGGTTCGCAGGACCACGCGGGCGGCCTGGGCCTGGGGGGCGAAGAAGTCCGTCAACTCTCCCATCAGGTTGCGGAGGTCGATGACGGCGGGTTGGAGTTCGTGTTTTCCGGCGTAACGGAGAAAGTCCTCCAGGATGCCCTTGAGCCTTCCGGCCTCGGTTTGGACGCTGTTGAGGCGCACCAGCCAGCGGCGGTGGAGGGGGTCGTCGTGCCGCTGGAGGTCCTCGGCCAGCAGTTGGAGATTGATGTTGACCGTCGAGAGGGGGTTCTTGATTTCATGGGCTAGCCCGCCGGCCAATTGGCCCAGTTCGGCCAGGTGTTCCTGCCCCTTGGTCCGTGCGGCCAGCCTGCGCACGTTGTGCCAGACTCGCCTGGTCCCCCAGAGGCCCAGCAGAACCCAGACAGGCCCACTGAGGACGGCCCCGATTAGCAGACACCATGCTTCCATCAGCAACCCTTCCTCAGTCAACGACGGATACGTGCGCGTCCATCCGGGCGGCTGGTGAAGCATTCCCTATGGAGGTCAGACCGATGCCGTCGGGCTAACACCGCCGATGCCGTTGGGCTTTGCCACGTTGTGAGCCTGGAAGCCCTTGTCGCCCTTGACCAGTTCGTAGTCCACCATCTCGCCGTCCTTCAGCGCTCGGAACCCCTCGCCGAGGATGGAGGTGTAGTGGACGAAGACGTCTTGGCCTTCGTCACCGATGATGAAACCGTAGCCCTTCTTCGGGTCGAACCACTTGACCTTGCCAGTGGGCATTGGGTCACCTCCTTCGTGCCCATTCTGCCGCCGGGAAAGAGACGTCCGTGCCTGCATCGCCCGCACGGCGACCGCGCCCCGAACAAAACGAGCTGCGGAGGTAATGTTCCCATGTGCCGGCCGCCCTGCCCATGACGGCGACCGGCCCCACGAACGATGAGTCCTTTTACTCAGTTGCGACGGGCCGCGTCCGAACGTCCCGGGGCGGACCGAAGTGTGCTTGTCCTGCGATGGATGTGTCCTGGTGAAGGGTCGGGCACTTCATTTACGACTTTTGCTCCTCGCGCATCGCCGCCTTGCGGGACAGTTTCACGCGGCCTTGGTCGTCGATGGCGATGACTTTCACGGAGAGTTCATCGCCCAGCTTGCAGGCATCGGCGACGTTTTTCACGTATTTCGTGTCGAGTTCGCTGACATGACACAAGCCGTCCTGTCCGGGGAGTATCTCGATGAAGGCCCCAAACTCTCGGATGGAGACGACCTTACCTTTGTATATTTTGCCAACCGCGACCTCTTCCGTCAAGCCCTCAACGGCGCGTTTTGCGTCCTCGGCGGCCTGGGCGTTGACGCTGGAGATATAGACCGTCCCGTCGTCATCGATATCGATGGTGGCGCCGGTGTCGGCCTGGATCTTTTTGATGGTCTTTCCGCCCGGTCCGATGACCTTTCCGATCTTCTCGGGATTGATCTTAACCAGCAGAATCCTGGGGGCATAGGCGCTGATGTCCGCCCTGGGGGCCGCCAGCACCTGGTTCATCTGGTCCAGGATCGTCAGGCGGGCCTTGCGGGCCTGCTCGACGGCCTCGACGATCTGCTGTTGGTTGATGCCCCGGGCCTTGAGGTCCAGTTGGATGCCCGTGATGCCCTTGGCGGTCCCGGCGACCTTGAAATCCATGTCGCCGTGGAAATCCTCCTCGCCGATGATGTCGGTCAGCAGCACATATCTGTCGCCCTCGCTGACCATTCCAATGCTGATGCCCGCCATGGGGGCGAGGGTGGGCACGCCGGCGTCCATCAGGCTGAGGCTCCCGCCGCAGACGGTGGCCATGGAGGTCGAACCGTTGGACTCCAGGATATCGCTGACGACGCGGACGGTGTAGGGGAAGTCGTCCCGCTTGGGCAGGATGCTCTCGAGGCTCTTTTCCGCCAGCGCGCCGTGTCCGATCTCCCGTCGTCCGGGTCCGCGGATGGGACGGATCTCGCCCACGCTGAAGGGCGCGAAATTGTAATGCAGCATGAACTTCTTGGTGTATTCCTCGTTGAGGCCGTCGACGATCTGCTCGTCGCGCGGCGTGCCCAGGGTGGTGGTGACCAGCGCCTGGGTCTCTCCGCGGGCGAACATCGACGAACCGTGCGTCCGGGGCAGGACGCCCACGGCGATCTCCAGCGGGCGGACCTGGTCCATCTTCCTTCCGTCGGAGCGGATGCCCTGGAGGATCAACTCGCGCTGGATGGCGCCCTCCAGGTGGTAAAAGGCGGTCTTGACCTTCTTGGCCGGGTAGGTCGGGTCCTTGACGTCCCCGGGGCACAACTCCGCCAGCAGTTCGTCGCGGAGGGCGGCGATGGCGTCGTTCCGTTCGGTTTTGGCGAAGATCTGCTTGGCCTGGCGGAGGCGCGCCCCGCACTTGTCGGCCACCAACTTGGCCAGGTCTTCCGGGACCGGGTTTGGGGTGTAGTTTTTCTTGACGCTTACCTTGGAGACCAGTTCGTCGATCATCGCCACGACCTGCTTGCAGGCCTCGAAGCCCAGGGCGATGCCGTCGGTGACGACCTTCTCGGCGACTTGCTTCCCGCCCAGTTCGATCATGTTGACCGCCTCGGCGTGGGCGGAGAGGACCAGGTCCATCTCGCTGTTTTCCAGTTGTTCGATGGTGGGGTTGATGACGTGCTTTCCGTCGATGTAGCCCACACGCGCGCATCCGATGGGCCCATCGAAGGGCGCCGGACTGATCGCCAGGGCCGCGGAAGTGGCGATGACGGCGATGGTGTCCGGGTCGTTGGCGTTGTCGCAACTGAGCACCAGGCACTGCACCTGGACCTCGTTCATGAAGTCCTCGGGAAACAGCGGGCGGATCGGGCGGTCGATCAGTCGGCAGGTGAGGATTTCCTTCGACGAGGGCCTGCCTTCTCGCTTGAAGAACCCGCCGGGCACCTTTCCGGCGGCGTACTGCATCTCCCGGTAGTCCACGTAGAGGGGGAAGTAGTCGATGTCGCGCGTCGTCGGCGCCGTCAGCACGGTGGCCAGGACGACCGTGTCTCCATAACGGGCCATGACGGCCCCGTGGGCCTGCCTGGCTACCGCGCCGGTCTCCATGGAAAACATCCTGCCTGCGATTTCACGTTCCACTCGAATCACTGCCATTTTGTACCATCCTCTCGGGGCCGCCTCGCGCGGCTCAAGCGAATTCCGTCGTTTCGATCAATGAATCCTTATCGATTTTCACAATAGCATAGAACGTCACAGACCCCATGTCGGCGAAAGCACATGCCTTTACCAGCGCGGGATGGAAAGGTTCGCCCCGGTCCGTGTCCCAAGCTCGCTACAAGCCGCCGCTACTTGCGGAGGCCCAGCTTCTTGATGATCTGGCGGTAACGATCGGAGGCGGTGGTGGAGAGGTACTTCAGCAAGCTGTTTCGCTTGCCTACCATTATGAGCAGACCCCGGCGGGATGCATGGTCCTTGGCGTGGGTCTTGAGGTGATCGGTCAGGTGGTTGATCTTCGCTGTCAGCAGCGCGATCTGCACCTCGGACGATCCGGTGTCGCCTTCGTGCCGCCGGTTTTCCTGAACGACCCTGGTCTTGTCTTCCGCGACAATGCTCATAACTTCCGTCTACCTGCTCGCCGGGGCTTTCCGGCGGCGAGCCATGTCTATCCGTGCCCTTAACCTTGCCATTCTCAATATTCTATTGTCGCGGCAATGTAGCGGTGTAGCGGACGGGAAGCAAGCACAATTTCCGTAAATATCGGCGCTAAGCGAGGATCTTTTTGACGGTTTCGAGCAGCCGTTCCATGCGGAAGGGCTTGTTGAGGTAGGCGTCCACGCCCAGGCCCTCGGCGTAAGTCTTGTGGCGGACGCCCTGGTTGCCCGTGATCATGATGACCCGCGGCGGGTCGGTGCGCTTCTTGCCCCGCTTGAGCTTCTCCATGACCAGGAAACCGCTGCGCTTGGGAAGCATCATGTCCAGGACCACCAGGTCCGGACGGGCGGTCTCCGCCTGCTGGATGGCATCGTTGCCGTCGGCGCAGGTGAGAATTTTGTAGCCCGCCTCCTCCAGGGCCATCTTCATGGCCGTCAAGATGTCGCGGTCGTCGTCCACCAGCAAAATGGTCTTGGCTGCTTGTTCGTTCAAGATTGTCTCCGGCTTGGCTTGTTGGACTATGGGGAGGCTGCTTCGTCAATTATACTATCCTCACGGCGTTGGCGGCGGTCAAATCGCGCCTTGGGCAGGAACGGGACATGAGCAAGGACGAAATCGTGCGGCGGGTGGAGCGGCTGCGACGGGAGATTCTCCGGCATGACCGGTTGTACTACGTCCTGGCCGCGCCGGAAATTTCCGATCGCCAGTACGACGCCTTGATGCGGGAACTGAAGGACCTGGAATCCGCACACCCGGAACGGATCACGGAGGATTCCCCCACGCAACGCGTCGGGGGACAGCCCCAGGAGGGCTTCGCGCGGGTCCGCCACAGCCAACCGATGCTCAGCATCGACAACACCTACAGCGCTGCGGAACTGGCGGAATTCGACGCCCGCGTCGCCCGCGCGCTAGCCGGCGGGGCGTACCATTACCTGGTGGATCCCAAGATCGACGGGGTGGCCGTCTCGCTGCGCTACCGGAGCGGCCGGCTGGAACAGGCGGCCACGCGGGGCGACGGAGAGGTCGGCGACGACATCACCGCCAACGCCCGCGCCATCCGTTCGGTGCCGCTGCGCCTGACGGGGGAAGGCATCCCGGAACTGCTGGAAGTTCGCGGGGAAGTTTACTGGCCCCGCTCGGTCTTCGCCGCCTACAACGCCAAGCGAACCTCCCAGGGTCTGGAGACCTTCGCCAATCCGCGCAACGGGGCGGCCGGTACGCTCAAGCAACTGGACCCGCGCGTCACGGCCGAGCGGGGGCTGGCGTTCATCGCGCACGGTTTTGGGCAGGTCGAGCCACTACCGGCACGGCGGGCGAGCGAACTGATGGCCCTGCTGAGGGACTGGGGCCTGCCCGCCAACCCGCACGTCCGCGTCTGCGACGACCTGGCCGCGGTGATGGAGGCCGTCGAGGAGTGGCTGGCCCTGCGCGGGCAGGCCGACTACGAGACCGACGGGGTGGTCGTCAAGATCGACGAACTGGACTTCCGCGAGCAATTGGGCGCCACCAGCAAGCACCCCCGCTGGGCCGTGGCGTACAAGTACCAGGCCGCCCAGGCCGCCACGCGCCTGCGGAGCGTCAGCTTCGAGGTGGGACGCCTTGGCACGATCACGCCCACGGCGCACTTCGAGCCGGTGTCCCTGGGCGGGACGACCGTCAGCAACGCCTCCCTGCACAACTTCGACCAGGTCCACCGCCTGGACGTGCACGAGGGCGACACGGTCCTGGTCGAAAAGGCCGGGGAGATCATCCCCCAGGTGGTCGGCGTGCTGGCGGAAAATCGCCCCGCCGGCGCGAAGCCCATCGAACCGCCGCGGGAGTGTCCCGCCTGTGGGCGCCCCGTGGAGCGGGAGGCCGGCGCCGTCGCGCTGCGATGCGTCAACCCCGAATGCCCCGCACAGATACGCCAGCGCCTGGCCTTCTTCGCCGGACGCGACCAGATGGACATCGAGGGCCTCGGCCCGGCCATCGTCGATCAACTCGTCACGTCCGGGCGGGTGAAGCACTTCGCCGACCTGTACCGCCTGGACCTGGGGGCTTTGGTGGGCATGGAGATCGGCCGACACACGCGCGACGACGGGCGGGTCATCATTACCCGGATGCAAAAGCAATCGGCGGGCAAGCTCCTGGCGGCGATCGTTGCCGGCAAGACTCGCGGATTGGCCAGGGCCTTGGCGGCCTTGGGAATCCGCCACGTGGGCGGGCGGGTCTCGGAGGTCCTGGCCGATCATTTCGGCGACATCGATGCCATCGCCTCGGCGGACCTGGAGACGCTGCGGAATGTCCCCGAGATCGGCCCGGTGATCGCCCAGGGCGTCCACGATTTCTTCGCCAGTCCCAGCGGGCGGGAGGTGGTCGGCCGCCTTCGTGAGGCGGGCGTGAAGATGACCTCCGACCAGCCCGCCGCAACGGTCGGCGGCCCGCTGGCGGGCAAGACCGGCGTGGTCACCGGAACGCTGGAGCGGTTCTCGCGATCGGGGGCCGAGGAGGCCATCAAGTCCGCCGGAGGCCGAGCGGCCTCCAGCGTGTCAAAGAACACCGACTTCGTGGTGGCCGGCGAGGCAGCGGGTTCCAAGGCCGAAAAAGCCCGTCAACTGGGCGTGGAGATCATCGACGAGGCGGAATTCCTCCGCCGCCTTGGCGCAAAAAAATAGGCCCGCTCAAGGCAAGCCTCTCATGCGCAACACGGCGGGCGACGTGCGTCTCAGCACATCGCAGCGAAGCTCAGGATGATGAAAAGCACCATACGCAGTTTGCGATGGAAGTTGCGTAGGCTCATTGGCGCTTACCTCCAAAGGCAACCCAATTCTCCGACCCCTATTTTACCCCAACTACACCGAATGTAAAGGGTAAAAGGCTGGATTGTCGGTAAAAAACGCTCCGATTAGCCGCGAACAAACGCGAACAAGACGAACAAGAAAAACGGAACCTGGAACAAGGAAACCGTAGGCGGGGCTACTGCCCCGCGGAATCAAAAATAAACGGTACCGGGAACAAGGAACACGGAACAGGGTGCAATGTCGAATGACCAATGTCGAATGACCAATGAAGAAAGTTCGCGCGGTTCGCGGCTCAATAAAGGTCTGGAAACGGACGGCCGATTAGCCGCGAAGGGGACCGGCGCGCTTAGGTGTGATAGTCGGCGTTGATGTCGATGTATTCCCGCGAGTAGTCGCAGGTGAAGGCGGTGTACTCGCCGCGACCCAGGCCCAGGTGGCAGGCGACCGTGACGGTCTTTCCGGCAAGGTGTTTCTCGACCTTCCGGAGGTCGAAGCTCAGGCCCCGCCCGCGGGCAAAAACCGTCACCCCGCCGATGCGGATGGACAGCTTCTCCGGGACGATCCTGGCCGAGGATTTGCCCAGCGCGGCGGCGATGCGTCCCCAGTTAGGGTCGCCACCGTGTACGGCGCACTTGAACAGGGGCGAGTTGGCGACGCTCTTGGCGGCGATCTCGGCGTCGGAGGCGTTCCGCGCGCCGGTGACGGTGATCTCGATGAGCTTGGTGGCGCCTTCTCCGTCGGCGGCCACCGCCCGGGCCAGCCGCCCGCAGACGTCCGTCAGGGCGGCCTGGAACTTGGCATACGCCGCGCCACCGGTGGTGATGCGCCGGTTGCCCGCGCAACCCGAGGCCAGCAGGGCGATGGTGTCGGAGGTGGAGGTGTCGGAGTCGATGGTGACGGCGTTGAGGGTTTTGTTGACGGCAGAGACGAGCGCCTTGTGCAGCGCCGCGGGGGCGACGGCGGCGTCGGTGGTCAGCACGCCGATCATGGTGGCCATCGACGGGGCGATCATGCCAGCGCCCTTGATGATGCCCGCGACGGTGACGGTCTTTCCGCCGATGCGGGCGCGCGTGACGGCATATTTCGGCCGGGTGTCGGTGGTCATGATCGCCGCTAGCGTGGCCTCGTCGTTGGCGGTTCCCAGCGATGAGACGGCCAGGTCGATGCCCCGGCGAATCTTGTCCATCGGCAGGCGATGCCCGATGACGCCCGTGGAGGCCACCAGCACGCCCTCGGGGGCGGCCCCCAGGCGCTCGGCGGTCCACATCGCCATGGCGGCTGCGTCGCGCAGGCCGGCAGGCCCGTTGCAGGTGTTGGCGCAGCCGGAGTTGATGACGATCGCCCTCGCCTTGCCGTAGCCTCGCGGCAGGACCTTGCGACACCAGATCACCGGCGCGCCGACGACCTGGTTGCGCGTCGTGACGATGGCGGCGGAGGCGTCTCCCCTGGCGGCGATGACGGCCAAGTCCTCTCGCCCGCTGACCTTGATGCCGCACTTGACGCCGGCGGCGAGGAAACCGGAGGGCTGAGTGATGTGGCGAACGTTGGACATGGTTCATCCTTGGCTAGTAAGTAGACCGGATGACCGGATGACCGGATGACCGGAGGACTGGATTACCGAAGGACTGGATTACCGAAGGACTGTAATTTGTCATATCCATTGTTGTAGAAGACGAAAGAGCATGGCACACACCCGATCATATTGTTCCACTAACAAGGAATGCACGGCGGAGTCAAGATATCCGCAGTGGAGGGCGAAATCCAACCAGGTTCTTGTTTCCTCGCTGGACCCCCAGGCGTCGGTCAAATGCCTGGCGAATACGTTCCGGTAGCGGCGCTTGGCGAAACCTTCACGGATGTTGGCTGGCACGCTTCGCGAACTCCTTCGCAACTGGTCGGTCAAACTATAGCGTTCCTCAGGGGGGAAGGTCTTGCTGGCGTGGAAGACCCGCATGGCCGCTTCAAAGGATAAACGGTAAACCTCCAAGTCGTGAATCGACTTGACGGGAGTCCGACTTGGCTTGTCCGGCCTTGCGATGGGATCGTTGACTGTTGAAACGGTCCTTCTCCCGTATTCTTGTGTCCCAAACCCACAGCGCCCAACCGGTTTTTTCCGTCGGTCTACCGGTCCTCCGGTCTACCGGTCTTCCTGTATTCCGGTATTCCCGTCCTCCGGTATTCCGGTCAATACAGCCCCGTCGTCTCATCCAGCCCGAACATGATGTTCATGTTCTGGATCGCCTGTCCGGAGGCGCCCTTGATGAGGTTGTCCAGGGCGCTGAAGGCGACGGCCTTGCCCTTGACCAGGGAGACGGAGATGTCGCAGAAGTTGGTGTCCACGACGTACTTGGTGGCCGGAAGCACATCCTTGCGCAGGCGGACGAAAGGCGCATTGGCGTAGGCGGCGCGCATCGCCTCGAACAGCCGCGCCTCGGTGACGTTTCCGACCGGATCGGCGTAGATGCTGGCCAGCATGCCGCGGTCCATGGGGCTTAGGTGCGGCTGAAACAGCACGCTAACCGGTTTGCCCACGATGGTTGCCAGTGTCTGCTCGATTTCGGGCATGTGGCGGTGGTTGCCCACGGCGTAAGGCTCGAAGTTCTCGTTGCGATCGGGGAAGTGGTACTGGAGGCGCGGCGTCCGTCCGGCCCCGCTGATGCCGCTGATGGCGTTGACGACGATGCCGCTGGGTTCGATCAGGCCCGCCTTCAGCAGCGGGGCCAGCGCCAGCGCGCTGCACGTGGGATAACAGCCGGGGTTGGCCACCAGGCCGGCGGTCTTAATCTGCTCGGTGAAGTATTCCGGCAGGCCGTAGACGGCCTCGCTCAGCCCGGCGGGGTCCGTGTGAGGCCCGTACCATTTCTCGTACACGGCTGCGTCGTGGAGGCGGTAGTCGGCCGACCAGTCGATCACCCGCAGCCCGGCGCGGCGGAGGACAGGCACGTAACTCATGGCGACCTTGTGGGGCACGCAGAGCATCGCCAGGTCCGCATGAAGGGCGGCGACCTTGTCAGGATGGAAAAGTTCCTGGGAAAGGCTGAAGCACTTCGTCAACTGGGGGTGGAACTTGTCCATCGGTCCCAGCTCTTGTTGGGGACCGAAGACCCCGACGATTTCCGCGAAGGGGTGCCGCGCCAGCCAGCGGATAACCTCGAACCCGCCGTAACCGCTTCCACCGATCAGAATGACCCGAATTTTTTCGCGTGCCGACATGGCATGGCTCCCGTTTGTTACGCACGACACCGGATATCGCGACCCGGTCCTTGCCGTCCCCAACGCTGCCGCGGCCGCTTCGGCGATTCCGCGGCGCCGGTGGTCCTTGATTCAATGAAATGCCCCAGCGCCAAAGGGGCCGGGGCATGGATTCGATTCCCGCGAGGCGGTTACCGCTTGGAGAACTGGAACCGCTTTCGGGCGCCCTTCTGGCCGTACTTCTTGCGTTCCTTCATCCGGGAGTCGCGCGTCAGAAGTCCGCGGCTGCGCAGGGCGGACTCGGACTCCGGAACGGCCTTGAACAAGGCTCGCGCCAGGCCCATGGTCACCGCGCCGGCTTGGCCGGTGAATCCGCCACCGTCCGCCTGTGCCCAGACGTCCCAGGAGCTGAGCATGTTGGCGGCCTGGAGGGGAGAGACAATCGAGATGCGGTCCTTCTCCTCGGTGAAATACTCATTGGCCGGACGCTTGTTGATGGTGAACTGCCCACTGCCGGGGCGGATGCGGACGCGGGCGACGGCCTGTTTGCGGCGACCGGTGCCCCAGATGTACTTGGTTCCAGGGGGCAGCGGCGGGGCGGTGAGGCCGTGTTTCTGGACCGAGGCGGTCCCCTCCGCGGAGGATTCCGACGCACCGGTCGTCGCTGCATGGTCCTGAGGTTCGTTCATGGGAGGCTTGTCCTGAACTAAAGCGTGAGTTCCTTGGGCTGCTGGGCCTGGTGGGGATGCTCCGGTCCGCGATAGACCTTCAGTTTCTTGAGCATCGCCGCGCCCAGCTTGCTCTTGGGCAGCATCCGCCGCACGGCTTCGCAGATCACATGCTGGGGCCTGGAGGCCAGCATGACCTTCAGCGGGGTGGTCTTTTGTCCCCCCGGATAACCGCTGAACCGCTGGTAGACCTGCTGGTCGAGCTTGTTATTGCCCGTCACCTTGACCTTCGCGGCATTGATGACGACCACGAAGTCCCCGGTGTCCACGTGGGGGGTATACTCCGGCCGGTGCTTGCCCATGAGGATCGTGGCGATTCTGACGGCCGCCCGGCCCAGCACTTTGTCGGAAATGTCAACCAGCACCCATTGTGGAATGAACCGGCCCTTCTTGGCCACGTATGTCTTTGTCGTTGGAATCATTCTTAGCCCGAATCTCTCAAAAGAGCATGGTATTATTGGCATCGTCCCGGCCGCTGTCAACAGCAATTTCGGGACTTGTCGCGACAGAGGCCGAAAACCCTCACGACTTGCTGCCGCAGAGGGTTCCGTACGGGCAGGAGGGGCATCGGCTCGCCGTTGCGCCGAACCGCCCGGTCCGCCGAGCGGTCCGCAGTTCCGCCAGCAGGCCCTCCAGGCGTTGTTTGGCGGAATCCAGCGCCTCGGCGGTCGTCGGGATTCGCACGGCCTGGCCGGTGCGAAGGAAGAAGAGGACGGCCTCGGCCGGCGGATGTCCCAGGTATCGCCCAGCCGCCAGGGCGTAGGCGAGCACCTGCAACTGGTATCGACGGGCGTGTTCGGCGGGGCCTTGGGCGCCCAGGCGGTCGGACTTGTAGTCCATGATGGTCCATCGCCCCCGGGGGTCCTCAAACAGCAGGTCGATCTTCCCGCGCAGGACGTCCCCGCCGATGGCCAGGGTGAAATCCAGTTCGCGAAGCATTTGCCTGGATGAGACCATCGCCTCCCATAGCGGTTGGGACTGGAGCTTGCGGAGCATGTCGGCAAATTCCGCCGCCGGCGGGTCCGGGTCCAGTGGATCCTGGAGTCCTATCTCCCGAATAGCCCGTTGAAAAAGTTCCCCGGGGCTTTGCGGGCGGGCGAAATCCATCAGTTCCATGCAGCGGTGGAAGAGGGTTCCGGCGGTGGCGGCGTCGATGGGTCCGGTAGAGGGCCTGGCCCGATCGGCGGGGGGGGGCAGGCGCAGCTCGTACTGCCAGCGATACCGCATCGGGCAGGCGGCGAATTCATTCATCGCCGTGACGGGCAATTCGATCCTTCCGGCGGATTCCGGCAGATCGGCCAGCCGCGGGGGCGGCTCGGTCGGGCGGACCAGGCGCGTCATCCCTTTGGCCAGTTCCTGGACAGATCCTGCCTGTGCGAGCAGTTTCTCTCCGGGGGGGCGATGGGGACGGCCCGGCGCCGCCGATGGGCCGGTGACGCGCAAGGCGGCGGAGTATCGCCCGCCGTCGTAGGGGATGGAGTTTCGTCCCTCGCTGATCGCCTGGGATATGCCCAGGACCGAGTCGATGCGGTTGATGTGGCAGCCGCCCTTCTGGAAAGTCCCGTCCTTGCCGCGCCACTCTGCCGCGACGAACACCAGGAAGTCCCTGGCCCGCGTGGCGGCGACGTAGAGCTTGCGGATGTCCTCCTTCCGCTCGTCGCGCCTCTCCAGCGACGCCGCCAGTCGCCAGGACAGCGGACCATCGGCGGTTTCCTCATCGTCGGTCCCGTCCTCCGACGGTTCGTTGTTTGCATCGGAATCCGCTACGGGCTTATAGACCAGCCCCCAATCGCTGCGGAGCATCAGGCGCGAGTTGCGACTCCTGGGGCAGAAATTCAGGTCGGGCAAGAAGACCACGGGGAACTCCAGCCCCTTGGCCTTGTGGATGGTCATCAGTCGCACGACGTTGTCGGCTTCTCCGGCCACGGCGGCCTGCTCGTAGCGGGCATCGTCCATCGTCAGCTCGTCCATCTGGGCGATGAAGTCCGCCAGGGCCACGCCGTCCGCGGCGGCGGACCGGGCGCGATCGAGCAACATGCGGACATTGCCCAGCGCGCGGCGGCCTTGCGGCTGGCTCAGCAGTGTCGCCTCGTAGCCCGTCTCGGCGAGCAGCCGGTCCACGAGGGCGTCGATTCCGACGGCGTCCTTGCGGCGATGCAACGAGGCGAGCAGGCGGCAGGCGAACCGCAGCGTATCCCCCGCCGGGGGGGGCAGGGCGTCGGCGGCGTCGCCCAGGCCCGGCCAGTAGGGCGGGCGGCGGGCAAGCGAGATCCGCAGCAGCGCCGAATCGTCCAAGCCGAACAGGGCGCTGCGAAGCACGCCCATCAGCGACACGTCGTCGAAGGGATTGTCGATCGCGCGGAGGGCGTTGAGGACGTCCAGGACCTCCTGTTGTCGCAGGAATCCCGTTCCGGCAACGACGTACCAGGGGATGTCCCAGCGGGTCAGTTCCCGCTCGAAAGCCGGCGAGACGGCCATCCGGCCCAGCAGGATCGCCACGTCGCCAGGGGCGACGGGACGGTAAATTTCCTTCGAAGCGTCCCAGACGCGATTCTCTTTCGCGTTGATCATCTGGCGGATCCTCCTCGCCGTCACTGCCGCCTGGAGGCGGATGGCCTCCTCGGCGGTGGCGATAGGTTCCTTGCCTCCCGACGCCAGAAGCACTTCCACCGCCTCTTGCGGCGGGCATTGCTCCCGTGCGGCCTGGATGGGTTCGTAGTCCTCGCCCATCAACGGGGCGAAAAGGTGATTGACCAAGGCCGCCCCGGCAGGATGCGTGCGGAAGGTAATATGGAGGCTCTCCTGCTTGTCGGATCCCAGCCGCCGGCAGAGGTCGTCAAAGACCTCCACCTGCGCCCCGCGGAAGCGGTAGATGCTCTGCTTGGGATCGCCCACCAGGAACAGCCGCCCCTGGGGCGGATTCTCTGGGCTGGGGCGCCCGAACAGGAGGCGCTCCAGCATGGCCACCTGGAAGGCGTCGGTGTCCTGGCACTCGTCGATGAGCATTTGGTCAATGTCCTCGCCCAGGGCGCGGCGGACGGCGGGACGGTCTTTCAGCAAGGCGTCGCAGCGTTCCAGCAGGTCGGTGAAGTCCAGGATTCCGCGTTGGCGCTTTTGTGCGGCGTAGCGGGAATTGGCGTCGATGGCCAGGCGGACCAGGCCCGCCAAGCCCGCGGCAGCCTGCGAATCCGCCGGGCCGAGATCCTCGCAATAGGGGGCGTATTCCAGCAGGCTGGCGTTGAGTTCCTTCATCGTGGCGCGAACGGCCTGGATCGCCTCTTTTCCGCCCCAAAACTTGGGCGAACCTCGGCTTCCTGGCTTTTCCGACAGGCGGGCGAAGTTCTCCGGCCTCCGCCAAGCCGGATCGGACAGCAGCCTGCCGACAGCATCGAGTTGTTCGCGTCGATATTCCGCCAGCTTGTCATCGCCGTCCGCGCAGGGCGCTGCCGCCACCTCCGCCAGCAGACGGGCGATGTCCCGGTCCTGCGACAGCCTCCGCCACGCCTCCGCGCGCCCGTCCGCCAGCCGTCGCCTCCATCGCGCCAGGATGGCGACGGGATCGGCGTATTCCGCCAGGTCGCAGGAGGCCCGCAGACCCACCAGGCCGGATACCCATTGGGCGGCCTCGTCCAGCGAGGTATCGGCTACCAGCGACATGGCGTCGTCGCGGCCTTGCTCAATAGCCGCCAGGACGGCGTCCTCGGCCGCGGCGGCGATCATTCGTCCGGTGAGGGCCTCGTCACCGCAGACGGAGAAGTCCGGGTCCAGCCCAGCCTCGACGGCCCGGGCTCGCAGGATCGAGGCGCAGAAACCGTGGATCGTGCTGATGCGGGCGTCGGGCAGTTCCTCGATCCAGCCCAGCAGTTTTTGGCGCGATTCGCCCTTGGCGGCCGCGGCTCGTTCGCCCAGGAAACGGCGCAGGCGCTGCGACATCTCCATCGCCGCCTTTTCGGTGAAGGTCAGCGCGACGAACCGCGACAGCACGTTGCCCTCGCGTCCGTACCGCATGAGCAGCTCCGTGAACCGCCGCGCCAGGACGGAGGTCTTTCCGCAACCGGCCCCGCTGCGCAGGGCGATGTTCTCACCGATGCGAATCACGGCGGAACGTTCCTGGGCGGCAGTGAGCTTGTCCTCTCTGCTCATGGCGCCTCCTGCTGGGCGGGCTGCTTCCGCGGGGCGCGCGGGTCGCTGTAGTGGCAGATGCCCCGATACGGGCAGCCACCGCAACGTTTGGCGTCGCTGGGGGCCAGGTCATATCGTCCCTGCCGGATGGCCTCGACGAACCGCACGGCCAGGTCTATCGCTTTCTGGTTGGCCTCGGAGTACTTCTCATTGGGTTTGACTTCACCGCGGGCCACCTTGAAGGACGCGAAATACCGTGCTTCCGGCTGGTCCCCACCGCCGATGCGATGAAAGACCCCTCCCAGGCAGGGGCGTTTCAGCAGTGCCGCAGCCGCGGCGGAGTAGAGAGGCAGTTGCAGGCTCCGCCCGGCGGCGATGTCCGTGGCGCTGGGCAGCCGGCCGGTCTTGTAGTCCACCACCAACAGCCCCTGGAGATCCTCCAGGCCGACCCAATCGACGCGGTCGATCCGTCCGTCCAGGAGGAACTCGCCCTCATCCGTGGCGATCGTCACCGGCGGCAACGTCGCCGGAGAGTCAGACGCCGCCTCCGAACCGCCCTCGCCGAAGGCCAGCTCGAAATGAAGGCTCTCCGCCGCCAGGAGCCTGTCTTGCTGCCGGCCCAGCAGGTAATCCCGCATTTGCGCGTGCATCTGGTCGCGTTGCACCCGCCATAGCGCAGGATAGCTCAATCCTCGCGATTCAATTGCCGCCGACACATCCGCCACCGCCGCCTCCAGGGCTTCCAGCAGCGACGCGAGGTCCACCTCGCCGATCCGCACGGGGCCACCGGGAGACTTCCGCAGCCGCCGCATCGTCTCGAAGAGAACCTTGTGGCAGAACAGGCCGCGGTGGATCGCCTCCAGCCGGCGTTGCGGCTCGGCGGGGGGTTGAAGTTCCAGGATGTATGTGGCGAAGAACCGCCAGGGGCAGAGGCCGAATAAGCCCAATTGGGTGGCCGAGAATACGCTCCGCGGGCCGAATTTTTCGCCCAGGCAGGCCAGGAGGTTCTCGTCGCCGATCCGCCCGTCGAAGGAGTCGCATGGGCCTTCGCGCCACCGGCGGGCGTTGGCGAACAGGCCGGCGGCAGCGCGGGCCAGTCGCTCGCCCAGGTGCGACCTCGTCCAGGCCATGGCGCTGCCGCGGCGGTCGTAGCCGTCGTGAAACCGCCCCGCCACCGCGGCGAGGAAGGCGTCGCGCGGAGAGGCGAGATCGGCTTCGGGGGGGACCATCACCCCGGGGGGGATGCGGGTGACGATCCCGGCTTTCTCAGCCGCCTCCAGGCCGCCCAGCGGTTCCAGCAGCGCCAGCAGGAAGGCCCCAGCCGCGCCGACTCGCCCCGAGGAGTCTGCCTGTGGGAAACTGACGGTCAGGTCGTAATCGGTCCGGCTGACGGCTAGGTAGAACAGGAACATCTCGCGTGCCGTCAGGTCGTTTCGACCGTCCAGGACGACACCGCCCCTGGCCCATGCCTGGCGATCGGCCTCGCTGATGAGGGAGCCTTCGGCATAGCGGGGGGGGAACTGGCCCTCCCCCAGGCCCAGGCAAAAGACGTGCTCATATCGCAGGGACCGGGCATCCAGGACGTCCAAGATGTCCACCGCGCCGTCGCGGCGGGGCGGGGCGAAACGCTCAGCCGACAGCGCTTCCAGGACCTCCGACGCCGCCGGGAGCGGATGGGGCAACTCCGCCAGGAGGCCCTCCAATTCGTCCAGGGCGCGCAGGTCGCGGGCGGTCAGTTCCGCTTCGTCGTGGCGGGCGGCGGCGCGGAGGTTCAGACGTTCGATCACGGCCGCCAGGGGTGAGACATCGCCAGGCGGCTCGGAGGGGACGTTTCTTTTCGGCGAGGCGGCCGATTCGCTGATCTCAAAGAGTCGCTCCAGCATCCCGGCGGCGGAGCGGATTTCCTCCGCCCCAAGGCGGAATCCCCCGGCCGTTTCGTCCCCGTCCTCCTCGTCGCTCCGACGGTCGGCGGCCTGCTCGGCCAGTCGTCGGGCGGTCCGGGCGTAGAAGTCCCTCCCTCGCAGGATGTTGCCCTGGCGGATCATCGCCTCAGCCGCCGCGACGGTGGTCGCGTCGTAGGGGCCGATGGACTCCGGGCGGAAGTAGCTGTTCTTGATTACTCTCAGGACGCCGCGCCAAAGGAATTGAGGCCCCATCGCGGCGACGTCGAAGACGAACCGCACGATGGGCTGATCGGCCATCGCCGTAGGCGAGGCGGGGATGGGGATCAAGAAGTCGGCGAAGACCCGTTCGATGATGGGACGGTAGACCGCCATCGAGCGGGCCAGGACGGCGATGCTTCCCGGCCGCGACCCTTCCATCAGGAGCCGCTTGACACGGGTGGCCACGGCGACCACCTCGGATGCCTGGTCATTTGCCGCGATGACGCTCAGACCCCCCGGCGCCGGACAGGCCGGGGCGTCGTAGTCGAAGAGCTTTTTCCACAATATGTGAGGACGACCGTCGCCGGAGGCTTGCGGCTGGTCGTCTTTGGGGGCATCGAGGTGGATTTCGTGCAGCGAGTCGCCCAAGGCGCGGCGGATGTTGTCCAATGTTCGCTGCGTCCACCGCCACAACCGCCCGCGCCCGTCGGCGGACCACGGCAACGTAATCAGGACCGGGGCCATCCACTTCGACAGTAGATTGATGACCTCCAGTTGGGTGGGGGTGAAATCGGTGAATCCATCGACCGCCATCGCGGCCGGATGCCTCAGTCCCAAGGCCTCCAGGTCCGCCGTCGGACCGGCCAGGCGATCCCTGGCCTCCCACATCAGCCCTTCGGGGTCGTAGGTTCCCGTCGCCAGGAGGTGTTCCTGATAACGGCGGTAGACCGTCAGCAGGTCGGTGGACTTTCCCTCGGTCCCTCCGATGGCGCGCGCGAAGGAGTCGGGGTCGATCGCCGCCCGCTTGATCTCGGCGATGGCGGTGTCCAGGGCGGTGACGATCCCGGGCGTGTCGCTCACGGCGGACAGGACGGGCAGCTTGCCCGCCGCCGCCAACTCCTCGACGATCCGCCGCAGCAGCAGCCGCCGATGGAACAGCGACATCGCCCCTCCGCCCCCTCCGCTGGCCGAGAGCGCCCTTCCGGCCAGTTCCTCGAACGTTTTTATGTCTATCCCGCCCCCAATAGGGTGACGGCCAAATTCGGCGGGGCCTTGTCCGTCGCCACGCCCAGGGCAGACCGCCGGGCAGACGAGGACTCCGGTGGGGGATTCCTCCAGCAACCGGCGGCGAATACGCGCCGCCGCGGCGGCGTTTGGGACCAGCAGCAGACAGCGGCGGTTTTTCGCCTCGAAGTGGCGCAACGTCGCCAGCGACAGGGAGGTCTTACCGGAGGCAGCCGGTCCGCAAAGCACGACCACCGGCTTGGGTGACGCCAGGATGCCTTCCAGACCAGCCTGTTGGGCCTGTGGATTCATTGGGGCGATAATCCCGGCTGGGCCAGGTTTTTGTGGTTGGAGCATTTTAAGTTTGGGTGATAGCGCGGCGGGGCTTCCGTCCCGCAGCGCGGCTGCGATAGGCCGCGGGTCGAGCCTTTCCTTTTGTCCTTGCCTGGATTATCTCTGACGCCTGCCATGAGGGCGTTAGTATATCAAATTCATCCGCTGGGTTGGCTGGCGTGCAAGGCATTGAAGGGCTTTTGGCCGTCGCTGCGCTTCTCGCGCGTCGGGGGGCTTGGGCTTCGGGATGTCGCGGTTCCACCATTGCCGGGCGACGACTGGGTCCTCTGCCGCACGCTGCTGGGGGGCATCTGCGGGACGGACCTGTCGATCCTCAACCAGGCCCAGCCGGCGGATTCGATCCTCCAGGCGTTCAGTTCCTCCCCGATGGTCCTGGGCCATGAGAACGTCGCGGTGGTGGAGCGTATCGGACCGCTCGTCGGGGGGGAGTGGCTGGGGCGGCGGGTCTGCGTGGAGCCGACGCTCTGCTGCGCCGTCCGCGGGATCGAGCCTCCCTGCCGGCCTTGCCGGGAGGGGCGTTTCGGCGTCTGCGAAAACTTTGGCGCCGACGGGGCGGGTTCCTCCCGCCTGCCACCGGGCACGAGCATCGGGTACAACCGCGCCACGGGCGGGGCGTTTGGAGAGTTTTTCGTCGCCCACCAAAGCCAGCTCGTCCCCGTCCCGGAGGGCATGTCCGACGAGCAGGCCGTGCTGACCGACCCGCTGGCCTGCTCCCTGCACGCCGTGCTGCGGGTGGACCTTTCGGCGGCCCGGCGGGTGCTGGTCTATGGCGCGGGCGTCATCGGCCTGGGCGTGATCTCCGCCCTTCGGGCGACGGGCTACCGGGGCGTCATCGACGCCCTGGACCGCTCGGGATATCTGGGCGACTTGGCCCGTTCGATGGGGGCCGACGAATTCCTGCTGCCGCCGCGCCGCCCGGCCGACCGCTTCGCCGCCATCGCCCAGCGGACCGGGGGGACGGTCCATCGCGTGCGATTGGGCAACCACATGCTTTCGGGCGGCTACGACGCGGTGTTCGACTGCGTGGGGGGAAGCGAGTCCCTGGACGAATGCCTCAAATGGTGCGCCGCCGGAGGCCAGGCGGTGCTGGTGGGCACGGGCGGCAGCGCAGCCGACCTGACGGCGGTGTGGTTCACCGAACTGCGCGTCCTGGGCGCTTATGGGCGGGGGATGGAACAGTTCGAAGGCAGGCGGATCGGCACGTATCCGCTGGTCCATGAGTGGATGGCCTGCGGAAGGCTCAAGACCGAGGGGCTGCTGACGCACACCTTCCCCCAGGCCGATTACCGCCATGCCCTCGATGTCGCCTCCCGCAAGTCCGCCTGGCGCGCGGTGAAGGTGGCCTTTGACTTTCGCCCCCTCCGGCGGGCATAATTCTCCTCTTGGGCAAACACACGAGGATGGATCATGGCCAAGAAGAGCAAACCGGTGGTTGGGGTGGTCCTGGGCAGCCACAGCGACCTGGAGACGATGCGGCGGTGCGTGGAGCAGTTGGCGTCCTTCGGGATCGCCCACGAGGTGCGGGTGATCTCCGCGCATCGCAGCCCCGACGCGTCGCATGAATATGCCGCCACCGCCGTGCGCAGGGGGCTGAAGGTCATCATCGCCGCCGCCGGGATGAGCGCCACCCTGGCGGGTGTGCTGGCCTCCAAGACGCACCTGCCCGTCATCGGCGTGCCCGTCAGTTCCGGCCCGTTGGCCGGGGTGGATGCCTTCGTCAGCACCATCCAGATGCCCCCGGGCGTGCCCGTCGGCTGCATGAGCATCGGCGCCGCCGGGGCCACCAACGCCGCCCTCTACGCCGCCGAGATACTCGCCCTCGGCGACGCCAAGCTCGCCAAGAAGCTGGTGGAGTTCAAGAAGTCCCAGGCCCAGGCCGTCGCGCAAAAAGACGCCGAAGTCCGCACGATGGTCTAGAATCGCCCTTCCGCATTCAAGCATATGTCAGGCTGGCGGGACGGAGCCCCGCCAGCCAGGTGTAAACATCCAAAGTTAAACTGGTCTGGAATCGCCCTTCCGCGGGGCGAAAGCGAACAAGCCAAGATTGGCAATCCAGGCTACTTGTCCGTTGGTTCCGCCTCCGGTGAGTTTTCCCGGACCGAGGCGGCGGCGGCCTGGAGGACGGGGTCCACGTACTGGATTCGGCCTTCCTTCTGCGACGAGCGGATCAGGTCCAGCAGAATCTGCTGTTGGGCCTTGCGGATCGCGGCGTGTTTGACTTCCGCGGCCAGCTTGTCCTTGACGTCCTCCAGGCGGACGTTCTGTGGCTCGATGACCTTCTCCAGGCGCAGGATGTGAAAGGTCGTGCCCGCCTGCACCGGTGGGGAAAGCTCCCCGACTTTCGTCAACGCCATCGCGGCCCCTCGGATGGGCGGGGGGATCATGGCGCTGCGGGCGCCGATGGGCGGGAGCAATCCGCCGTCCCTGGCCGTGGCGTTGGTGGATTCCTTGCCGGCCAGTTCGGCGAAGTCCGCGCCTTCGTTCAGTTTCTTGAGGATATCCTGCGCCGAGGTCAGCGAGTCGCACTGGATGTGGCGGACCTCCACCTTGCGCCCGTACTGGTCCTCGAAGGCCTCCTGTATCTGCTGGTCGGTGACGGAGATGCCCGGTTCGGCCAGCTTGGCCAGCAGGACGTTGCGGTGGAGGATCATCCGCCATTGTTCGTGGGGGATTCCTTTCTCCGCCAGGAGTTGCTCCAGCAGTTGTTCGCGCTGATCGGCCCCGATGGAAGCGCCGAAAAGCCCTTCCAGCGTCCGAGTCTCCTCCGCCTGGACTTCCTCCTGCGAGGCCGAAAGGTTCTGCTTTTCCGCCGCCTGAACGACCAGTTCCGAGGCGATCAACTGCTGCGCCAAGGCCAGGCCCTGGGAGCGGACCAGCAGGTCATGGAGTTGGTCCATGTAAATGGGTGCCCCGTTGACGGTGGCCATGACGGCCCGGCCGGTCGGATGCGTTGTCGGGGCGGTGGCGGGGGTGGGTCCAGTGGCCGCCGCCGTCGTGACCGATTGAGCTTCGGCGCAGCCTGCCAGCAGATAAACAGCCATCATCGTTGCCATCGCTTTTAGCATGGGGCGAATCCTTCCTGTTTGGTTCCGGCCCGGGGTTTACCGGTCGCCTTGGAATCATTCTGACGGGCCGACATCGCCATCCTCCGTCGGCGAGCGTAGCGTACCGGGCCGCCGGTGGGACCGTCAATCCTTGTTGCCTTCCGCCGGCAGCGGAAACGACAAGGTGAACGTCGTACCCATGCCGAGTTCCGACTCGACGCGGATCCCGCCTCCCATCTCCACGATAATCCCATGGGCCACCGACAATCCCAGACCGGGATTGGCGCGGTCCCCTCCGGCCAGCAGTCCCTTGGTGGTGAAGAACGGCTCGAAGACCAGCGGAAGGTGTTCCTTGCGGATACCACAACCGGTGTCGGCGAAGGCCAGGAGCACTTCGTTGCCCCGTCGGTCCAGGCCGATGGAAACGGTCCCGCCCTCGGGCATGGCTTCCTCGGAGTTGGTCAGGAGATTGCCCAGGACCTGGTGCATCCGGTTGGCCTCGACGGGGATGATGGGAACGGCCTTGAGGTCCAGGTTGAGCTTGATGCCCCGATCCGCCAGGGGGCGTTCCACCAAGTGCACGAAGGTCAGCACCACCTCCGTCAGGTCGGCCAGGTCGCTGCGGTGTGCGTCCCGTTTGGCGAAGCTCAGAAGAGAGCGGGTGATCTTGGAGGCCCTTGCCGCCGCCTCGGCGGTCATCTGAAGGGCCCGCTTCATAGCCGCGACGTTGCCGCTGGTCAGCGCGAAGTCCACGAAGGTGGCCACGCCGCCCAGGATGTTGTTGAAGTGATGCGCGACGCCTCCGGCCAGGGTGCCCAGGGAGGCGATCTTTTCGGCCTGGGCCAGTCGCTCGGCCAGCCGCTTGCGGTGTGTCTCGTCGATGATCCAGGCGGCCACCCCCTGGACGGTGTTGTCGGCCGCGGGGATGGGCGAAAGGATCACCATCAGGTCCTTCATCTGCCCGGAGGCGTCGGCAACCCGCACGTCGAGCTGGCTGGTCATGCGGCGCTTGGTGGTGCGCTGGAGCAGGCGGCGCAGGAGGCGCTGCCGGTCGGAGGGGACGACCTGGTAGAGGCTCTTTCCGATCATGGAGGAGGCTTTTTGCCCCAGCAGATCCTCGGCGGCGGGATTCCACGCGACGATGTTGTATTCGGCGTCGGTGGCGATCATGGCCACCGCGGCGTGTTCGAACAACTGGCGATAGAACTCGCTTCCGTCCTGGCTCGTCGCGGGGGTCTTATCGTTCATGCGCGGATGGTTCCAGGAACAAGGCCGCCTCCCCGCGGCGGCTACTCGCGGATCGGGGCGGCCAGCACTTCGGGAATCAGCACAAAGACCGTTTCATACCGGATACCGGCCCGTTCGACCATCAGGAATTTCTCCCCCACGCTGCCGGGGCGTACGGCCTCGGCGCTGGGCCCGATGATGAGGAAATCCTTTCCGGGCACGACCGCCTGGAATTGCAGCGACGGAAAACTGAAGATTTCCTGGCTAGCCTCGAAACCGGCGCCCTCGTGTCGGTTGACGATCGTGGTCTCGATGGCTGAAGAACGAATCTGCGGCACCACCGTCACATGAACCGTCGCCGGGTCCTCCTCGGAGACGGCGCAGTCCACGGCCAGCAGGGCGTCTCCGGGGGGATAGTCCGCCCCGTTGACGGCCCCGTCGGGCAGCAGCACGAAGACCGTCTGTCCCGGCTGGCGCTTCTTGGCGGGGATCGCGACGGGCCGGCCTGGGAGGGTGACGGTGGTGGCGTAGCCCACGTCCCTTCCGGTGAGACGCTTGAACACCGCCGCCAGGTCATTCCATTGATCGGCCAGGCCCAGTCCCACCCGCAATCCGTTGCGCGCCAGGTTGGCCGACCTGGAGGCTTGGATCACTTCCTCATCCGCGTATCGCCAGATTTCCTCCGATTCGCTGGCCGAACCGAGAGGCAATTCGATGGCGCAGAGGCGAAGCCGCACGATCAGCCGGTAGCTTCCCGGCTCGGCGTCGACCGGTCTGGTGGTGGGAAACGAGGCGGGCAACGGTTGGGAAGTTTGGGAGGCCTGCTCCGCCGACCGTTGTGGTGGGGGACAACCGATAACCACCAAGCTCGCCAGGGCACACAGGACCTGGATCGTCACTTCCCGAATCTTCATGGATGGTGCCATTGGGCAACGGATTCAAACGCCGTGCATCGTCCATCTTAGTGGCCCGCGGGGGAGTGTCAATCGTGGTTGGAGCCTTTTGGACCCGAGGCTGGTCGCACCACGAAATAGGGCTGATCGACCCGTTGCTCCCCGAAGCCCGGGCACAGCCACGCCACATCGGCGGAGTGGTTCACCTCGAAATAGTATTGCAGCGGGAACTTACTGTCCGTGTACGAGGCGGGAATGGTCCCGTGATAGCAGCCGCCCTGGTTGGCCAGCTCCATCGTCTGGAAGCGCTGGGCGTGATTCACGTGGCGATAGTGCAACCGCACGCCGCTGGGCTTGCCTTCCACCGACAGCTCGATTGGAAGCGGCTGGCCCGGCACGAAGCCGGCTGCGGGCGCGTGTCGCCAAGGCGCCGCAACGCGTTGAGGCCGGCTTGCGGCCTCCCGGATGGCAAGGGCCAGAGTTCCCGCCGGCTCCTTCCCGTCAGCCTGGTCCAGCCTGGCTGTCAGCGCGGCAATGTCCTGGTCGATACCCTCCAGCCGATCCGCCCAGTGCCCCCTCAATATCTGGTTATCGCCGACGGTGATATTCGGGACGTAAACGTCCTTTGTCGCCGCCACCACGTCCGCCCACGCGGCCCGGGCGAGGCGGTAGAACTCCAGGGACTTCTCGAGGGCGGCCCTGCTGGCGGTCTGCTCGAAAAGCCGATATAGGACGCCGCCGCGGAACTTGGCCCCGAAGAACCTGCCAAGCCCGGCTTGGACGGTTGCATCAATCTGAATCCGGCGCCACTGGGGATCGTCCGCCGCGGCCGAGCGGGATCGTGCCGTTTTGAGATGCTCCACCGTGGCCTGGGCATAATCCTCGATCCATTGCGCGACCTCGATGGGGGAGTACTTGCCGCCGCGCCGGCCGGCCAGCAGGTCATCGGCGAAGTCATTGATGCGATAAAACAGTTGCGGGTCCAGCGGGCTGACGTTGCCGAAGACATGCGGCGAGGGCGTATCGCGGTACGGGCCAGGCTCGTCCGCATTGAGCATCGAGTGGTTCAAATAAAGTTCGGGCCAGTAGCTGTTGTTGCCGGCGGAGGCGGCGTGGGCGGTGGTGACGATCGGCAGGATGCGGCTGGCGTTGGCCAGGGCAGCCTCCGCCGCCGGCGCCGCATCGTCCAATTGATGGCGCAGGAGCCGCCTCCAGGTGTCCGGATCGGCCGCGGGGTTGTACAGCAGCCGACCCCAGACCCGGTACGTGTAGAGATATTTCTGCCAGTCCCATCGCGGATTCAGGGACGCCTCTTTGTAGGCGCAGCGGCCGCCTGCCAGGCCGGACCCCCGCCGGCCCTTGAAGGACAGCGGCTCCATGATCTCCACGCCGTCGCTGCCGCAGAAACCAAAAGCCCGGCTATGCGCCGCTGCCGTCAGGGGGTCGCCCCAGATCAGCAGGCGCTGCGTGCCCGGCCAGATGCGATGCAGGACGCCCCAGCCGCGGTCCTCTCTCAGCAGGTCGCCGTAGCCATAGCGCAGGAAGCTGCGGGAGCCGGCGCTGAATTTCATCAGCCCGGTCGCATCGTGGCCAGGCCGGGGTTGCTCCAGTTGGCGGATGTCGGCCTGGTGGTAGGGCATGCCCATGTGCTCGCCCCAATACTTGGGCGAAATCTTCACGGGCTGGCGCGTCGAGCGGGCCAGGTCGATCATCGTCTGATCCATGCCCTTGGCGTGCATGTCGATCTCGACGGTCCGCCCGCAGGTCGCCACGCCGTCGAATACCGTCTTCCAGAACTCGTAGCTGCCCTCCTCGACGCCGCTTTCCCCGTGGACGCGGAAGGTCACGCCGCTGATGGCCGGGCAGGCCCGCAACAATGCGCGGACGGCGTCGCGGCAATAGGGGGCGTGCTGCTCGCGCGTGAGTCCCTCGATGGTGTAGTTGGGAGAGGGGCTGTCGATCCACTCGTAGCCGTGCATCCAGATGCCCAACTGGAATTCCATCCCGCGGACGACGGTCTGCTCGCTGATGAACCTCAGCATGTCGAGGTTCCGCTCGCGCTCGCCTGCCGGCAATTGTGGAACCCGCACGTCGTATCCCGGGACCGACAGCAAGAAAGGGTAGGCGAAGAGGAAATAGCCGTCCGTGACGTGACGGAGAAAGTCGTATCCGATTCCCAGGGCCAACTGGAAGCGGTTGAACCGCTGCGTGGCCAGCAACGTCAGATATTCCGGCCACATTTGGCGGTCGTTGAACCAGGGCTTGTCCTCCACCTCGCTGGTGAAAAGCCGGGCTACGCTTCGGATACCGTTGGCGGGCCGTTCGGCGAGGGGTTTGGGGACGGCCAGGGCATCCAGGGGGGCGTCGCAGTGTCGGACCCGGTCGGTGAGTTCCAGCAAGGCGTAGACAAGCCCTCGAGCGTCGTGGCCGCAGGCCAGCAGCACGGTCCTGCCCGCGACCCGGCTCGGCGCCAGGGCGCAAGCTTCCGCAACCGCCTCCAGGGCCAGCGACGATCCTTGTAGAACCTCCCGGGCCGCCGCGATGTCCCGTCCCGCCGCGACGATGCAGATGTCGCCTGGGGGAACCTGTGATAGGTGTCCGTATCTACCGACGGAGACGCCGCGACCGGCCAGCGCATCCTCCAGTTCTCCAACGGCCCATTTGGACGGTGGCGCCGCCGCGATGGGGTCGGCGGGATCGACCACGATGGACACGCCGCGCGCGGCGGTTGCTTTCGCGCTCCTGCTGGTCCCTGGCCGATTACGATCACTTTTTTCGGGTGAGTCCATGTGCACTCCTGTGTGGCATGTCCTAAGGTACGGTCAGCCTGCGTTGCGGACCATCGGAATGATTCCATCCTTATGATGGAACGCGGGAAAAGACGGCCGTGATTTCCAGAGCATATTAAACCATTGTAGCCCGGTGACAGAAAGCTCCCGGCGTCGCCGGAGGATTCTTCATCAAAAAACATCCCCGTGCGATCAACATTATGCATGGGCAAGCCGGTAGGTCGGGCACCGCCCGACGTCTTGGCTGCTGTCTCGGTAATTTCGCGGGGCAGTAGCCCCGCCCTACGGCTCCGTATTTTTAGGTTCGCTTTTGCGCGCGCGGCGGAGGACGCCGTTTATGGGAATCGTGGGGATTTGCGATATTTTCGCAGCCTGGCTGGGCGGCGGCACTTGCGGCGACGGGCAAGGTCGGGTCGGCGCGGTTACGTTAAACATAATTCGGCCTCTTGCCGGAAGCATGGAGGCCACGCCCGCCCAGCGGCCGATGCGGAGGGCGAGGCCGAACACACGGACCGGTAACATGGCCACGCTGCGGGTGCCATGGCGCGGATGCCATGCGTTGCCGCAAGATGGCAACAGAGCAGACATGCTCACACAAGTGCATGCGGAAGGCACATGGGTGACAGATTGTGAAGGGACATAGGTAACACTTGTGGGATGCTGGTCTCCTTCCTGGAGCGCAGCGTAAGGAAGGAGACCA
>Ga0315284_10001914_pt1 | contig 29759 bp, 24 predicted proteins | sample YL17G09_16_MG_FD_203696 | JGI IMG/M metagenome (GOLD analysis project Ga0315284, IMG submission 203696) | Sediment microbial communities from Yellowstone Lake, YNP, Wyoming, USA - YL17G09_16 | ecosystem: Environmental > Aquatic > Freshwater > Lake > Sediment | place: USA: Wyoming | collected...
GTACTTAATTGTGTGACTGCAATTCGTCAGTTTGGGCCTCGAACTGCCACAACAGGCCGTCGGAGGGTCAAGGGTCATGCTCAGGATCACAACTGAAAGCACCGGCAAGATAGTCCTTCTCAAGGTGGAAGGCAGTCTCGCCGGTCCGTGCGCGGAGGAATTCCGGCGCGCCTGGACGGCTGCTGTCGGAGCCTACAAAGGTTTGCCGCTGGTGGTCGAGCTGACCGGAATGACCTTCATCGATTCGCCGGGAAAAGAGCTCTTGCACGCCGTTCACCATCAGGGTGGCCGATTGGTGGGCGCCGGGATCATGGCGAAGTCCTTGATTGGGGAAATCACGGGCGAAGCGTCCGCAGAGGAAGGCAGCAGGAGAACTGGCAATACCAGATCCGGAATCATCAAATCCTTCATAATGGTTTTGGTTCTGCCCCTGCTGGCGATGTCTCGCGCCGAGGCCCAGGAGAAACCGCCCATCAAGCTGACCCTGCGTGAGGCCGTGCAACTGGCGCTGAAGGAAAACCCGCGGGTCCGGATCGCCAATTTGAATACGGCCGAGAGCGCGCAGGAGCATGACCTCGCCCGCGCCGCGCTGTTACCGCAGGCGGGGATCGAGGTTTACGACAAAGTGCAGCGCTTCAACCTGGAAGCGTTCATTGGCAAGCCGCTTCCCGGCTCGACGCAGCACGCCGGACCGTTCCAGACCTTCCAGGCGGGGACAGCTTTCTCGATGCCCATTTTCGACCTGACGCTCTGGCGCCGCTGGCAGGCATCGCATCAAGGCGTGAAGGCCGGCGAGGCGCAGGAATCGACGGTGCGCGAACAGATGGTCATGCTGGTCGTGTCGCAGTACCTCGGGAGCCTTCGGGCGTCGGCCAACGTGCGCGCCGCCCAGTCGCGCGTGGAGCTGGCGCAGGCGCTCTACGACCAGGCCGCCGATTTGCAGGCGCACGGCGTCGGCACCGGCCTCGACGCGCTGCGCTCGAACGTGCAGCTCCAAAACGAAAAGCAGCGGCTGATTGTCGCCGAGACGCAGCAGCGGACATCGCTTTACGGTTTGGTCCGGCTGCTCAACCTGGAGGCGCGCCAGAGCGTGGAATTGGCCGACGAGATGAGTTTTTTCGAGACGCCGGAATTCCCCGCCGACCAGAGCTTGGAGCGCGCTTTCGCGACGCGCCCGGAGGTCAAGGCCCTGGACGCGCGCGAGCAGATGGTGCGCGCCCAGCAGCGTGCGGCGGGCGAGTCCCGCCTGCCCAAACTCCTTTTCGGCGGGTCGTGGGGTTACCAGGGGCTCTCCCTGCCTTCGGCAATTCCTTCCTATGCGTACCAGATCACGGTGGACGTGCCGCTCTTCACGAGCGGCCGCATTCGGGCGGAGATCACCAAGGCCGGCCTGGAGTTGAAAAAAGTGGCGCAGGAAAAAGAGGACCTGCGCAGCCAGATCGCGCTGGAGGTCAAGACGGCGCTGGCCGAACTGGAGGCCGCGCGCCACGAAGTCGAAGTGGCCAACCTGGGCGTCAAGCTGGCGGAAGAGGAAGTGAGCCAGTCGCGCGACCGCTTCCAGGCGGGCGTGGCCAACAACATCGAGGTGGTGACGGCGCAGGACGCGTTCGCGCGCGCTAACGACAACCAGATTGCGGCGCTCTACCGCTACAACCAGTCGCGCGCCGACCTCGCGCACGCCATCGGGCAGATGGAAGGCCTTTATACCAAGTGAGGATGCGAAACCATGGAACCGAACATCGCTGAAATCGAAAAAGAATTGAACTCGGTCGCCCCGCCGCCGGCCGCAGAGAATGGAAAGCAGCCCGGACGCTGGGCCGCGCCCGGATTCCGCCGCGCCGTCCTAGGCGTCGCAGCCGCGGTGGGCGTGGTCATCGTGGGACTGATTTTCCACTATCACAACCGCGTGACCACCGACGACGCGCAGGTGGACGGCCACATCACGCCCGTGGCCTCGAAGGTTTACGGCAATGTCGCCGAGGTGCTGGTGACGGATAACCAGCAGGTGAAAGCCGGGCAGGTGCTGGTGCGCATTGATGCGCGCGACTATCAGGCCAAGGCGGCGCAGGCGAAGGCCGCGCTGGCGCTGGCCGAGAGCCAGGCTCGAGCGGCCGACGTCGGCGTGCCGTGGACGACCGAAACCACTGCGAGCGGTTCGTCGGCCGCCGAGGCGCAACTCGCCGCCGCCCAGGCCGAGTACGACAAAGCCCGGGCCACCTACGAAAAGGACTCGAACGCCGAACTCGCCTACGCGCGCGCCAACATCGCGGCGCGGGAAGCCAGCTCCGACCGCGCCCGCGCCGACCTCGGGCGCATGAGGCCGCTCGTCGCCAAGGCCGAAATCTCCCAGCAGCAGTTCGACGCCTACAGCGCAGCGGCGCGCGTGGCGGAAAGCGAGCTAGAAGCCGCGAAGGAAAAACTCGCCAGCGCCCAAAAAGGCGCGGAGATCTCCCAGGCGGCGATGCTGGCGCAGAAAGCCAAAGTCGCGCAGGCCCGCGCCGCGGTCGAGCAAGCACGCGCCAACCACAAGCAGGTTTCAATCCGCACGGCCGACGCGGCGTCGGCGCTGGCGGCAGTGCAGGCGGCGCGCGCCAACCTCGACGCGGCGGAGCTGCAGCTCAGCTACACCACCATCGCCGCTCCCATCGATGGCGTGGTGACCAAGAAGAGCGTCGAGCCCGGTCAAATCTTGCAGCCCGGACAGGGATTGTTCGTGCTCATTCCGCTGCACGACGTCTGGGTGACCGCGAATTTCAAGGAAACGCAACTGGAAAAAGTCCGGCCGGGGCAGAAGGCGGAAGTAAAAGTGGATATGTACGGCGAAACCTTCCCCGGCCACGTGGATTCGATCGCCGGTGCCACGGGCTCGCGCTTGAGCCTGCTGCCGGCGGAAAATGCCACGGGCAACTTCGTAAAGGTCGTGCAGCGCATTCCCGTCAAGATCGTTCTTGACGCGATTCCACAGGACAAAGCCGTGCTGCGGCCGGGCATGAACGTGGTAGCGACCATAATCACGAAGTGACACGTGAAGAGTGACGAGTGACGAGCAAGGGTGAATCGGAAATGAGGAAACGCCGAGGCGGCGCACCCGTTAAGAAGATATGAACTGGTTCCTCTCTCGAGTCCGCAAAGACGGGCAGACCAACCCCTGGGTGATCGCGCTCACGGTGATGCTGGCGACGTTCATGGAGGTGCTCGACACCAGCGTTGCCAACGTCGCACTGCCGCACATCGCCGGTGACCTCTCGGCGGGCGTGGACGAGAGCACCTGGGTGCTCACCTCCTACCTGGTCTCCAACGCCATCGTGCTGCCGCTCACCGGTTGGTTCTCCTCGCTGTTTGGCCGGAAGCGCTTCTATATGACCTGCGTGGTGATCTTCACAGTCAGCTCATTCCTCTGCGGGGCCTCGCACTCCCTCGCATTGCTGGTCTTCTTCCGCGTGCTCCAGGGGGCGGGCGGCGGCGCGCTGCAACCCATCTCGCAGGCCATCCTCGTCGAGAGTTTCCCCAAGAACAAGCAAGGCATGGCGATGGCGCTTTACGGCATGGGAGTGGTGGTGGCGCCCATCATCGGACCCACGCTCGGCGGGTGGATCACCGACGAATATTCCTGGCACTGGATCTTCTTCATCAACATCCCCGTCGGCATCCTTTCTCTGCTGTTGACTTCCCTGCTCATCCACGACCCGCCGTACCTGGTGCGCAGGCAGCTCAAGGGGCTGAAGATCGACTACATCGGCCTGGGGCTATTGAGCGTGGGGCTGGGCTTCTTGCAGGTGATTCTCGACAAGGGGCAGCGCGAGGACTGGTTCAGCTCCGACTTCATCGTCTGGTGCTCGGTCCTGGCGGTCGTGGGGCTGCTGGGGGCTCTATATTGGGAACTGACCCGCGAAGATCCCATCGTGGACCTCCGCATGTTGAAGGAACGCAACTTCGCCATCGCCACGTTCACGATGTTCATGTTGGGCTTCGTGCTGTACGGGAGCACCGTGCTGCTGCCCATCTTCCTGCAGACCTTGATGGGTTACACGGCGATGCTGAGCGGGTTGGTGCTCTCCCCGGGCGGATTGGCCACGCTATTGATCCTGCCGATTGTCGGCCGTCTGTCGCAGAAGGTCGAGGCGCGGTGGCTGGTGGTGGTGGGGCTGGCGATCACTGGCGGCGCGCTGCTCCGCATGTCGAACTTCAACCTCGAGATCGATTTCTGGACCGCCCTGAAGGCCTGGACAATCTCCCGCCTGGGGTTGGCCTTTCTCTTTGTTCCCATCAACGTGATGGCCTTCTACTACATCCCCAAAGAAAAGATGAACAGCGCCACGGGCCTCATCAATCTGGCGCGCAACATCGGCGGCAGCGTCGGCATCGCCAACGTCACCACCATGCTCGCCCGGCGCATGCAGTTCCACCAGACCGTGCTGGCGGGCCACGTGACGCCTTTCGATTACGGCTACCGCGCCATGGTCGCCGGCACGAGTTCGATGCTGATGTCGCATGGCTCCGACCCCACCCAGGCCGCCGCGCAGGCGCACGGCCTCCTCTACGGAATGGTGCAGCGCCACGCCGCCATGCTCGCCTTCGTCGATAATTTCTGGCTGATGGGCGTCACGTTCCTCTGCATGGTCCCGCTGATGTTCTTCATGAAAGAAGCCAAGCCCCACCAAGCCGCCAGCGTGCCCGCGCACTGAGAGAACCTGCTAACTCTCGGGCCTGACCGGCAGGCGCCTTCGCCGAATTCGGTTTCTCTCGATGACGATGATGCAGGTCGATAGATCCGAGGTCGGAACAGTGGTGAGCAATCGTTCGAGACGCTGCAGCAATTCCAGTTCGCTGTAGTCGCCACCCCGGAAGAGGATAAGGCCCGGGCCCCGACTGCCTGTCAAGGCCAAGAGTCGGGGGTAATCGAGATCGGCTGTCACCACGGCCCGAGACTCCTCCAGGGCGCGGTGCAAGATTTCCACGTCGGATGCGCCGCTCAGTCCCACCACGGAGGCATGGATCGCATCGTGGCCCCGCTCGACCAGCCACTCAGCTAAGGCCGGAGCAAGAGGCATGTCCACCAGGAACTTCATCGGGAGAATTCCACGGTTTCTTCTTCTGCGAGGTAAGCGGCGTAGGCAAGAGCTTGCTCAATGTCTTCGGCCTGGAGGTAGGGATAGGCTTTGAGGATTGACTCTTTCGTCTCTCCCGACGCCAGCAACCCCAACAACCGCGAAACTGGGAAACGAAGCCCCCGGATGCAGGGCTTGCCGGTGCACACATTGGGATCAATCGTGATGCGGTCGAGTTTCATGGCTTGCTCCTCAAGCTGACATCATAACTCAGGCGAGTCTGAAATGTGCGGGGGACATCTCGGTCTCAGTTGAACCCCCGCCGGCGCGCCGAGGCTTCTGGTGCGGCGACTTTACGTCGCCAGGGTCTGCTTTTCTTCAATGCAAAATCCCAAATCCCCAAGAACCAGGGCGAAGTAGATTCGCCGCACCATTCGATGGCGGGTTTTCAGCTTCCCGTGCGGACACCCACACCGCCCGCTCGTTCTTCAATCCAAAATCGAAAACCAAGAATCCAAAATCCAGAATTCCCAAAGGTCATTCCGGCAGCGGGTCGAGGAACTCCAGCCCGGCTTGGCCCGCCCGAGATGAGCCTTGGGGGCCCGCCCAAGCCACCCGGCAGCGCTCCGGGCACTTGGTCAGAATGACGCCCACGATCTGCTCGGAGGCGAGCGCGGCACTGGTCGAAACTCTCAGCCCGCGGTCGGAAAGATCAACCGTCGCGGCGGGGTGCGTGACCGAGCCGCTGGGGGTATCAATCACCAGGCTGATGGGAAGTCTTGCGTAGATTCTTCGTGATTGGCGAGCATCAACAGGGACACCTGCGCTCATGAATGGCCTCCTCGGCCTCATGGCGCAGGTACTGACGCGGACAGTCTAAGACCCCTCGGTGGTTATGTCAAGCCCTCGAATGCCTTGTTTCAGCATTGCCCTGGAGGGCATGCCGAGCCGTCGCCCTGTAGCGGCGATCCCGCTCAGAGCGGGAGGAGAAGAATTTGCATTCCGCCCCTTCGCAGACATCAAACCTCGATGTCTGCGCCACCCGCGGGGGCGGGTCAAATCTACCACTGGTGCGTGAGAAATGGCTTTTCGGTGTACACTTACCCTGGATTTCAAAATGGAGACGCTTGGCTAAGTATCGGCCCATGAACCCAACACAAAAAGAGTTCAAGATCGAGCTTCGAAACCTTGTACAGCGGTTTCAGGAGTCGCCTGCGTACTACAAGAGTCCGGCCTACGACGAATCGGCGCTGAGGAATGACTTTCTTAATCCTTTCTGGAGTCTGCTTGGCTGGGACTTGGAAAACAGGGCGAAGAAGCCTCAGTCCATCCGTGAAGTCCAGCTTGAGGCGCTTGTCGAAATTGAAGGGCGGAAAAAACGGGCTGATTACACGTTCCGCGTTGGAGGAATCAACCAGTTTGTTTGCGAAGCCAAGAAGCCTTCCGAGCCGCTCGGCAAGGCTTTTGCATTCCAGGTTCAACGGTACGCCCGGAATCTGGGCGTTTGGCTTGGGGTTCTCTCGAATTTTGACCAGTTTCAAGTTTTCATCATTGGCGGAAAGCCCGACCGAGAAAACCCATTCAAGCCGTATCTTCAATGGGATTTCACTGACCTACCCGGGGCTGCCGAAGAAGTCTGGAGATTGTTTAGCCGCGATAGTGTGGCTAACGGCGCCTTAGACGAGTTTCTCCGCGGACTCAAGAAGAAGCCATTGGAGGGCACCGAAGGTTGGTTCGTCCCCACGGAAAGGGCGAAAACTTTTGATGAAGAATTTCTGGAGTACATGGAGCAGAAGCGGATCCAATTGGCCCGGGATTTGGTGCGTCATAACCCCGGATACGAATGGGACGATACAAACTTGAACGAAATCGTTCAGCGAATTTTGAACCGCATCCTGTTCATTCGCATATGTGAGGACCGCGATATAGACACTGGCCGACCACTAGAAGAAATCTTGGAGGAGTGGGAGAGGAAAAGCAAAGGGCGCCCGCCGTTGTATTCAATGCTCGTAGCTCATTTTCAATCGCTGGACAAACCATTCAATGGAACGCTGTTCAAGAACGGTGACTCCTCGGAGGCTGTCATGGTCTCAGACGAGTTCCTATCGTCCCTAGTCAAAGAATTGTCTAGCGACGACTCTGATTACCTGTTCAGCACCATACCCGTTGAAATTCTCGGGTCTGTTTACGAGCGATTCATCGGAAGCGCTGTCAGAGTCATTGGCGGAAACCGTGTTCACGTGGAACCGAAGCCGGGGGCTAGAAAAGCCGGAGGTGTGTATTACACCCCGCGATACGTCGTCGATTTCATCGTTGAAAGAACTGTGGGCAAGTTATTGAAAGGCTTGGGACCGAAAAAAGTCGAAGCAATAAGGGTCCTCGACCCGGCTTGCGGTTCTGGTAGCTTCCTGATCAGGGCTTTCGAGCGCATCTGTGAGCATTATACTTCCTGGTATGAGAGAAATGTAAAGAGGCTTCCGAGAGATGTGTGTTACCGAGATGCAAGCGGGAGCTTGCAACTAACCACACACTTCAAGCGATCCGTGATGCTACAGAATATCTATGGTGTGGACCTGGATCCTCAGGCGGTCGAGGTCACAATGCTCTCTCTATACCTCAAGATACTTGAGAATGAGAGTCGATCGACTCTAGCTCAACAGCGGGCGCTCTTCCCAAGAGAGAGTTTTCTGCCCGACCTCGGCGCGAACGTTTGCCTCGGTAATTCGCTCATCGCAAACGACTTCTTCGATATGTTTGCTGACGGCGACGAGCGAGCTCGCATAAGGGCATTTGATTGGGATGTCGAATTCAAAAACATAATTGACGCGGGTGGATTTCATGCAGTTATCGGAAACCCGCCCTACTACAACGTTGACACGCTGGGCAAAGAATCCGAAGAGATGCGCTATTTGATGACGCGCTACTCGGAGATCTGGAACGATAAGACTGACATCCTCAACTACTTTCTATATAAGGGTATCCGGCTGTCGAGGTGTTATGTTGGCATGATTGTCTCCAGAGCTTTTCTAGAAGCCCACAAGAGCGACAGACTCAGGCAGGCAATCCTGAACCGCACAAAGATTAACCAGCTTGTTGATTTCGGGGATTATCATGTATTCAAAGCAGGTATAAGCACCGCGATTATGATCATGCAAAGGGAGGCGACCTCACACACGATCAGTGTTCGAAAGCTCAAGAGCGCCGACGAAGAACCCGACCTCGTTGCGAAGGCTCTCATGAGTGCTGAGAGGAGCGACGTCTTCGAGGAGTTTAATGCCAATCAAAACCATCTCACGTCAGATAGCTGGAATCTCGCTCCCGAACCCGTACGGGACCTCTACGGGAAAATTGATGACGAGCGCCAACGCCTTGATCATTTCTTGATCGGAGGTCAGGGCATGCAAACTGGCTGTAACGAGGTTTTCGGGCTCTCTCGGTCGGAACTCCGCAAACTCACAGTCAGTTCTAAATGGGCTCGTAAGCGAGCACGCAACTCTGACATCCAGCGTTGGGAAATCCTGGATAGCGGCGAATCTTTGCTTTGGGTTGAAGACTGTGAAAGCTTTGATGATTTACCGGAAAAAATTCAAGAGCACTTGCGGGAGAATGCGACCGCGCTTAGGAAACGAGCGGCGTACAAGCGAGGTAACTGTGACTGGTGGAAGTTCACATGGCCGCTGCACAAAGAGTTGTATTCGCAGGAAAAGATCGTTTCCCCATTCCTCTCGGACAAAAACAGGTTTGCGCTCGATTCCGAAAGAGAGTTCGTAGGACTGACTGACACGATCGCGTTGTTCAAGCGCCCCGCAACAAAGGAGGACATACGGTATTTCCTAGGCTTGCTGAACTCAAAGCTGTTGACCTTCCGTTTTCGGGGGATCGCGAAACTCAAAGGGGGAGGGATCTATGAGTATTTTGAGAACAGCGTCTCCAAACTCCCGATTCGGCAGATTGACTTTTCCAAACGTCAGGACACACGAAAGCATGACCGAATTGTAAAACTAGTGGATTCGCTTCGTTCCTTAGCCCCCAAGCTTCGGAACAGAACGGCCGGGTTCAAGAGACAGATTATTGAAAGGGCAATCCGGGCTGCCGAGCAAGAGCTTGACGCCATTGTCTATGACCTATACGGGCTCTCGCCAAGCGAAATAAGGGCTGTTGGCAGGGAGATTCCCTCCTAATACCCGCGCGGGGGGCGCGGACATCATTCCTTAATGTCTGCGATCCACTCAGGCTGAAGGGGTAACTCAAGTCCCGCTCTGCGGACTTGCGGCATTTGAAGGTCGCGTCTTGAAATGCCAAAGCCCGGTAGCGCAGAGTCGTTCGCCAACTCTGCGGTTCCTCGTCGTTCAAAATCGCCAAGCCGCAGACTTACGTTACAATTCTGCGCTACGAGTTCCGCACAGCCTCAGACCCAAAGGGTTTTGCGGGCAGTTCCCACACGGCGAAAATCCTTATCACTCGTGACTAAAGCGGCTTTCCTGGCCTGGGCGAGTGCGCCAGCGGGGCAGGCGGCGACGTACAACCTGCGCATCGCGCCGAGCGGATTCGTGGGCACGGCGACGCTCGGCTGCGCCTGGATTGGCTCGCAGCCGCGGGAGACCAACTGCGCCGTGTCGCCGGCTTCCGTGAGCCTGGACGGAACCCATGCCGCGCCGTTTACGGTCACGGTCCCCACCACGGCGCGAGCGATGGCGGCACCACAATTCGGCGCTCAGAGAGCGCCGCACCAGCCGGGCCTGCCCCGAGGCAATCGGGGACCGCCGTAGCCGCGTTCCGGCGGAACGTCCCATTGGGTCGAGACGGCCCGCTGGGAGACGTCCCATCGGGGCGTCTCTACTCGCGGCAACCCTGCTCGCTGTGCTGCTGTGGGCGGCGTGCGGTGGAGGCAATCCGCCACCGGCACAAACCGGCACGCCTGCCGGAACCTACACGCTCACCCTTACCGCCACCTCCGGCAGCGTGAGCCGCTCGACCACGCTGACGCTGCAGATGAACTGAGCCGGGGCGCGGGGTTGGGCGTCAGGATGAGGGGCGATGGGTCTTTGAGGGTGGGTACTGGAGTGACGGGGAGGCACGAGGTTGCTTGTCGGTCGCTGGTTGCCGGGGGGCGTTCCCTGGCCGGACCGTTTGATTAGCGTATGTATGTAGGCTACATTCCAGGACCGCCGGGGCGTGCGCCACCCCGCCACCGGCCCCGATGATACCAGCGAGACCCGTGAGAAAGTTTTTCTAACCCCTTCTCGTTCCAATAGTTAGACACTCTCGTCGCCCACACACTCGCATCCCTTCGGGGCATAATAACCCATCATGGCCGGCGCGTTCCGTTGCACCCCGCGGCGAACTTTCGTTGCCGATGCACGCCCGTCCGACGTTGCGCGCCCGGCGCGCGCGCGTGCGACCTGCTCCCGGTTCCGTGCTAGAATGTGCGTGGGCTTTTCGAAAACACTTCCCTGCTTGAACCGGGCGCGAGATGTCACGCGCGCCGAGGAGAGGGCTTATGCAGTTGGCGAGACTGATCTGGAAGAACGCCGTGCGCAATCCGCGCCGGTCGGTCCTGACCATCTTGAGCATCACCATCTCGATTTTCCTGGTGAGCAGCCTGCAGGCCATCCTCACACGGCTCGACTCCCTCGGGCAGAGCCCGGGAAGCGGGCATCTGCGCGTCGTTGTGCATCGCTCCACCGGACTCGGCCAGCCGTTGCCCATCGCCTACAAGCAGCGGATTGCCGCTCTGCCCGGCGTGAAGGCCGTCGGCGGTTGGACATGGTTCGGCGGCCTCTACATTGACGAGTCGAACTTCTTCGCCAACTTCGCCGTGGACGCCGACGATCTCGAGAAGACGCACACAGAATATCGCATCCCGCCCGACCAGCTCGAGGCCTTCAAGCGCGAACGCACCGCCGCCCTGGTGGGTCAGCAACTCATGGAGAAGTATCACTGGAAACTCGGCGACCGCGTGACGCTCAAGGGCACGATCTACCCGTTTGACCCCGAGCTCCTCATCCGCGCCGTATTCACAGCCGATGACCCCGCGGAAGAACGCGTGTTCTTCTTCCATTGGGATTATTTGAACGAGGCGCTGAACCGCCGCAATCAGGTCGGCACGTTTTCGGTGAGAGCCGCGACGCCGGAGGATGTTCCGCGCCTGATGGACGCCATCGACCGCACGTTCCGCAACACCGACGCCGAGACCAAGACGGAAACCGAGCAGGCTTTCAACCTCAGTTTTGTGTCCATGCTCGGCAACGTCAAGCTCCTGCTGAATGCCATCTCGGCAGCCGTCGTCTTCACCATCCTGCTCGTGGCCGGCAACACCATGGCGATGTCGATTCGCGAACGCACGGGTGAAGTCGCGGTGCTCAAAACCCTGGGCTTCCGCCGCAATACGATTCTGTTCCTGCTAGTCGGCGAGGCGCTGATGATCGCTCTGCTCGGCGGCTTCTTGGGCGGATTCGGCGCCAAAGCAACTTACGCCTTCATCGGCATGACGTCGACGAAAGGCCGAGTGTTTCTGGCGCTCTACGCGGCGGGTGTGGCGTTGCTCGCCGGCTACGGTACCTGGATGCTTTTCGCGGGCTCGCATGCCACGCGCGGCTTCCTTCGAGTGGTTCGTTATCTTGTCACCCTCGCCGGTGCCGCCGCGGGATTCGGCGCGGGCGCGGGCTTCTATTTCGCCGCCGGCGTGGTCATGACCTCCGGTGGATTTTTCTCCGACTTCAAAGTCACCACCAGCACGTTGCTGCTCGGTTTCGGCATCGCATTGGCGGTCGGCATACTGAGCGCTGCGTTCCCTGCCCTGCGCGCCACGCGGACCAGCATCGCTGAAGCTTTGCGGTACGTGGGCTAGCGTTGAGTTTGAGAGTTCAAGGCCACAGATCTCCGCACGTCCACCTCGCGACGAATGCGCTCGGCCTGCTGCGGATCGAACACGAGGCAGCGCCGAGCGGCGTCGCGCAAATCCTCACGCTCCCACCTGGCGCGCATGATTCCTCGTGAGGAGTGCTCAGCGGTGCCCAGAAGCAGGTGCCCGATTTCATGCGCCATGGCGTGCCCGAGCGCCTGGCAGTGCGAAACCATGCCGCGCTCGGCCAGCTCCTTCACGCGGTAATGAAATATGCTGGCCATGGACCCGCGCCCGTCGGCCCTCCGGGAACGGCCTTCGCCCGATTGCCGCACTCGGCCCGCGCGGTTCACTTCCTGTCCTCCGCAATACTCGCCTGAGAGACAGCCTCCGAGTGGCGCTCTATCAATTCAGCCTGCCGCAGTCTGACCATCACTGCCCTGCGCATCTGCTCGGACTGCTCAGGTGTAAACGTTAACTGGCCCTGGGCCGCCAGCTCGAAGTCCTCTCCGTGCCACCCCCCGCGCATGATGCCTTTGGGCGAATGTGGCTCCAGGCCGAGGAGCAGGTGCCCGATTTCGTGCGCCATCGCGTGCCCGAGAATCACAGATAGGGATGCACCACTCCTTTCCGCGACTTCCTCGACCCGGTGGTAAAACACCCAAGCGTCCGAGCCGGCTTCCGGTGTTCCGGACCCCAGCGCGAAGCCCAGATCCTCCCTGCGTGAGTCGAGCCGAGCCGCCATCGATGCAGGAAGGATTCTCATGTAAACGCCCGAAGGGCCCAAGACCTCCCTGCAAGGGGAATCGCCACTTTCCGGACTGATTTTGGCGGGGCAATGTTGCCACTCGGTCCCCACTGCAGCTTTGCGAAAGATCCCTCTTGTCTCTTCCTGCGCGCGAATCAGCGTCTCGTGAGGGATGTGGGCGTAATCGTAAACGCGCACCGTGATTCCGAGGTTCGCTTCGCGCCCCTCGGCCCCTGGGCTATCGGCGAAGCCGGGCTGGCCTACCACCATCGTCAAGAAGATGGCTGTTCCCCAGCCCGTGGTTTTCTTTCCCCAACCCGCAATCCCTAGTCTCTGACCCCGGCTCTTCATGGCGCTCACCTCCGGTCGCGTGATGGCGCCGACTTTTCTTCAGGTGATTGAGCGAGTCCATGCACTGCGGTTGAACTGGGGTTGAATCTGTGTTGAGCTGGTAACGCTTTGGAAGAAGGAAGGTTAGGCGGGGAGTTGACCGCAACGGTTGGCCTTTGAGCCCCGGTTTGAAGGTGGTACACTCAGGCCAACGTCGGGGGACACGCCGTGCCGGATTCCTCCACACGACCGCCCGTCATGCGTTTCGGAGTCTTCGAGGTTGACCTGCGAGCGGGGGAACTGCGCCGGAACGGCAGCAAGGTCAAGCTGCAAGAGCAACCCTTTCAAATCCTGGCGATCCTGCTGGAGCGCCCGGGTGAGGTCGTCACGCGCGAGGACATTCAGAAGAAACTCTGGAGTGAAGACACCTTCGTGGATTTCGAGCACAGCCTCGCCACAGCGGTCAAGAAGCTGCGTGAGGCGCTGGGGGACTCGGCCGACAATCCGCGCTTTATTGAGACGCTGCCTCGCCGAGGCTATCGCTTCATCTACCCGGTGGGAAATGTTGCGCCGGTGTCCCCACCGGCGGTAGGGACGGGTTTAGTCCGCCCGCGGGAGGGCAGCGCCCTCCCCTACCTCGCGGGCGGGGTCCTCGTTGCGCTCACCGTTGCGCTCCTCGCCCTCAACGTCGCTGGCCTGCGCGACCGGCTATTGGGGCGCACCGCCGCGACGCCCAAGGTCTCGCGATTCGTGCAACTGACGTCGTCGGGTAGGGTAGGGTATGAGGTGGCGTCTATGGAGGTCTTTCCCGCCGTCGTCACGGACGGCGCGCGGCTTTACTTTACAGAATGGACTGAGCGAGACCAAAGGCTGGCTTTCGTCTCCGCCGCGGGCGGAGAAATTCGCCCTATAGACCTACCTATGGATCTTGCGAGTCCGGCCGTCCTGGACATATCTCCCGATGGATCGCAGCTTCTCATCAGGGGATTCCTCATGGCTGAAGCGGAAGCAGCCCTCTGGCTTCTGCCGACGGCTGGGGGCGCCCCGCTCCGTGTTGGGAATGTGCTGGCGCATGCGGCCGCATGGTCTCGAGACGGGAGAAGTATTTTCTACGGCCAGGGGAATGCCCTTTTCGTGACGGAGGTGGGAAGTCACGAATCTCGCAAGCTGCGAGACTTGGAGGGTCGCGCCTTTTGGCTCCGCGCTTCGCCCGACGGCTCGCGCTTGCGTTTTACTCACCGTGACACCCGGACGGGCACTCTCTCGCTTTGGGAAATCAACACCGGCGGAACGAACCTTCACGCGTTGCTGGCGGAATGGACGAAGCCTCCAGGTGATTGCTGCGGCCAGTGGACACCGGACGGCCGCTTTCTCGTCTTCCAATCCTATCGGGACGGGAGGGCTAATATCTGGGCTCTGCGAGAGAAAAGCAGCGGCACGCCCACCCCGGTGACTGCCGGGCCCTTGGACCTTTACTCGCCCGTTCCGAGCCGAGACGGCAAAAAGCTCTTCGTCGTCGGGGTTCAGGGGCGGAGCGAAACCATGAAGTATGACCCGGCGTTGCGGGAATTCGTGCCTTTTCTGCCGGGGCGGGCGCGAGGCAGTTTGTTTTTTTCGCGCGACCGTAATTGGATCGTCGAAATTGACGCCCAAGGCATCCTCTGGAGGATGAAGGCTGACGGCAGCCAGCGCCTCCAGCTAACGTCACTTCCTTTGCAGGCCACGCTCTTCCCAAACTGGTCGCCCGACAGCACCCAAATCGCTTTTGTAGGCACGACCGCGGGCGGGCTTACGAAGATTTACTTGGTGTCGAGAGATGGAGGAACCCCTCGCCAAGTCTTGCCTGAGGAGCGCAGCGAGACTGACCCGGATTGGTCGCCGGATGGGAATCTTCTCGTGTTCGGGCGATTGCCCGAGTACATGGCCGAGGCATCGATGCCCAAGGCCATTCATCTTGTCGATTTGCGGACGGGCAAAGTTTCTACGTTGCCAGGCTCGGAAGGCCTCTTTTCGCCCCATTGGTCACCCGACGGACGTTACATTGCGGCTATGCCCCTGAAGGCGGATAGAGCCATGCTCTTCGACTTCACCGCTGGGCGTTGGGAAGACTTGGTTGTCCGGCGCACGCATAACCCCCAGTGGTCGCGTGACAGCAAGTATTTGTACGCCCAGGACTGGCCCAGAGAGATCTTCCGCGTCCGAATAGCCGATGGCAGGGTCGAACCGGTCGCCGGCGAGAGGGATTTCCGCCGGTCCGATGTTAGAAACTTTGGTTTTCTGAGCCTGGCACCGGACGAGTCGCCGCTCGTGGGGGTCGAGCACGCGCTCGCGGACCTCTACGCCCTGGACTGGGAAGCGCCCTGAGAGCAGGTGACAGGTTTCAGGTGCCAGGTATCAGGAAATCGAGGTTACCCTTGTTCCGTCCGATCCGCGCTTCCAGGACCTCCTGCGCCGGATGAATTTCCCAAAATAGTTGTCGGCAGTCCGTCGTCAGTGGTCAGTAGTACTTGGTCCCTCGTCCTTCGTCCTGTTCGTCGCCATGGCCGGCCTGACCAGCACTGTGATTCCCCTCTGAGCGACTGCCGCGCCGATATCGCCGTAGCGCTGCGGTTGGTGGGATAAGGAGCGCCGGAGGGTTGGGCGGAGCACCACGCCATCGGTCAGACAAAATGACCAAGTGGACAGATCGTCGCGATTACACAGACAGTGGGAACATCACAGCAGTGTTTCTCGTAGAATTGAGCGATGGCCATGTGGCAACTGCGGTTGGTCGTCAAGAACCTGTCCCGCAATCGGCGCCGGACGCTTTTGACCGCGGCGAGCGTGGCAGCGTCCATCACCCTGCTCGTCGTCTTCTGTGCGACGTACCGCTACATGAGTGCACCGCCGACCCCAAGCGGCTTCGACTTGGTGCTGATGGTTGGACCGCGCACCTCCCTGATGGTTCCCTTGCCGGGCCGGTACGGGGAGCAAATCGCGAAATTGCCCGGGGTTGCCGCCGTCTCCCCGCTCAACATGGTGGATGTAACGTACGGCGGCCAGGAGACCATGTTGTGGGCGGTGGCTTCCGATCCCGAGACGATGTTGAAGGTTCGCCCCGACTGGCGACTCCCCCAGGACCATCTCCGGGCCTTCTTGAACGAGAAAACCGCCTTGGTGGTCGGACAGAAGATTGCAGAGAAGTATGGCTGGAAAGTCGGCGACCGCGTCACCTTGCGCAGCCCGGGATACAACATCGTCTTAGAGTTGGTGCTGCGAGGCATCTACACCTCCACTGAGGACGAGACCTTGCTTTCATTTCACTGGGACTACCTGAATGACGTGCAAGGCCATTTGAACAAGCCGGGCGCGTTTTGGGTACTGGCCCAGACGCCCGGCGACGTTCCGAAGCTCATGAAGGAGATTGACGCGCAGTTTCGCAACTCCGACGTTGAGACTCGCACCCAGCCCATGAAGCAGTTTGTGCTCGATTTTCTGGCCATGCTGGGCAATGTGAAACTTATCCTGCTGAGCGTATCGGCAGCCGTGGTCTTCGCGGTTTTGTTGATCGTCGCCAATACCATGGGCATGGTGATTCGGGAGCGCACCGCAGAATTCGCGGTCCTGCGAGCGCTGGGTTTTCGCACCCGGCAGGTGTTGGGCCTGATCGCGGCGGAATCGCTGGCTATCTCGCTGGCGGGAGCGGCAGGAGGCTGTCTAACCGCCTGGCTTCTGTTTACTCTGACCGCGGGTTACCAAATTGCCGGAGCCATGCCGATTTACATTCAAGTGGATGCCCCAACCGCGGGCTTGGCACTCGCCGTGGCCACGGGAATTGGCGTATTCAGCACGCTGATTCCCGCCTACCGCGCCGCGCACGTTAACCTTGCCCAGGCCTTGCGATTTGTGGGATAGGAGAGAATTCGATCATGTGGCGACTGCTGCTGAAAAACGTCTTCCGCAACAAGCGGCGTACCTTCCTCACGGTCTCGAGTGTGGCGGTCTCGCTATTCCTATTGTCCGCCCTGGCCATCGTCTATACGGCGCTCGGCGCTCCACTCCAGAACGCGGACAGCATCCCCATCATGATGATCCGCCGGGCCTCGGGCATTATCTTTCCCATGCCCGCGAGCTACGGGCAGCGAATCCGTTCCGTTCCGGGAGTGGCGGCGTGCTCTTCGTTGAACTGGTTTGGTGGGTATTGGAAGGATCCGGCAAACTTCTTCGCCAACTTCGCCGTGGACCCGGAGAATGTATTCAAAGTGCAGTTCGCGTCACAGATCGCCCCAGACCAGCTCGAGGCCTTCAAGCGCGAGCGCACCGCGGCAGTGGCGGGCAGGCGGCTCGTCGAGAAGTACAAATGGAAAATCGGTGACAAGATTACGCTTCTCGGCAGTCCTTATGGTTTCACTCCCGAACTCACTCTGCGAGGGGTTTTCAGCGGCGGTCCGGACGACCAGCTCTATTTCCACTGGGATTATTTGAACGAATCCATCGGCCGGGCCAATATGGTTGGCCTCTATTGGATCCGGCTGGAGAATGCGGAGAACGCGGCGCGCGTCGGGCAAGCCATCGACCAGATGTTTCGCAACACCGACGCGGAGACGAAGACCGAATCCATCAGCGCTTTCCTGCTCAGCTTCATTGCGATGCTTGGCAACGTGCGCAGGATCATCCTCATGATCGGGGCCGCCGTGAGCTTCGCCGTCCTGCTCATCGTGGCCAATACCATGGCGATGTCGATCCGGGAACGCATCTCGGAGGCGGCAGTGATGCGCAGCCTGGGGTTTCGCTCCGCTCACATTATGCGTCTCTTCGTAGGCGAATCCCTTGCGCTGACTCTGGCCGGAGCGCTTTTGGGCGTGGGGAGCGCCAAGCTGATTTCCGACGCCGTGGCGCTTTCGCAGATCGGCCAATTCATCTTTGCGGACATGCGGATGAGACCGGGAACGCTGGCAATTTGCTCGGCCCTTCCGCTGTTGATTGCCCTGCTGGCCTCGGGCCTTCCCGCATACAAGGCCGGGCGTGCTAACATTGCAGAGGCGCTCCGTTACACAGGATAGCTTGGGCTGTAATGCCCACGATCAGGTGGGCAGTGTGGAACCGGGCAAAAGCTCGGCGCCACAATGGACGGTTGGAGGAAAGAAGCTCAATGGCCATCCCCCTCAAATACAATCTGCGCAACCTGGCGGTCCGCCGGACGACGACGTCCATGACGGCTTTCAGCATCACCCTGACGGTGACCGTTTTCCTGGTGCTGATGGCGCTGGCGCAGGGACTTCAAACATCACTTACCGCCACCGGCCACCCCTTGAATCTGCTCATCATGCGGGATGGGTCGCAATCAGAAACGCAGAGTTCCGTCCAACGCGATGCGCTGCAAGTCCTCCGGTACCTGGAAGGCATCGCCAAGACCGACAAAGGCGAGCCGTGGGTTTCCCCCGAGTTGATCGTTCTCATCAACCTTCCACGGCGGGGTCAGGTGCAAGGTTCCAATGTGACCATCCGCGGCCTGGGTCCTGAAGGGTTCGCACTTCGCCCGGAATTCAAATTGGTGGAGGGACAGGCCTTCCGGTCGGGCATGCGGGAAGTCATCGTAAGCAAGCGGATCGCGGAACGCTTCCAGAACTGCGGTCTCGGCGACAAAATAAAATTCGCCAAGGGCTACTGGACGGTGGTGGGGGTTTTCGATGTGGGCAATACTGCCTACGCCTCCGAGATCTGGACGGACGCAAATGATCTGGGGCAGGATTTTGACCGCGACGCCTACTCCAGCGTATTCGTGCGGGCGACCGACACGGGCGCGCTGAACCGGCTCAAACAGCAAGTTACCGACGACCGCCGGCTGCACATGAAAGCTCAAACCGAGAAGGAATACTACGAGCGGCAGACGAGTTCGGCGGCGCCTATCAAGTTCCTGGGAATCTTTATCGCCGGCTTGATGGCGGTGGGGGCGTCGTTTGCGGCCATGAATACGATGTATGCCGCGGTGGCGCGCCGGACCAAGGAAATCGGCTGCCTGCGCGTGCTGGGTTTCTCGCGAGGAAGCATCCTGTTATCGTTCATCATTGAGTCCGTCATCATTGCGGCGTTGGGCGGCTTCCTGGGTTGCGTCATGGCGCTGCCCATCAACGGCGTGAGCACCGGCACGACGAATTTCATGACGTTCAGCGAACTGGCGTTCAGTTTTCGGATCACCCCCGGGCTACTATTGGGTGGGATGATTTTCTCCATCCTGATGGGATTCATCGGAGGCCTGTTCCCCGCCTGGCGCGCCGCCCATGAAAATATAGTGACGGCGCTGCGCTCGACATAGGAGGCCGTGGTTGTCCGGGCCATTGCGGTCGCCTGTTTCCCCGGCGCGACGACGACAGCCGACGGCGCTAGTTCTTGGAAGGAAAACACGAAAGGGAAATCTTGGAATGGCACCTCTCGACAGCCGCCAGCATGATTTGAAGGTCTTGCAGATCGACCGCTCGCAGAAGGAGTCGCTTGAACCCCAGAACAAAGCTCCCTGGGGCCCGCTGCTCTACGTCGGCGCGGGTCTGGTCTTTGTGCTCGTGGTGGGCGTGGTTGTTTCGGGGGTCTTCGCCAAGGCGCCGGAGGTCGAAGTGCGGCGTGTGTCCCTCGAGCGTGGGGCTGGAACCTCCGGAAACGTTGTGTTGACGGCGGGCGGCTACATTGTGGCTCACCACACCATCCAGGTGAGTTCCAAGGTGGTCGGCAAAGTTGCCTGGGTAGGCGTCGAGAAAGGCGATCAAGTCAAAGAAGGCCAGGTGCTCGTGCGGCTGGAAGATACCGAATACCGCGCGCAATTCGGCCAGGCCTCCGCGAACTTGGCGGTGCTGAAGGCGCGCTTGAAGGAGCTCGAAACCGGCTCGCGCCCGCAGGAAATCGACGCCGCGCGCGCGGCGGTGGATGAAGCCCAAGCCAACTTTCAGAACGCCGAAATCAGCCTCCAGCGCATCGAAGACCTGGCCAAGCAGGCGATCGCCTCCCAGCAGCAGCTCGATAACGCCCGGACACAATACACCGTCTCCAAGGCCCAGCTCGAAAACGCCAGGAAACGTTTCGATCTGGTAAAGATTGGGCCGCGTCAGGAGCAGATCGACTACGCTCGCGCTCAGGTGGCGCAGGCGCAGGCGGCCGTCGATTACGCCCAGACGATGCTGGATTCCACGCTCATCCGGGCTCCCGTCTCCGGGACGGTGCTGGAGCGATCCATCGAAAAAGGTGAATTGGTTTCCACGATGAATTTTGGCGGAACGGGCGGAGTCAAAGCCTCGGTCTGCTCACTCGCCGACTTGAACGACTTGCAGGTGGAACTCGATATCAACCAGAACGATTTCCCCAGAATCACTCCGCGCCAGGAGTGCGCGGTTACCGCCGACGCCTACCCGGATCGGATTTACAAGGGAGTGGTCGAGGAAATCGCTCCGCAGGCCAACCGCCAAAAGGCCACCATCCAGGTCAAGGTCAAGATCCTGAACCGCGACAATTATTTGCGGCCGGAGATGAACGCCCACGTTTCATTCCTCGCGCCCGCCACCGCCGGCGTCAGCGCGCCGCGCGAGATGCTTTCCATTCCGCGTGGGGCACTGGTGCAGAGCGAAGGTAAGTCCGCCGTATTCGTCCTCGACGGCTCGCGGGTAAAACTGCGCGAGATCCAGGTCGGGCGAGACCTCGGAGAGAGGCTGGAGGTCGCCGGGGGTCTGGGGCCGAACGACAAGGTCGTGGTACGTGGCCTGGAAGGACTGACCTCCGGGCAGAGGGTGAAAGCGAAAGAAGCGATTTGAGTGAAGAACCCGCAGCCATCAGTTGACGGTTGAGAGGGCACACTGTCGGAGCACTATCGACGCTGAGTTGAGGAAACCAAATGGCGAAATCGGTTGTAGACATCAAAGGCTTGTCGAAGATTTTTCAGCGCGATTCGTTTGCGGTGGCGGCACTGGAGAGTATCGACCTGGTCGTGGCGGAAGGCGAGTTTCTCTGCTTGATGGGCCCCTCGGGCTCCGGCAAGACGACCTTGCTCAACATTATCGCCGGCATCGACCGGCCTACCGGCGGCCAGTTGCGCGTGCTCGATGAAGACGTGGCCGGTATGAGCGAGGACCGGCTGGCAGCGTGGCGCAACGTCCATGTGGGGTTTGTCTTCCAGACGTTCAACCTCATCCCGGTCCTCACGGCCTATGAGAACGTGGAACTCCCCCTGTTGCTGACCAAACTCTCTTCCCAGGAACGCAACGAGCACGTGCTGACGGCACTAAAGCTTGTCGGCCTGGAAGACCGCGTTCAGCACTATCCCCGCCAGCTTTCCGGCGGCCAGGAACAGCGCGTGGCCATTGCCCGCGCCATCGTCACCGACCCGACACTGCTCATGGCCGACGAGCCCACCGGTGATCTGGACGCTCACTCCGCCGAGGAAGTGCTCGATATCCTCAGCCGCCTGAACCGCGATTTCAAGAAGACGATTATCATGGTGACCCACGACCCTCGCGCCGCTCACCACGCCACCGTGGTTCGTCATCTCGAAAAGGGCCAGCTCCTACCCAATTCTTCTTAGTTAATAACCAGTTTTAACAGACGTTGCAATGGAAGCGCGCCGGACCCAGCTTCGTCTTCCTCGCGCCGGGGCCGGGAACGATTGACTCTCGGGCCCTTATTGAGTTGACTTGACCCTTCAACTATAATCCCGCCAGCATGGTCGTTCCTCTCAAGCTAGGCAAGTCAGCCGGCCCGGGCGTCGGTCGACGAAGCACGCGTCTCTCCATCGCCATCCCGATTACGATCAGCGGCAAAGATGCCAGCGGCAGGTCGTTCAAGGAAAACTGCCGCACCATCATCATCAACAAACACGGCGCGAAGATCCTTACCGTCCATCAGCTCGCCTTGGGCTCCGAAGTGGTCCTCGAAAACCGCGCCCTGGGGCGGACGGCGAAGACTACGGTGGTTTGGCTGGGCGACCGGCAGTCATCCAAGGTGGCCGGCGAAGTGGGCGTCCAGTTGGTGGAAGCCGAAAACATTTGGGGGATCGATCTTCCGCCCGATGACTGGCAGGAAGGTCCCCCCATAGGAGAAGGCGGACAGAGACTCGGCCAGGCGTCTACGCCCTCAGTTGCCGCGCTCGGCGAACCTGTTGCGCCACCGCCCCCGCCGCCGGTCGTGACCGAAGCGCCCGCGCCTCCGGAACCTCCCCCTCCGGTCATGTCACCTGCTCCGACCCCCGCGATTTCGGACGAAGCCCCGGCGCAACTGGATGCTGCCTCGCAGGCCTCCATGCAGCGCCTCGTCCAGCAGACCGAGGACACCCTCGCGGAGCATCTCCGGCAGTTTGAGCAGAATCTGACGAGCCTGGCCCAGCAGTTCACCTCGAGGACTCAGGTCTCTCTCCAGGAAGTCGCGACCCAGCACGCAAGAACCTTAGAGAAGACGCTCGAGCAGCAAGTCGGCGGCGTGGAACAGCGGCTGCAGGCGACGCGTGCCGAGCTCGAGGCGCTCCTCGCGAAGCTTCAAGAGCTTCAGCAGTCGATTCACTCGGAAGCCGAGATAACCGAACAGAATATCCAGACCGCGGGTTTCATGGCCCTCCAGGCGGCATCGGAAGAACTGAACGAAAAGGTGCGTTTGGGCCTGGAAACTGCCACCGCCAACATCGGGGACGAAACCCGCAAACGCGTGCGGGAAATCTGCGACCAAGAGGCCGCCGGCGCCGGCAAGGCCGCGATCGAGGAGCTGAGGGCGGCGGAGAATGGGGTCGTTGAAGACGTCAAGAAACAGCTCACCACCCTGCGCCAGCAGGCGCTGGAGGGTCTGACCCAGGAGGCCAAGACTCTGGCCATAGAGTATCCCATCCAGGTCCGAAAACAGCTTCAGGATTTTCAGGACCAGAGGACTCACGAGCTCGAGGACCACCTCGCGAAGGCGCTGGAGAAACAGCGCCAGGCCGTGCTGAAGCAGATCCAGAAGGTTGGCGAGGATGTCGGTGCCCAGGCCGTGGTTCAGGTGCAGAGCAAGTGCGAATCGGCCGTCAAAGCCATGGTCGAGGACGTCAGCAAACAGGACGGTCCGGCCGCCCGCGCCATGAAAGCCTGGGAAGAGCAGGTCCAGGCACGGCTGGAGGCACAGCTCTCCGATGTTTCCAGGCCAGCTCTGGAGAGAATCCGGCAAGAGTCCGAAGCCCCGCTAAGAGACCTCCAGACCCGACTGCAGCAGGCTTCACTGGCCTTCCAGGAGAAGAGTGTGGCGGAAACCGAGGAGAAGATCCGAGCAGTCACACTGAAACAAATGGAAGAAGCCGCCGCAGAATTTGACAAGCGCACGGAAGAAAACCTGATGCTCTTTTCCGAGCAATTGAACGATAAGAAGGAGGAAATCGTCTCCGAAGCTACGGAGATGTTCCGCAGCACCATCGGCCAGATGTTCCTTGCACCGCAAGCCGGCGCCAAGAAGCCTTCCGAAGGGGAAGGCGCCAAGAAGCGACGGTAACTGCCCCCCGCAACATGTCAGGAGTCAGAAGTCAGAATGCCGCAGGACCCGCCTCTCTTAGGGCATGGATCCCTCAGCCGGAACCAACTCGGAAGCACCCGCCGCGCAACCTTTCGCTTCTCAGCACCTTTTGGCTGCCCAATGCTGACGGGCTTCCGCCGGGGGATTCTTGTCTCCCGACTCCTGACTCCCGTCTTCTGACTCCTGACTCCTTCTCCAGGCCTACACGCTCAACTGCTTCAAGTAGTCAAAGCTCATCTTGATGCTTTCGATCGGCGGCCGCTCGCAGAAGTCCTGCTCGACGTAGTAATACTTCAATCCGCCTTTCGGCGCGGCTGCGAAGATGCGTTTCCAATCGATCGTGCCCTGCCCGACCTCGGCGAACAGTCCCATCTTCGCATCCAATTTCGTCGTCGGCTCGTTCCCCGCCTTGAGGTCTTTGATGTGCAGCAGCGGAAAGCGTCCCGGGTTATTTTCCATAAAGGCGACCGGATCCTGACCCGCATGCGTGACCCAGAAGCAGTCCATTTCGATTTTCACAAGCTCTGCGTCGAGTGATTTTAGCAAGAAGTCGAATGCCGTGGTGTCCCCGTACTTCTGGAATTCGAAGTTGTGGTTGTGGTAGGCGAACGTGATTCCCGCCTTCTTGCACTGCTCGCCGGCCTTGTTGAAGAACTCCACGTGGCGCTTGTATTGGTCAAACGTCTTGCGCTCCGGCTCTTCAAGGATCGGCATGACGAGGTACTCACAACCGATCCCTTTGGCATCCTCAATGCACTTGTCCAGGTTTTTCCGGAGTTTCGGCAGCACCCAGTGGCCGCTGGGCGATTTCAGGCCGTTGTCATCCAGGAGCTTCTTGACATCGGCCGCTGATTTTCCGTAGAAATCGTAGACTTCGACGTTCTTGTATCCGATGGCTGCAACCTGCTTGGTCACGCCTTCGAAATCCTTCGAAATCGTATCCCGCAGCGTGTAAAGCTGCACGCCGACCGAAATACCCAACGGCGGGCCCGAAGGCTTCGGCGGCGGCGCAGGTGCCGGTTCGGGCGTGGTCGAACAACCGAGTGTCGCCAACGCCGGGAGCGAAGCCAGACCCGCGGCGCTTTTGCGTATGAAATCTCTTCGATTGATGTGGCTCATGGGAATGAATTCTCCTCACCGAAAATTTCGTAATCCGGAAACCGCATAACTATACCGGCTGATTTGCGCCAGTGCAATGCCGCAAGCCTTTTGGAGTTGACCTCCTTATGATTCTATCCCTCGGATCAGAAGAGAGGAAACGCCGGCGATTCGGTAGCGTGCTAGGATGCGTGTATGCGCATCACGCAAGCGGCCTGCGACCCAAGCATCGAGGACGAATATTTCATGCGGCGTGCCCTGCGTGAGGCGCGGCGCGGCCTCGCGGAAGACGAGGTTCCCGTGGGGGCGGTTGTCGTCCACGCGGGCCGCCAGCTGGCGCGCGCACACAACCGGCCGATCCATCTGAAGGACCCCTCCGCGCACGCCGAGGTTCTCGCCCTCCGCCGGGCGGCACGCAAGCTCGGGAACTACCGCCTGACGGGCTGCACGCTGTATGTTACAATCGAACCTTGCGCGATGTGCGCGGGAGCCATTACGCAGGCTCGCCTCCGGCGCGTGGTGTTCGGTGCGAGCGACCCCAAGGCAGGTGCGAGCGGCTCAGCCCTCACGGTCCTCAACCACCCCAAGCTCAATCACCGAGTCGAGGTTTCTCAGGGGGTTCTGGCCAAAGAATGCGTTGCGATCATCCACGATTTCTTTCGCCGGCGGCGGAAGCGACGCAACACTGATTGAGGTCGCCGCGCGCCACGCGCTTTGACTTGGCGAGCCGCGGTGAGTCAATGGCTCGATTACCGGATGGCTCGATGACTCAATGAAACTCGGAGAGGTACCGAAGCGGTCATAACGGGGGCGCCTCGAAAGCGTCTTGCCTGCCAAAAGCGGGCACGTGGGTTCGAATCCCACCCTCTCCGCCACTCCCCTCCTCCATTCCCCGCCCGCGCACCTGGAGATTCGGGAGGTGGAGCGAATGAACGGCCATCATGGGCATTGACTCCATCATTTCTGCCAGGAACAGAGGCGTTGGTTCATTGAGTCATCGGGTCATTGAGTCATCGAATCAATTCTTCAGGTATTTGTCGTACCACGCGAGAATTCGGGTCAGCAAATCAATCTGGTGGGCGCGCTCCTTGAAGCCGTGGTGCTCGCGTGGGTAGACCACCATTTCCGTCGGCACGCCCAGCATCTTGAGGCCGTTATAAAACTCCCATCCCTGGGTCACCGGCACGCGCTCGTCGGCTTCGCCGTGCAGGACGAGTGAAGGCGTTTTGCACCTCTTCAGGTACGTCATGGCGGAGTGGCTGTCATACGCCGGGCGCCGGTAGAACGGGAGGTTTATAAAATAGTTACGCAAGAAACTAGGTGTGATGTCGGTCGTACCATTGAAGCTGAAAAGGTTCGTGACCGCGGCGCCGACCACCGCAGCTTTGAAGCGGTTGGTCTGCGTCACGGCCCAGGAGGTCATGAATCCGCCGTAACTCCAGCCACCGATACCCAGGCGAATGGGATCGGCGATCTTTTGCTCGACGAGATAATCGACTCCATCCATGATGTCCTGGAAATCCATCCCGCCCCAATCATCGCGGTTGGCTTCCGAGAACTGCCAGCCCTGGCCGGTCGAGCCGCGAGGATTCGGGAGGAAAACAACGTAGCCGTGCGAAGCAAGCAGTTGCGCCCACTCGTGCCACGACCCGAGCCAGCCGCTCCACCAGGCCCACTCGGGACCCCCATGCACTTCGACAATGGTCGGATAGGCTTGTCCCGGCTTGTATTCCGGAGGTGTGATAAGGACACCATAAAGCGTTTGGCCATCTCGCTTGTTCTTCCAGCTTACTTCCTTGACCTCCCCCAGACGCCATGAAGCGGCCTGCGGGTGCAAGTGGGTGAGCCGACGTGGCGACTTGCCCATCGTGTAACTCCAGACCTCAGAGGGCATGTCCGTCGCCTGAAATTCGTAGGCGATCGTGTGGCTATCCAGGCTCAGGCTGAATTCCGGCCCTGCCAAGGCTGTTTCCGCCACGAGTGGCGCTACTGCGCCGCTCGCCACGTCGATGCGGACGAACTTGTCCCGGGTGTGTTCGTTCACCTCGGCGATCAAATGTTTTGAATCCGGTTCCCACTCGTAGCGGCGAACCGTTCCAGCATAGTCCTTCAGCAAGTATCGGGTTGTGCCGCCCGCAGCAGGCGCAACGGCGAGCCACGTCGCGATCACTGCCGGCGTAAATTCCTCGAAGGCGAGGGTGAGACCGTCCGGCGACCATCTGACTTCATCGCCCGCGTGCTCGCTGATAGTGCGAACGATCTCGCCCGTCTCCCTTCGAACCACAACGAGCTTCGTGTGCCAGTAACGATCGTCGGCCCGCGGTGTCGCCGAGACCAGCAGCGCGAGTTCGCTGCCGTCGGGCGACCAGGCCATGCCGTTGACTTCCAGATCCTGTTTCGTCACCTGCTGCGGCTTGCGGTCGGAAAGGTTCATCACCCACAAGCGTGCGAATTTGTAGTCGTGGTCCACATACGTTTCATCGCGGCCCTCTTTGCGCTTCTTCTCTTCCTCATCGCTTACGGCGTCGCGTACGGTAAAGGCGATCATCTGGCCGTCACGCGACCACGCGAGGTTTTCCACACCACCTTTCAGTTTGGTGAGTTGCTCGGCTTCGCCGCCGTCGGCGCGAATTAGATAGAGCTGGTTCTTGGTTTCCTTCTCCTCACCAATCGGCTCGCCACGGTTTGACAGGAAGGCCAGATAGCGACCGTCGGGCGACCATCGAGGGTGAGTGTCGCTCTTCGGCGAGGTCACGAAGGGCCGCGCCGGCTGGCTGCCATCCGCCGGGACATTCCAGATGTTCGTGTCCCGAGGTTTTTCGGGTTTCTTGGGGTCGGACGCGGGCTCCACAACCACAAACGCCACGGCGCGGCCGTCCGGCGAAATTCGAACGTCGTCAACGGAACGAATATCCACCAGATCTTCGGGCTGAAGAGCCCTTTTTTCTTGCGGCCTGGCATGAACAGAAAACAGCAGGCACGAGACTACACTGAGAAAAACGGCCCGAAGTGTTTTCATAGGAGAGCCTCCAGATGAACTGCTCGCGATGGAGTGTTGCACGAAGACCACGGTGAATCGACCTCTCGTTATTTCACCAGCCGACCGCCGTCCATCAAAAGTGTGGACCCAGTAATCCACGAAGCGTCGTCAGAAGCAAGATAGAGCGCAGCTTTGGCCACTTCTTCGGCGGTGCCGATCCGGCCCAGAGGATAGAACCGCCCCATCTCTTCTTTGCGACGCTCGGCTCCTTCGGGCGTGAGGTAGGTCTCGTGAATCGGTGTGTCCACGACCGCTGGGCAGATGGTATTGGCGCGAATACGGTCGGCCGCGTGCTCTTGCGCCAGCGAGAGCGTCAGCATCTGCAGCGCCGCCTTGGTCATCGCGTAAGCACTGAATCCCGGCGAGGGCTTAAGGCCGAGACTTGTTGAAATATTGATGATGACGCCTCCGCCCCGGCGCGCCAGCCACGGGACGGCGGCCTGCGCCACCCAAAACGGGTTCTTCAGATTGTGGGCAATCAGTTCATCCCACAAAGGCTCGTCGGTCTCGAGAAGTGCGCGCTGACGTGAAATCCCCGCGTTGTTGATGACGATATCCAAGCCGCCGAAATGCCCGGCGGATTCATCCACGGCTTTTCGCGCCTCGTCGCGGCGGCTCAAGTCGGCCACGATTGAAAACAGTCCATCATCGGCGATCATTCGCGCGGTCTCGTCGAGCTTCTCGGCGGTCCGACCTACGATCGCTACCTTCGCCCCTTCGCTCGCGAAGAGAACCGCCGTGGCACGGCCGATGCCTGAGCCCGCGCCGGTGATGAGTGCAACTTTCCCACTGAGCTTCATCGCATCATCCTGCACACGAAACGGCGGCGTCTCCGGAATGTCCCTGACCTGCGACTTAGGTCTTTGACCGCAAACCGAAAGCGTATATTATGAAATGTAACGGGGTGTGAGCAACGCTATCTTTGTCGGGCGCTGCCAGGTGTCGAGAAAGATCGACAGGTTGGGGTTCAACTATGGCGATTAGTGAACTTCTGCGCCGGATTTTCCTGGTGGACCTGCTCAAGGGTCTGCGGCTGACGTTTTCCTATCAGCGCCCGAGCGCCACCTACACCGAGCAGTATCCGCTCGAGCGGCCGCTGGTGGCGGAGCGCTATCGCGGCGCGCCGCGCCTGAACAACCATCCCGAGACCGGCGAGACGCTCTGCATCGCCTGCAACCTCTGCTCGCTGGCCTGCCCGGAGAATCTCATCGTGGTGGCCTGGGAGCGCACCGAAGACCGCAAGAAGCGCCTGACGACGTTCACCTACGACACCTCGCGGTGCATGTTTTGCGGGCTGTGCGAGGACGCCTGCCCGGTGGACGCGCTGGAATTGACACAGGATTTCGAGCTGGCCCACTACAACCGCGAAGGCATGATCTGGGACCGCCAGATGCTCGAAGAAGGCCCCAAGCCAACGCGGTACACGAGGTAAGGAGTCAGAAGGCAAAAGGCAGAAGGTGGTTCCCTTCGATGATGAAGTTGTGGAAAGGGCAATGACAACGGTCGACAGACCACTGATAACCGAGAACTGACGACTGAAAACTGTCTTTGACATGCTTCCTCAAATCGCATTTTTCACACTCTCGATAATCGTGCTAACCTCCGCCGTAATGGTCATTACGCGGCGGAACGCCGTGCACAGCGTCATTTGGCTGATTGTGACGTTATTCTCGGTGGGGGGCGTGTTCCTGACGCTGCACGCCCAGTTTCTCTTTGCCGTGCAGGTGATCTTGTACGTCGGCGGCATCATGGTGCTGTTTCTGTTTGTCGTCATGCTGGTCAATCTCGATGTTTCGTTGAAGCAGGCTCAGTTCAGCCGGCAATGGCAGGTGGCCCTGGCCACGGCAATAGTCCTGATGGCGGAATTGGGTTACGGAGTCTATCAGGGCCATCAGGCATTTCCCCTAGCCCAGGCTTCCGGCATCGCCCCGTCAATGCAGAACACCGAGGCCGTTGCCCTGGCTCTCTATCAGGACTACATGCTGCCGGTCGAGATCGCTTCCATCCTTCTGCTGGTGGCGATGGTGGGGGCGGTCATCATGGCCCAGAGGAAGTTCGAATGATTCCGACGCACTACTACTTATTCCTGGGCTCGGCGCTATTCACGATTGGCGTGGTGGGAGTTCTTACTCGCCGCAACGTCATCGTGATCCTCATGTCGATCGA
>Ga0315284_10001915_pt1 | contig 29751 bp, 38 predicted proteins | sample YL17G09_16_MG_FD_203696 | JGI IMG/M metagenome (GOLD analysis project Ga0315284, IMG submission 203696) | Sediment microbial communities from Yellowstone Lake, YNP, Wyoming, USA - YL17G09_16 | ecosystem: Environmental > Aquatic > Freshwater > Lake > Sediment | place: USA: Wyoming | collected...
GGCGCACGCACCAACAGTCTTTCTGCCGACGTGTGCCATAAGCTGGCATTTAGGAGCTATGAACCATGACATGGATGCGACAGCGCAGCGGAAATCCCGGCGGACCTGGTTAGCGGCCACGTTGGGGTAATGAGCATGGTGTCCAAAGCAAAGGCAACGGCGGGGCAGGAGCGCAGGTATGGGCCTACTCTGCGCCGCAAGCCGGCGGGTCACACGGCGGCGCAGGCATCGCGGAAACATGCCGCCTCGGCGGATGTACCACCCGCCGATCTAGCGCACCTGACGCTCATGCAATTGGCCCATCTAGTGGCCTTGCCGCTCTCGATGATTACCGAGCAGGTCCGGCAGACTGAGCTGGCCGGCGAGGATGGGACGGTGAATCTACAGACCTATGCCGGGTGGGTTTACACTCGGCTATTGGATATGGAAGGACCACAGAGGCATGCCTAAAACACGCCGCAAAGGCAAGACGGAAGCGACTGTAGTTCTACCCGCGGGCACGACCGATTCGCGGGGCTCGTCATGCGCCATCACGTTGATGGACATAGGTTTGATCCGCCCATATGACCGCAACCCGCGCGTGAATGACGCGGGCGTCGATGCCGTGGCCGAGAGCATCAGGCGGTTCGGTTTCCGACAGCCCATAGTCGTGGACGGTCGCCGCCTGATCATCTGCGGGCATACGCGATGGAAAGCCGCACAGAAACTGGGGTTGGCCAAAGTGCCCGTTCATGTCGCCGCGGACCTTACCCAGGAAGAGATTCGGGCCTACCGGATCGCCGACAACAAGACGGCAGACTTGTCTGGTTGGAACGCTGACCTGCTGGCCGGGGAGATGATTGCGCTCCAGGCGGCCGACGTGGACCTGACCGGGCTGGGCTTCACCGCCGATGAGCTTGCCGGCTTGCTCTATCCGGGGATTACCGACGGGCGGACCGATCCGGATGAAGTGCCATTGCCGCCCGACGCGGCAGTTACACAGCCGGGCGATCTATGGCTCATGGGCGACCAGCGGTTACTGTGCGGCGACAGCGGCAATCTGGCGGACGTCGACAGGCTGCTCGATGGTGCGCCGGTTCATCTGGTGAACACCGATCCACCCTACAACATTCACATCGAATCGCGCAGCATCAATGCGTTGGTAATGGCGAAGAGGTCTAGACCACACGTTTTAGTTTCAGACCACAAGAAACGTCAGGCCGGACGGACAAACAAGCAGTTGAAACCTCGGGATTGCTTAACGGACCGTCCTCTAAGCAAGCAGGGCTACGGTGAAAAACTGTCCGGCTGGTTTGGCAACATTGCCCGCGTGCTGGTGCCGGGCCGAAGCTTCTATCTGTGGGGCGGCCTGCCGAATCTAACAAACTACCCGCCTGCTCTCGCGGCCTCCGGAATGCACCTCTCGCAATTGATAGTATGGGTCAAAAATCAGCCGAGTGCGCCCTGCTCCGACTTCATTCCTAGACACGAAAGCTGCTTCTATGGGTGGCGGAAAGGCGCTCCGCACAAATGGTTCGGCCCGCGAAACATCGCGGATGTCTGGGAGGTGCCGGTAGTTCATCGCGGAAGGACCGTGCACTTGTCCGAGAAGCCGGTCGAGCTGGCAGCGCGAGCGCTTCAATATTCATCGCGCCCCGGTGAGAACGTCCTGGACCTGTTCGGCGGCTCCGGCTCGACCTTGATCGCCGCCCAGCAGAGTGGTCGCCGGGCGTTCCTGATGGAAATCGACCCGCTTTACTGCGACGTGATCCTCAATCGCTGGGAGAAGTTCTCGGGGCAGAAGGCTGAGTGCCGGCGGCCCACGTGAGCGGCACCGGTCCCACTGAATTGAAAAGCGGCTGAAGGAATTGGGTGGTGCACGGCGAGCGCTCCATGAAGCGCTCCGGCAACGCGGCCCGCGGCCCTATGGCGTCGATTATGGCCGGTAGTCCTACCAGTCGGCCCTCTCTCGCCGCGGGCCAGGGCGGGCGGTTTCCGCCAGCCGGCGCAGGGCTACTGCGGGCCTAAGATCGTCGCCGAAGGATGCCCCAGCGGCTGGGGAGGCAGGGACGGACCCATCACGGGCTACAGCACAAGAAATCCGCCGATGGTTGGCGACACCGGTGATGCGGATGCAAGGGCGGCCGGTCCGCATTGCTGACATCCGGCGGCACCTGGACGCCGCCGGTCCGGCTTGCGGAGACGGCGACCGCTTTCACCTACTGGCCTACATTCGCTGGCTGGCACAGACGGTAGCCGGTACTCAGCCCACGGGTGGCGAGTACCTGAGCGCCCGGCACCGCATAGCCGAACGGAGCCGGCTCCAAACTCGCGCCGGGCAGGATATCTATCCCATTCCGGACGTCGTCAATTGGGAGCGGCGGTCGCTCTGCGCTACCTCATTTCGCCTATTCGCTGAGACGTACTTTCACGACGTCTTCCACCACCCCTGGGCGCCTATGCACCTACGAACCATCGAGGCCATAGAGCGGGCGGTGCTGGATGGTGGTCTGTTCGCATGTGCACTGCCGCGGGGCGGCGGTAAGACCGCGCTCATGCGCGTAGCCGCCCTATGGGTGGCCCTCTTCGGCTACCACCCGTTCATATGCCTCATCGGGGCCAGTCAGACGCGGGCGTTGGGCCTGCTGGCTCCCCTGCGACTGGCCGTCTTGCGCAATAGGTTGCTCACGGGCGATTTCCCCGAGGCGTTCTATGCCCTAACGGCCTTGGAGAACAGTGCCAAACGGCAAGGCCAGCAGCACGTGCGGGGAGAGCTGACTCACGTACTGTGGGCGCCGGAGCGAATCGTCTTCCCGTGGCTGAGCGAATCGAACTGGCCTAGTGCGTTTAAGAGTCGCGGCCTGAGACCGCCCGCCTGCGGAGCTGTCATCGGCGTGACGAGTCTGGACTCGCACATAAGAGGCCAGGACCATCCCCGCCCGGACGGAACCATAGTCCGACCATCTCTCGTTTTCATCGACGATCCGCAGACACGGGAATCGGCCTCCTCGGCGACGCAAACCGCCTATCGACTGAGCCTTCTGCGGGGTGATGTCATGGGAATGGCACCGCCGGATCGGCAAATGTCGGCGATAGCCGCGGTGACCCGCATTTATGCGGGCGACCTAGCGGATCAGTTGCTCGATCCGGCTCTATCGCCGGAGTGGACTGCGTTCTGTAGTGGCTTTTTCGTCAGTATGCCCACGAACATGGAGCGGTGGGATCAACATGGGCGGGTCCTGATGAGCCACGGCCCGGCGGCGGCCAAGAAGTTCTACAGCCTGCATCGCGCGGAGATGGATGAAGGCGCGCAGGTAGCCTGGCCGGAGGCATACGATCGAACCAAGGAAGGCAGTGCCGTAGAGCACGGGATGGTGCGTCGGTTCCGAATGAAAGAGGTTGCCTTCCGAGCGGAGTATCAAAACGAGTGCGCCCCGGAGTCCGATGAGCCTACCAGCAGGCGACTGACGGTGCCTGAAATCTGTACCCGCGGAAACGGTTATCCACGCGGGTACGTGCCCGCCGGGGCGGTCAAGATCACCGGCTTCATCGACGTGCACGATTCCGTTCTGTATTGGATGATCTGTGCCTGGGAGGTGAACTTCAAGGGCTACATCATCGACTACGGTACATGGCCGGACCAAGGCCGGACCGACTTCACCCTCGACGACCCGCCCATGTCACTGACGCGGGCCTATCCGGGCCTGGGCGTAGAGGGGGCTATTCACGCCGGGCTGACTGACCTAGCGAAGAACCTGATGGCCCGTGAGCTGCCACATGGAGCCGGCCACGCCCAGGTTGATCGCCTACTCGTGGACAGTGGCTATCAGGCGGGCATCGTCGCCTCCGTGCGCCGGACGCTTGGCTCCCCTACGCTGACCCTGAGCCGGGGGATGGGAATCTCGGCAACGCGGAAGCCGATGTCCGCGTATCGCCGGCGGGCTGGAGAGGTGCATGGCCACCACTGGTTTCAGCCAAGCGTCGCCAAGACCGCCGAGTATGGGCATGTCCTCATTGACGTAAACTGGTGGAAGTCCAGCGTTATGGGATGGCTCAGGGAGCCTCCCGGCAGCCCTGGTGCATTGACGTTTTGGGGGACGACCCCAAGCGACCATGAAGCGCTAGCTTCGCACTTCCTTACAGAAGTCGGAATCACCGCCCACGCCCTGGGGCGGACGGTCACGGAATGGCGCCTAAAAGTGGGTGGCTCGGACAACCATTGGTGGGACTGCTTAGTCGGCTGCGCCGCAGCCGCCAACATGGTGGGGATCAGCGCTCCAGGGATGCTCTGCCCGCCAACCCGGAGTGTGGTCGCGCCCGGGAGCCTGAAGAGAAGGAGGCCGTGATGACTGCACCGCATGAAACAGCCAAGGTGGAATGTCCCGTTTGCGGCTCGACGTGGCTCCCGGTCACTCACGTGAGGCCGGGGCAGGGCTGGACCATACGCTATCGACGCTGCGGAATCTGCGGCAGAAGGATGACCACCTATGAGGTCCACGGGCGATTCGTAAAATGGGACGATCTACGGCCAGGCCCGAATCCGTAGCGCTTCTCGAAGCGCCGGCGAGCGCTTTGCAAAGCGCGCCCCCCCCACACCCCCCCCGGTGCGCGCGCTCCGCTAACGCGGGCGCGCCGGGAAGGGAAAGGAAGGCTCACACGTATGTCTCAGATGCTACTGGCAGCATAACCCGGATTTGGGCCTTGCTTTTCCCATGAACCCGGCCGATGGTTGTGGCATGAGCGATTCACTAACCGAAGCCGCTGCCGCTCCTAAGTCCGTCACCATAGACGGCGTTGCGATTGAGCAGCATGACCTGAAATCGCAGATTGAGCTTGACCGATACCTACGGCGTGCGAACGAGGCGGTTTCGCCTCAGGCGCGTTGTGGTTTTGTCAAGATAGTTGCCCCCTCGGCTCGGTAGCCTGTAGGAATTGCCAAGGATGGCCCATCGTCACCATCGGCACCACGATCGGTTCCACCCGCGTTCAGCTACCCGGTCGCGGGTGGAACCCCTCCTTCCTAGACGCCTGTCCGGCTCCTACGATGCCGCCGCCACTACCCCGGATAACCGCCAGCACTGGGTCTACGCTGACAGTCTGGACGCTCTGGCGGCGGGAAGTCCGGAGGTCCGGCGGGTTCTGCGGAATCGGACTCGGTACGAGGTGATGAACAACTGCTACGCCGCGGGCATCTGCCTCACGTTGGCGGAGAGCCTGGTTGGCATCGGGCCGCGATTGCAGATGACCGGCTGGAGCGCGGCGCGCAATCGTGAAGTGGAGGACGCCTGGGAGGCATGGGCCAAGGAAATCAATCTAGCCGCCAAGCTGCGGGCACTCCGCATGGCGCGAGCGGTGGATGGAGAAGCCTTCGCCATGTTCGTTACGCGGCCTACTGGCCGGGTGCGTCTAGACCTACGTCTCATCGAAGGCGACCAGGTGGCCAGCCCGCTCACCCTCAGATATGATCCGGCGGCGGTAGATGGTCTGGAATACGGCCCCGACGGTTTACCGAGCGGTTACTATGTGCTGCGGCATCACCCCGGTGCAGCCGGCTTCTACGGCAGTTATGATGAGGCCGACCTCGTTCCCTCCCGCTACATGATTCACTGGTTCCGGGCCACTAGGCCCGGTCAGGCGCGTGGCATCCCCGAGCTGGCGCCGGCACTGCCTCTTTTCGCACAACTGCGGCGATACACGCTGGCCGAATTGGGGGCCGCAGAGAACGCGGCGTCGATCAGTCTTGTTATGAAAACCACCCTGGTGGATGGAGCTGCCGCCAAAGTTCCGTATATGGAAGAAATGGAGCTTCCTCGAGGCACGGCGATCTTCCCGCCGGAGGGTTGGGAACCCTACCAGCCCAAGGCGGAACATCCGGTCACAAGCTACCAGGATTTCAAACGTGAAGTACTCAGCGAGATTGCCCGCGTACTCTGCATGCCCTACCTGGTGGCGGCCTTGACGTCCCGCGATATCAACTACGCCGGCGGCCGACTCGACATGCAGGCGTGGTATCGGGCAATCGCCGTCGAGCAGACAGACATGGCCATTGTGGTTCTGGACCGCATCTTCGTCGAATGGCTCCGAGAGATGCAGATGACGACTGAGGCTTTGGACATCAAGCATCAGTGGTTCTGGCGTGGGTTGGAGCACGTGGACCCGGCAAAGGAGAGCACCGCGCAGGATAGACATCTGCGTAACTACTCGACGACCCTAGCAGCCGAATACGCGGCACGCGGGCTGGACTGGGAGACTGAGCTGCGGCAGGCGAAGCGTGAACGCGATCGCTTGAGAAAGTATAGGCTGATTCCCGCTGAGAATCTTGCCCCGGCACCGGTGGATGATGGCGATGCCGATGAGGAGGATGATGGGGACACGGGAGAGGAAGATACCAGCGCCCGCCGGGCAAGAGTGAGGATCGCGCAGTAAAGGACTTACATGAAGGCTCAGAAACAAAAATCCCCGGACCGGACTCGATCGCCCATACTCCTGGCCCTGACCGGGGCGCCGGTCAAGATTCTTCAGACTGCGGCAGGCTCAGATGAGCCCGCGTCCACCCCGCGGTTTGAGGGAATAGCCTACACCGGTGCGGCGATGAGAGTGGGCAGTTGGTCGAACCCCGTCGTAATTGACCTGGACGGCCTCCTCATTGAACGGCAGGATATTCCCGTCCGCCACTCGCACCGCGAAGCTGAGGGAGTAGGCCATTGTACATCGGTGGCCGTGGTGGCTGGTGAGCTACGGGCATCCGGCCTCATCTCGCGCGACACCCCCCAGGCCGCCGAAATCATTGCATCGAGCGCCAAAGGCTTCCCCTGGCGAATGTCCGTAACCATGATCGTTTCCGCAACCGAAGAGTTGGGGAACGGGCAGACTACCACTGTCAACGGTCGCAATGTAAAGGGACCGCTCACCATCATGCGCAGTGGTGTATTGAACGAAATAAGCTTTGTTGACATGGCAGCCGATCCCGAGACCAGCGTCTCGGTAGCGGCGAAGCAGGAAGAGGAGCGTACTCAGATGAAGCGGACCAGCACAGTTGTTGATTGTCAGAGTGATGCGGTGGATGAAGACGTCAATCACGCCGGCGTCCCGTCCAGCATGGATGCAGTGGCTGTCGAGGGTGAGCAAGCCGCGGAGACGGGCTGCGGCCAGGTCACGACCTCCTTGAGAGCCGCCGCCACCGACGAACTTGCCCGCGTGAACGCCGTGAGCGCGATGGCTGACGGCTTCCCTGAGATTCAGGCGCGGGCTATCGCGGAAGGCTGGAGCAACTCCCAGACGGCAATGGAGGTCGTCCGGGCCGGCCGGCCTCGAGCGCCTGCCACGCACGTGCCGGACAGTTCCATCAATCGTGGCATACTGGAGGCCGCGATCTGCATTCACGGGCACTTGCCCGAGCAGAGCATAGAAGCGGCCTATGGTGCACCGGTCATGGATCAAGCGATAAAGCGATACCCGCATGGGATGGGTATACGCGAGCTGCTGTGTGAAGCGGCCCACGCAAATGGCTTCACTGGTCAGTGGCGTGACATCCGCGGCATCTTTGAACACGCCTTCAGGCGGTCGCTTCAGGCCTCCATGTCGAGCATCGATATTGGCGGCATCCTCAGTGCCGTGGCCAACAAGTTTCTGTTGGCCGGCTTTTTGAACGTCGAAACCACCTGGCGCGAGATCACCGCTATTGTGCCGGTGTCCAACCTTCTCGAGCACAAGTCCTACCGACTGACCGGCAACAGCATGTACGAGGAAGTCGGGCCGGGGGGCGAGCTGACCAACGGCACGTTGGGAGAGAGGGAATACGCCAACCGCGCCAAGGTCCACGGCCTCATTCTCAATGTGAGTTACGAGGACATCGTCAACGACGATTTGGGAGCAATCACGCGCGTGCCGCAGAACCTTGGCCGCGGCTCAGCCCTGGCGATCAACAAGGCCTTCTGGACGGCCTTCCTGGACAACGCCGCGTTCTTTACGGCTGGGGACGCGAACTTCTTTGATGGGAGTGGGACCGCCCTGAGCATTGACGGCCTCACCGCCGCTGAACTGGCATTCTACAGTCTGACCGACCCGGACGGGAATCCGTTGGGGACCATGCCGAAGCTGCTGCTGGTGCCGCCGGCGCTCATGTCCACGGCTCAGACCTTGTTCACGGCGCAGGAAGTTCGCAACACGACGGCCACGACTAAGTACCCGACGGCCAACCCTCATGCCGGCAAGTACCGCGTGGTGGTAAGTGCCTACATTGGAGCACCGGCTTTCGCCGGTTCCTCGACGAAAGCGTGGTACTTGCTCGCCGATCCCGCGGACCTGGCGGTTATGCAGGTGGCGTTTTTGGATGGGCGCGAGTCGCCGACCATCGAGACGGCTGACGCCGACTTTTCCGTCCTGGGAATCCGGATGCGAGGCTATCATTCATTCGGCGCGGCCAAGATGGAACGGCGCGGCGGTGTGAAGATGAAAGGCGAGGCATAGACAGAACGCGCCCCCGGGCGCGTACTGATACAGGAGAAACACATGGAGGCTACCTACTTGCAGAGCGGCGACACCATTCCCTACACGCCGGTAGGTGCGGTTGCCGCGGGAGTGGTCGTGACGGTCGGGACAGAACTGATTGGCATCGCCACCCATCCCATTGCCGCCGGTGCCTTGGGGGCCCTGGCGGTGCGTGGCATCTTTGACGTAGCCAAGGAAGCTACAACTACCTGGGCAATCGGGGATGCGGTGTACTTTGCCGCGGACGACCGCGAAGCGACGAAAACCACCAGCGACGTGTACATCGGCATGGCGGCCCTGGCCGCGGCGGCGAACGATGCTACCGTGCGCGTGCAGATTCGGGCTCGTGATGAGCGATCCACCGACGGACTGGGTGACCTTTCGGACGTCGGCAATGCCACGCCCACACTTGGACGTCTGGTGGTCGGCGATGGTGCGGCATGGCAATCGGCGTACCTGTCGCCGCTTTCCCTACCGGTAAGTGCGTCGGGCATGGGCCACCTGATTGTGCTTCACGCCGTCTGCACCGCCGCCGGAGCCGAGGACGAAGTTGTGGCGACATGCCCTGCCGGAGAGAGCCTGAAGTTGATTGATTGCTGGATAGTGGCAAGGGATACTCAGGCCGCCAATGTCAAGCTTCACAAGGGCACGGCTGGGGCGGATGATATCACCGTCGCGGTAGCCAAGGGGACCGCCGACGATAGGATCGTGCGATTCACGACACTGGTCGATGCCAAGAATGTCTTGGCCGCCGGCGAGACGCTCATGGCGAACTTCAGCGCCGCCGGATCGGCGGAAGTGTTTGCCCTATGCGTGCGCGTTACACCGGAGTAGAGTGTTAGCATGACCAACGTCGTCGCTAGTGGAATCGAGACGTGGAACGCCTGGCGTCAACGTTACGTCAGTGAGACTGTTGAATACATACCGCTGGTGGGTGAGGTCTATGCACTGCTGGTAACTCCAGGGGCTACAGTCTACGATCTGACCGACGAGAACGGCATCACCGTTCGCCGGCGGACGGTGGATTTCATCGCGCTGACTACCGATCTTGTCGCCCTGCCCAATCCGGGCGACAAGATCATCTTCAACGGGCGTGCCTACGAGGTCAATGTGCTGGGGCATGCCGCCTGCTGCGAGTATTGCGACTCGTACACGACGGCGCTCCGTATTCATACCGTTGATACAGGTCTAGCACCTGACGAGTGAGAACCGTAGATGGTTGACAAACAGCCACAGCATTGGGATTCGCAGTTAGCGGCGATCCGCGCCCAATTATACCGGATCGATCAGGCCATTCGCGGCGATGGTGAGAAGAGCCCGGGGCTGTGCATGCGTATGGATAGGCTGGAGCGGTGTGAGGCTGTCCGGGGCCGGATCATGTGGGCGACCGCAATGGGCGTACTCATGCTGCTTCTCAACCGGTTCTGGTCATTTCTGAGTTAAGCGACATGACCACATCAAGGGCATGGGATGTAACCAAGGCGGTTGCGGCACTGATTGAGGCTAGCGAGGCGCTGGTGTACGTCCGCGTTAGCGCGGAGCCGGCGCTGCAGCTAGCGGAGATGGGGAGCATAAATTGGGTCACCGTCCTGCCCAGCAGACTCAGATGGGCATGGCTGACGCGAGAGACACGGGAGTATACCATCGACGTGGAGGTCGGTCTGCAACGAAAGATTGAGGCCGGCACCAGCCTGGAATCACAAGTTGAGACTGCTGTAGCGTTGCTGGAGGAATTGGGAGTGCTCCTCGATAGTAGTTCCTTGCCCGAGCTGCCGGCGGCAACATGCACGGGCGTTGAATTGCGTATTCTGGCATCGCCCGAGGATTTGAATGCCCGCGTGTACACCGGAGTCCTGGTTGCAACCTATCGCTGGTTGGGGTAAGCGCGTGAACGTGAAGGCTCTCATAAAGCGTGTGGAATGGAAACCCGAAAGGGTCAACCGGGAGGTCGCTACGCGGACCCGGCGGACGATGACGGAAATGGGCCGGCGTATACGCCGGCATGCTCAGTTGAGCATGGTATTCGCTTCCGGCCCGTCCGCTCCAGGTACGCCCCCACACGCCCATAAGGGTCGCCTGCGGGATGTGGTTCTCTACCACTATGATCCGCGGGAGCGTAAGGTCACGACTGGAACAACGCCGCAATCCACAAGCGGAACCTCACCATCGCTCCCCGAACTGCATGAGTATGGTGGCAGGACCATGCGCACGGTGCGCGTGCGTGGTAAGGTCCGGCGAGTCCGGGTAACCTATCCCCGGCGTCCGTATCTTGCTCCGGCCCTGGAGGCTGAAGCCCCGCGGCTTCCCGATGTGTGGCGTAAGAGTGTTCGCTAGCTCAAGGAGATTTACATGACCACAGCGATATGCAAGCTGGGTCGCAATGCCAAGTTGTACTACGGCCCGGAAGATACGGCTCTAGGTTCGCTGAGCCTGTGTGGAAACGTGCGCGACCTGGAGATCAACACGACCGCCAAGGAGGCCGACACCACAACGCGCGACTCCGGGGGCTGGACTTCCTCTGCCGTGGTGAGTCGGGAAATCACAATCACGTTTGAGATGCTCTGTCTCGACGACGATGACGGCTACGATGCTATGGAAGATGCCTGGCTGAACGGGACGTTTCTCAGTCTAGCCGCCTTGAGCGGTGCACGGGACGTATCCGGCAGCCGTGGCCCATACGGCAACTTCAGCATTACCGACTTCACGGTGAAAGAACCGCTGGAAGAGGCCAGTACAGTGAGTGTCACGGCGAAAGTCGCCGCGTTTGATAGCTGGGTCAAGGTCACCTAAGTAGGGACCGGGTTGCATGGCTTTCTACTTTGCTGGCAACGAAGCGAACGCGGAGCGGGTGTCCTACGGCAACGGCGTACCGCTGCTTGTCAATCAGATGAACTCCAGCATCTCCGGCTGGTTCAAGTTCGACGCTGGTGCTCTAACGAAGGACCGCTACCTGCTGGGAATCTGGCGCACGCAAGGGGGCGATCCAGAGTATGGACTAGGCCTGTTCTATGACCACTCCATCACGCCGGGATCGATTGAAAAGCGCCTGCGCGTATACATGAGGGGTGCCGTCCCCGGCACCGGCGACGCTTACAGCAATCAAGAAATCACCGCCAACGTCTGGCATCACGTTCTCATCACGTTCACCAGTGCCGCGCCATGTCGGATTGGGCTCTATGTAGATGGAGTGGCCAAGGGCGGCACCACCGCCAATATGGCGGTGGCCGGGTGGCCGGACTTCGGTCCAAACGCCCTGACCTACGGATGGATTTATGGATTCGCGACCGCTCCGACGAAAGGCTATGAGGCCCACTGGTGTATTTGGAACACCGATCTAGGCGGCGGCCCGGCCCCGAATGGCACCGCTCTAGCCTACGCCCAAGCGATCTACGCGGGCGGCGATCCGGAATTGATCGAGCCCACACACCTGGTGCATTCCACGGCCGGTGAAAGCGAGGCCGATCCGGGCTACAACAGAATGGCTCTGCCGGCCATGATGCTCCCCGAAGTGCATGCCTGCCTGATGACCGCCGCGGATAATCCAGAGGCGGCCTTCACGCACGACGTCGACACGGCCATTGTCGTTATGTCGCCCGATGAACAGGGCTACACGCCCAACGCAAGCCGGTTCACAACCTACTGCCTACCCATCGCCACCTGGGCGGCGGCGCAGATTGTGCCGAACAAGATCAAGGCCGTCGTGCACATGGGTGATGGCGTGAGCGACTGCACGGTCTCAGCGGAGTGGGACCGCTACGAGGCCCTTATCGCCGCAACGGAGGACGTACTACCCACGGCCATTCTGCCGGGCAACCATGACTGGCCTCTAAATGGGGGCGTGCGCCGGCCCAAGACGGCTTACGATGGCCGGTTCCCGGCTTCACGCTGGAGTGGCGAGACGTGGTGGGTGGATTCCTACCCCGCGGGCACCTGCCATAATATGGCGGTCGGCTTCACGGCGTGTGGTTTGACGTGGATCATCCTCACCCTGGAGTTTGGGGCCGACGACGGGGCCATAGCCTGGGCCAAGGCCCTGATGGAGGCCAATCCGCGCGTATGGTTTATAGTCGCCACTCACACGCTGCTAGAGGGCCAGGTAGGCCTGACCGCCGACGGCGACGTTCCGTTCCGTGACGATGCGGCGCTAGGCACCGACGCTGGCGTAGGGCCACCGAGCTATTGGGGATTCACCGAGGAGAACAGCAACACCGGCGCGGCCATATTCCTCAAGTTGCTGCGCAGTGCAATAAATGTGGCACTGGCGTTGGGCTCTCACATCTACGGAGCGCACAGCATCGCGGATGGGTGGAACCACTACGGTCAGTCGTACAGGCGCATCCTAAACCGTCGCGGCGGGATCATCCACGCCATACACGCGAACTATCAGGAGGGAACCGACGGCACGGGCAACGGCGGTGCTGGATTCGTGCGTCTCCTACAGTTTCGCCCCGGCGAAGGCCGCATTCAAGTTACCGCATGGACGCCGGTCGCTCGGAACTACTCCCACTACCGGTTCTACGATTACGTCACCGCGGGCGATGGCCCTGGAGGCCAGCGCACGGTCAATCCCAGCCTCTTAGAGACTATCTCCCTACCGTTCAACTTCCGTGCCCCGCGCGGCCCGGACGTGGATGGGCTTCCTTCGGAGGGCAACTATATGGCTCCACAGACCGCAATACAGCAAGCGACAATGTCGATCGGCGGCATGAGCGTGCCGTCGCTGACTGTCAGAACCGGAGAGGCACATATCGGCGTGAAACCGGCACTCCCAGCCGGCGTCGCCGGCGCCATCGATGACGGTGGGGGCGTCGACGGGCTGCCTACCGGACATGGTTTCGAGGCCGCGGACGTGGTTGGCGTGCATTGGATCGACGCGGACGGGATAGCTCGGTGCCGGCGCGATCTCATCGTCGATACCGCCGGTGCTAGCGGAATCACCTTCGAGGTTGGCGGCGCCGGTGATGCCCTACCGGTGGAGGATACCGCCGTGGTGGTGGGCATGCAGGTTGACATTACCATGTTGTTTCCGGGACCGGACGTGCTCATGTTCACAGCCCGTGCGGATCAACAGTGTGCCGTCGATTTTCAAGCCACGGGCAGCGTCTCGATCGCCGCCCGTGCCATACCGGCCCTGGAGGGCTGGAACTGGGCCATAAACAACGGATGGACGAACCCGTTGGACGATGACATCGTGAAGGTCATAGCGAGCAACGGCGGCAGCGCCGAGGCATCGCTTTATTTGGGCGTGCTCTACGACGCAGTGGGAGGCATTTAATGACGATCTTCCTGACTCTCTTGACCCTGGTCTGCGCCGCGGCACGGCCACAACCGGTGATCTATGGGCATCTGGACCGGCTGAGTGAGAACATGGCCCAGGTATCCCTCAGCATGAGCTGGCTTCCCCGGCCCTATTGGGCTCGCATCTACCCCGAAATCCGTCTGTCGCTCAGGGCCAGGCCGCTGGTGCCGTTGACCGTCACGCCGGGTCCGGCACTGGCGGCCACCACCATAGAGGAGACGGAGGAAGGTGTGCTGATCCGGGTTACGGTTCTACGCGACGGCTACCCCCCGCCCGGATGGCTGGGCATCCTCTGCACCGGTCCGCCGGTGCCGTTGCTTACGGTGGTGCCAGGTGGTGCCACAACTCTGACGCTCGACGATGGATTTGTGCGCCTATCGCCCTATCATCCGGTCAACCACTACTCGGGCTGCTACGCCGCCCCCCAGGTGTTCACCGAATCCGGGGCATGCTGTGATGGGGGTACGTGTCTGAAGATGGATGACTACTCATGCAGCGAGCGGCCCTTCGGCCAATGGTGTGGAGCGGGTACAACATGCGAGGACGTTGAGTGCCCGGCCCCGCGCTATGGTGCCTGCTGCGATGCCGATGGTAGCTGCCGGGATGGGGTAGCTGAGCCGGAGTGTATGTTCACGGCTGATGCCGCCTTCTGGCCCGCGACGGCCTGCGGCGACCTCTCATGTGACCCACTAGGCTCATGCTGGTTCGACGAGCAAGGGGTTCTCTGCTGGTCTGACTGCCTTAAATCGGTTTGCGATACATGGTGTGCATGGCGTGGCTCGGGTGAGTGGCGTCCGGAGCGGGAATGCCCGCGGCATGACGACTAAGGTGTGCTCGTGACCTCGAGGATCGGATGATGACCCACGTGTATCGGAGACGTGACGGTGAAGAACAAAATGGCAAGTGTACTGGTAACGGCGATGGTGGCTTTGATGATCGCGGTGTTTCCCGGCTGCAAGTCGCCGGACAGAACAGAGGCGTGGCTGAACGGCCTGGAACGTATGCACGCCGAAGGGGACATGATCCTGGTAGGCAAACCCACAGCCGCGTTCTTCTGGAATCAACAGTGGGGGCTCGGCGCTGCCGAAACGACATTTGCTTTTCACGGGCGCCTCAACGCCAATCCCCAAGCGGCGGACATATTGCGAGAGCAGGTAGCTGCACGGGAATTGACGGTCCCCGCGCCCGCCTTGCCGCTCACGCCTTAACGGCGATCCTGCTCTGTCTGCCGGGTTGCGCCGCGGGCAACCGGGTATCGCTGGCTGACTCGCTGGCGGTGGAGAACGGTCATCTCACGGTTGCCCTGGCCGCCCTGGAGCGAGTCCAGGTCGACGTCGCCGGGATCAAGGCCCAGTTGGGCGGTGAGATGACGGTATCCGGCGGTCGTGCCACACAGGCCCTGGCCGCCGTGGAGAATCTCCAGGCCGACATAGCCGGGATCAAAACGCAGGTGGGTGGTGGGGGCGACTCCGTCACGGCGTGGATATATGCTGCCATTGGCGGATCGAACGTCATCACGGCTGCCATTTACCCATTGCTCATTCGCCCATTACGCAAACGACGGGAATCACACACGCGAATACGCCCCGACCATCCGCCGTAAGGGCGCACAAACGACGTACTTCCGTGCAGGGGATGGCGCTCCTCAAAGCGCTTTGGGGAGCGCCAATTGAAAATGATCCTAAGCCCGTGGCGCTAGATTCCCGCCCGCTGGTCCAAACGGTCCACCCTGAGCCGGTCCGTGCCGGGAAGAGTCGATTCCGCCAGAGGGTGGACACAACATGAGAGGTCTAACATGGCGTGCTTCAAAGATTCAACCGGGCGATCTTGGCCGCTGCGATTGGATGTGGCCGCCGCCCGCCGCGTGCAGGACAGGCTGGGCGTGAACTTGCTGGCGCCGGAGGACGGCGATCCGCCTCTCCACGCGCGGCTGGTGACCGACGACATGCTCCTAGCCCAAGTCATCGCGGTCATTCTTGAACCACAGTTCGCCGTGATGCCGGAGCCGACTGACCCGTACACGATTTTCGATGGGGTGAGCTTGGCGGCTGCCGAGGATGCGTGGTGGCAGGAGTACGCGGATTTTTTCCAGAGGCGCCCGGACCGGGCGATGCTGATCCGAAAGGGGACGGAGCGCATGGCAACCTGGATCCAGGAGGGCGTCAAGCTGATGAACGAACAGAAGGATCCGGCACTGCCGGTCGTGGACTCTCTGACTCCGGACGCCCCGGACCCTGGAGTGGATGGGAACAGGTCTACGCCCTAGCCGGATTGGTCGGCGTGGACCCGGCGGCCTTCACGGTGCGAGAGCTGGTTTGGATGCAGCGTGCTCGGTCGCGCGAAACGTGGATGCAGTGCGGTGTGATAGCCTCGGTGGTGGCCAACACTCGCATGGGGGCTTCCGGCAGAACCTACACGCCGGCAGACTTCATGCCCCAGGTCTACAGCCCGAAACCGGCCCATATGGATATCCGCGATTTGGAGCACAAGTTGGGGGTCTGACGAGTGGCAAGCGACACGCGAATTGGGCGAGCTTTCGTCGAACTATTCGCCGACGGCAGGCAATTGACCCGCGGCCTAGCAAAGGCCAAGAGTCAATTCACCACCTGGAGCCGGAGCCTCACCCGCATAGGCACGTGGAGCATGGGGATAGGGACCGGCATTCTCACGCCCCTGCTGGCCGCCAGCAAACTGTTCGCCCGCACGGGCGATGCCATCGCCGAGATGGCGCAGCGGACGGGAATGAGCACCGAAGCCCTGAGTGAGTTGGGTCACGCGGCCAAGCTGGTCGGTATGGACGCCGAGACTCTCGAGGGCGGAATCCGCCGGATGCAAGCCTCCATAATCGCTGCCGGCGGTAAAGGTGCCAAGCGTAACCTTCTCCGCGACCTGGGCGTTGACGTGCGGAGACTCACTTCGCTCAAGCCTGAAGAGCAGTTGAACAAAATGGCCGATGCCTTGTCGGGCATCGCCGATCCGACAAAGCGTGCTGCCGCGGCGATGAAAATCTTCGGTCGCGGCGGGACCGCCATGCTTCCCCTGCTGGCCGGGGGAACCCAAGGACTTGCACGCCGGCGCAGCGCAGCCGCCGCCGTGGGGGCCACCGTAACCGCGGGGGAGGCGGCAGCTGCCAGTGCCTACGCCGATATGCTCGACGATCTCAGCACCGGTCTACAATCGCTGGCTCGGGCGATTGGTGAAGCCGTGGCGCCGGTGGCCACGCGCTTGGCAAAGATCGTGACCGATAATGTGCTTACCGCCCGTGCTTGGATTCAGAGTCACGCCGATCTGATACGACTGACCATGCGCGCGGCCGTAGCCATGCTGGCCGGCGGAGCTGCCTGCATTGCCCTGGGAGGAGCACTCAAGGTGGCGGCGGTTGGCTGCGGGATTCTCAAGATTGTCCTCGGTACTCTCCTGAGTCCTATTGGACTGACAACCGTTGCCCTGGCCGGAATCGGCTACGCCCTGGCCCGCCACACGGATAAAGGCCGAGAGATGGTTGAAGGCTTGGGTCAACGACTGCGCGGGCTGGGGGAGGATGCCCGCCTGGGTATGAGTGCTATAGTTGTGGCACTCAAGGCCGGTAATCTAAACGCGGCGTGGGACATCGTGGCCGCCTATGCGGCGGTTGTCTGGGAGCGGATAGGAGGGAGCGCGGCCGATTCACTTGCCAACATGGCCGCCGATGTGCAGGGGCGGTTTCAGAACGTGTGGGACAACCTGCGGGCGGGGTGGGAGGACTTGATCGACTGGGTGATGGTCTCCTGGAAAGTGGCCTGCGATAGTATGGCGACGCGACTGGAGAAGCTGCGGGACACTCTGGCGGTCCTAGCCGGCGGCATGAGCCAGGCTGTGGGGGCCGCAGTCAAGAGCATGACCAGCAGCGTTGCCAACAACTATAGGCGCGAAGGGCATCCGGGAGCCTACAGTCCGGGACACCTGCTGTTTGGCCGTCTTCCCGGAGGACAGATGAGCATAGGGCCGGACGCGGCTATTGGGGCGGCACAGACTGGCTTGGGCAGTGTACTCAATTGGCTTTGGCCGAAGGGCAAAACTGCGGCTCAGAAACGAGACTGGTATGCCTCCGCCCGGCAGGAACATGAGGCGAAGATGGCCGAGATAGGGGCGGCCAGTCTGGCACGCGAGGAAGCCCGCGCGGCCGAACGCCTGCGGCGCTCCAATGCCCGAGCCCATGAATTGTACAATGCAGAGGAGGCCTACCGCGCGGCGCTCAAGCGGGCGACGCATGATATGAGTCCCCTCCGACCCGAAGAGGGGCCGCCGCCGAAGGATTGGTCCATACTCTATACCTATGAGCCGCCCGCCGGCAAGGCTTTAGAAGTACCGGGCATGGAAGCGACAAAGCGGGAACTGAGCGTGGTTGGCACTTTCAACCCTCGAGTCATGGGCATGCTGGCCGGGGGAGCGGCGCAGGAACGAGCTGCCCGCGCTGCAGAGGAAACGGCACGCAACACGGGTCAACTGGTGAATCAAGGCCGTAGGAACCGCCGTGGTAACACCTTCGGCTAAGTCGTCGCGGAATCACGTATGGCAACCGTAGTTGAACTCCCCGAGCGATTCGTTTTTCAGGGCGACAACCCCACAGCCGAGTACCACTACAGCGTAAACGGCGCGGATACGGAGCGTGACGCCTGGGCCGCCGTCTCGGCAGTCGCTCCGATCTACTATGACATCAACGGCGATGGGCTCTTGCTGCTGCCGCGTGTCGAGTTGAACGTGGAAGAGATGGGGTCCGGATACTGGAGAGCGTCGGTTCGATGGGGTATACTACCACAGATCGGTGATGCTTCCGAATCCATTGAAATCATCTCCGAAATGCACCACGTTACGCATGGCTTGGCGACCGTGTGGTCGCAGGGGTTGGGTAGCGAGCCGGCCCCGGCGGTTGACAATGGCATAAATCTGCGGAATCCCGGCGGTGTTCCAGAAGGCATCGACATCAACGTTCCCATCATGGGAATTACGTTCATCCGCTACTTGCCGGCTACGATGATAACCGCCGGCTGGAAGGGTACGATCTATGCCACCACCGCCAAGGTCAATGCCCTGCCTTACATGGGGTTTCTGCCCGGAGAGCTGTTGTTTGAGGGTGCCGTTCTCGCTGAACGCCGCCAGTTCAACGATTGGGAGGTACATTACAAGTTTCGGGCTTCGCCGAACGTCTCGGATGCGAAGCTGGGACCGTTTACGGAGGTTCCCAAGAAGGGGTGGGAGTATGCCTGGGCCATGACCGAAACGACGGTAGATGAAGAGACGAACGTTGAGACCAGTAGAGTCATCGCCGGTTATGTGGAACAGTTGTACGGATACGCTGACTTCAGCGTATTGGGCCTCTAATTATGTTGCAACACGTCGTCACCGGCCAACCGCTCCGCATTCCGGCGTCGGATTACAACGCCTTCGTCGATGTTGCCTTGGGCCGTAAGCGGCCTATTCCTTCACCGGTGCAATCTGTGTCTCCGCTGCCCGCCGCAGCCGGCATGCTGCGCATTCGCAATGACAGCGGCGTAACCTGTCCGCGATATGGCATTCTTCAGGTGGACGCACCTGTTGTCCGTCCATCCGTGCGTCTTGAATCCTGGCTCTACCGACCCCTCATGATGGGAATAGCTCCGGCGGCGGCCTCGATCAAGATTGCCGTAACCGATCAACGATTGCGCGATGGTGCATGCGGGCTGGCCTATACCAGTGGCGCCTGTCCGGTCCGCGTCGAAATGATCGCCGAATCACACGCCGCCGCAATCAGCATAGAGGGTGATGTAACCATGCTGCGGAGCGCGGTTGCCGGTATCGTCGAGCTGTTGTGGGTGGAGCCGATTGAAGAGCGGACCGATTCCGACGTGGCATGGTGCATGGCCCGACTGGGCGCCGGGGCCGGTATACACTTCCTGCACTTCATCGTCGATGAGATTCTAGACACGATCCGGGTCAAAGGCCGGCGAGTTGTACCGCTGGATCGGCTCGTGAAAAGTTACGTGGTGGAAAGCGTGCAAACCATTGCCTCGGTCGATCCGGACGTGCCGGCGGCGGACTATGATCCTTTCCTGCGAGAAGGCTGCTGGCTCCCGGCCATTGAGGATGCGTATGGCGTGACGGTCCTGTTCTACCCCAAACCCGGCATACGGCACGTGGATAGCCTGGCGGGGAAGCTGCCCAGCGAATGCAGGAACGATTGACATGTCCGGCTTCACATGGCCACTGGATACACCGTTCACCCAGGAGTACCCCACGCGCACCGCGTCGATCTGCGCCTGGATGACCATGTCCATGATCTTGCGCGGCGAGACGCAATTCGCCGAATGGATATCCACCACTGACGTGCGGGCCACGGGCGTAGGTCCACCCGCGGAGAGTGAACCCGGAGAGCGGTGCGCTCCCCACGTAGCCGATGACATGATGATCTGCCATGACGGTCGGGCTCGGGTGTGCGTTTGCGGTCGCGGCACGTTTACGCTCTCGGACCTAGTCCTCGCCGACGTGGAGGATGAAGCACAGGGCTTTTCCGCTGGGAGAGCATATAGCATAGTGCCATACAGTCCACCCCCAACCTATGTTGTAATCTTCGATAGTTCTACTTCGGGGATGCCGATATAATGGGTCCCGACCCGCCATTTTTCTCGCCGTGGTTGTGCATACCGGAGATCAGTCCTTATCAAGGATGCTGTCTCGGCAATCTGTATGTTTGTGGCGTTTCCGATGGCGCCGGCACGGCCACGGATGCCGGTCGGCGCGTGCTGACGGCCGAACCGCACGACATCCTAAGCCCCGCTTCATCCAAGGATGCCTGGGGGCGGGTGGCCAACCTCTGCGCTCAACAGCACCGTCGCTTCCCGATGGATCAGGGACAGCGCTTCAGTCTAGCACCCGGACAAGACCCGGACGATGGATGGGACGAACCGAACGGGGATCCTCCCAACCTCCGCTTATGCTCGTACACGTTTGAGGGAGGACACCCGATACACCACATGGAGTGCGTGCCGAGGGACTATTCGCCCGCCGGATGGCGGCCGGTCAGCTGCGTATGGTACGGCGGGCGGCACATCGGCTTCATCCACACCAGCCCATGCATGGTGGTGCAGAATAAAGAGTGTTGGGGCAAGGGGCGTAACTACTATTGCGGTCAGTATGGGTTCCCCGGCTGGATGGGTGAAGATGAACGCGGCATTTGGTCATACGCTGCGGTTGATATCTCCCACGCCCGCTATACCCATGTTGATCCCTACAATCAACTGCGATCGGCTGTACTCCAAGCGGTGGCGGGATTGCCCATGCTGGATCGATTGGATCAATTCAACGGTGGGGCTTACTCGTTCGAGTTGATTGATGCTTGGTCGCGCGAATGGAACGAGGCGGAACCAGAGTTGATGCCGGTCGTTGCCCAGTTCGAGGGGGCCACACTAGCCAGATCGGGACATCCGGTCACGGCGCGGCTGGTCCTGCGGTGGGCGAAACTCTCCATGTCCATGCTCTTATACCGCAGATACAAGATGCCCTCCCCTCCCCTCTTGTCCGACCTCTATCCGGCCATTCAATTCACGATTGAGGCCGAGACCGCGCTGTGGAGAGCCTTCGCGCCCTTCACCTGGCATAGCCCGTGGGGTGAGGATTACGACATCAGCGTAGACGGCGATCCGGTCAACGGAAACATCATTGGGCTGGACGGCGAGCACGTGCGCTTGCTCGACGCCGATGGTAGAGCCCTGGAGCTGCCTACGTGGGTGCAGTGGCGTGGCCTCAGCGGCCCGGATTCGCAGCCACCCTGGCTGTCTATCATGCACGACTCCGCCGGTGGCGGCCCCAAAGGCCAATGCTGCTGCATTGCAAAAAAGCTGGAGGGCTACCACATAGCCGCTGAGCCGAGTCATCGGGATGAGGTTGAGAGTGAGCGAGAATGGGCGGGCTACATTACGATCCAAAACTTCCCGAACGCCGTCGACACGTGTGGGCCGTCATGGCATTCATGGCCCTGCCCGGATTGACCGGCTGGAGGTAGGAGCGTGGTATCAATTCCTCGGGGCTTTCAACCTATCGCACCGCGGTCCTTCGACCTGCCACGGCGGCAACCTTTGCAAGCGCCGTTGCCCACGCCCTACCGCCCGCAAGCGCGAGGATCCCCGACCGGCGGGCATGTACCGGCATCGCCCCAACCGCCCGCGGACCCAGGCCTGCCGGCGGACGTCGCTCTTATCCTGCGCGCCGGAGCACGCTATCGATCGCTCATTCACAAGTGTGCCCTGGCGTGCTGGTCGGTTCCCGCCTACCCGGACCGGTGGTATGCCTGGGCGCGCCTGCGATTGTGGCCGCGGGCTCGATCATTCTTCAGGGCGTGGGCCGGGCGACGGGTGCCACCGTCCGAGCTGGAGGCACGAATGGCGAGCTGTTCGAGCTGCCGATCCCGCCGCCTGGTGCACGCGCGCGACTACTGCACAGCCCGTAGTTGTGGATGCCCACAGGCGTGGTGGTGGCCCTGGGCCACTCTGTCCAAGATGGCGCGGCTACGCGCGGTACGGTGCCCCCGCCAACTCTGGCCCCACGGCTAAGACTCCTGCGCACGCGAAGCGCTTTGAAAAGCGCTCGGCAAACGCCGCCGCCTGCCCGCAGATGGATGATCGGGCCGGATGATCTTCCCGGCCACCCCGGCCCCAATGCGTGGCAGGACGGGCGGCTTCCGCCAGCGGGCGGATACCTGCCGACGCTCCACCAGCGGCCAGGCCGGGGAGCTGCTCACCGCCGCCATAGCAGATTCGTGTCATTTCGCCAAATCCCGCCCTCAGACGCCATGTGCCACGTGGTAGGCCGTTGTTTAGCCTACCAGAATGCAAACAGGGTGAATGCAAAATGTATACAGATTTTGTTTGACATGTTGCCGCCATGTGGTATGATTCAACTGCCGGTGGACACCCCGCCGGAGCCCGCCAGCCGGGCTTACGGCTGGAGCGAAAAACGGAGACAAAAAGATGACGGACCGAATTATCGACGGGCAAAACCACGACGACCGGGCCTTCGCCCAGATGATGCGCAATCTTGCCAGCCCGCAGCCGGCGCGGACGGGACGGCTCGTAAAAAGCAAACGTGGATCTTGGGGACGAATCTTGCAGACCGGCTACCGTGCCGGCTGCGTCGGCGCGATCAGTCGCGCGGAATGCCTGGAACTTGGCCTCACGCCCGGCCCTGCGAACTATTGAATTGGCGAGAGGCTGGTGATCTCGCCTGCCGACGAGCGAGGGAAGCGTGGCGGCATCGAAGTGGGCGGCGGTCAAGGTAAAAACCGTGATGCGTAGCTACCTCCGTATGGGGCCGGGCCTGGGCAACGGCGCGGTTGCCCCCCGGCCCCTCGCTGGTTCTACACTGCGGCGGGGTGGAGATGATGACGATGGCACACACGGAAGGTGGCGGCTCGGGCGGCAGGGAAGACGGCGACGCCGGATGGGGAAATGCAGGCAGGTCTATGATGCAGAGCTACCTGATGCGTGGCGACTGCATTGTTGAGATGAAGAAGCTCAGCGACGGGGTAGTCGATCTCGCCTTCGCCGATCCACCGTTCAACATCGGCTACGAATACGACGAGTACGACGACCGCCGGACGTGTGCCGACTACCTTGGCTGGTCGAGGGAATGGATCAGCCAGGTGGTCCGCGTGCTGAAGCCGTGCGGGACGTTCTGGCTGGCGATCGGCGACGAGTACGCGGCTGAGCTTAAGATGATGGCCACCCGCGAGCTGGGCCTGATCTGCCGAAGCTGGGTCGTGTGGTACTACACTTTCGGCGTGCACTGCACCCACAAGTTCACTCGCTCCCATGCCCACCTGTTTCACTTTGTCAAAGACGCCAGCCGCTTCACCTTCAACGATGAGGCCGTCCGCGTTCCGTCGGCCAGGCAGCTCGTCTACGCCGATAGTCGAGCGGATCCCAAAGGACGAGTGCCCGACGATACGTGGATCATGCGCCCCACGCCGCACGAGTCATGGATTCTAAGGCCCCAGGACCTGCCCGAAGGCTTCACCGCCGACGGCGATACCTGGTACTTCCCACGGGTGTGCGGCACCTTTAAGGAGCGGATGGGCTTTCACGGCTGCCAGATGCCCGAGCAGTTGCTGGGTAGGATCATCAATGCCTGCTCGAAAGAAGGCGACCTGGTGATGGACCCCTTCGCCGGCAGCGCCACGACCTTGGCAGTCGCCAAGAAGCTCAGGCGCCATTACCTTGGCTTCGAGCTATCAAAGGAATACCGGGACCAGGGTGACAAGCGATTGAAGAAGATCACGCCCGGCGATCCTCTCGACGGCGCCGAGAACCCCCTGGTCAGCGTCCCCAATACAGCCAACGGCAAGGTCCGCGACGCCGACGGGCGGCGCGTTGGGCAGAACCACCGCCCACGGCTTAGATCGGTTGGTGGCGGTTAGGCCGGGGGATGATCTAGCCGGCGTGGCGAAGCGGAATCACCGTGCCTTTGAACCGAAAGGAATGTGAGATGAAACATTACGCCCAGAAGCCGGATGGGGTTAGCGGTGAGCCATTTCGGATAAACATGAACTATGGGACTCACCGTAAGTTGAGTACACTTGCCGAACGGACCGGGCTGACGAGGACCAAGTGCGTGGCCAACCTCGTCACGGCCGCATTCGAGCTGCGCGACATCGCCGAAAAGGAATCGCCCAATGAGGTAACCGAGGCCGAGGGTGACGTTGCCGCGTGCGCGATGTCATCGCGCAAGCGATGGGCTGTTTTGAATGCACAAGTGCAGCAAGTGGCAATCGCCCGCTTCCCACAGCGGGCAATTCAGAATGAACACGTCTGGTTGCAAATGAGCCGTGCCCAGCGTGACTTTGCCATACGTTGCTATCCCTACACCGGCCTGCTCTTTCCGCACGTCTGGGCGACCCTGGAGAAGGATCGCCGGGTGATGATCGAGGGCGGTTGCCTGGCATGTGTGAAGCCGCTTCCGGAAGTGGAGGTGGAGCTGGCGAAGGTGGTGGTGGCGAAACACGCAGCGCAGCAGGAGGCGGCGAGGGACGGTATTCGGAACTCATCGAGTTCCGATGCGTACCTGGGTGGAGGCGATCGATCTAATTCTCGATGGTGATAGACTTCTGGAAATACCTGCATCTGCGGTGATGCAGGCTCAGGGTGTAGCAATCGGCACCGCCAGAGGCATATTGCGAAAGCTGCGCCATCACCTGCCCAGTAGGGCTATTCGGCGGCTGGTGACAAGACTTGTAGCTAAGCTCGTATCCGACTGCGGGTCCACACCGCCCGACGAGGGGTCACAGAGGCCGCGCATAATCGCCGCCATGCTGTTTTTGATCGAAACCTAGCAACCCAATTGAGGGAGTACACTCGTGAATGATCTGAACACAGTAGCCGGTAGAGCCGAGGAGAATGGGTGGACCAACATACGGGTTCGGCGAGCCGTGCAGGAGAAGCTGCGAACCATCGCTCGGTTGACTCATCGCTCTATGGCCGGTCATGTGACGTTGCTGATTGAAGAGTGCTATGCAGCACTGAGTGCGTCGACGGGCGAGAAGGATAAACGGCCATGACACACACGTACATCAGTGTACTCGTGCCGTTGCTAGCTGATGACTGGGCTAACCGTTCTTGCGGCTCCCCGGTGTTATATGTGCCAATTCAGAAAGGATGCTTTAGTGAAGCCGACTATCCGGACGCGACGGCCCCCATCGGCGATGCCGATTGGTTCATAACCGGGACGAGCCCGATGAATGGGTGGTGTTGCGAGCTGCACTAACCGTTGGGGGCAACATGGAGACTACCTGCAATTACCTGCCCTATCCGCCGTCGGTGAACCACTATTGGGTGTACGCGCGGCGTGCCATACACCTGACGCCCACGGGGCGGATATACCGAAGAAGGTTTGCATGGGCGTGGGCATCTAATCGTGTAGAACGTGATGCCACGCTCGACAACGATCCGGCGTCCCTGCGGTACGCCCTTGCAATTACCGTGCATCCGCCGGATCGCCGCAAACGCGACCTGGACAACGTGCTGAAGGCTATCCTCGACGCCCTCACGTTCTCCGGCGCGATCCACGACGACGAACAGATAGATGATCTCCACGTGCTGCGTGGCGATCGAGCTTGCGAAGGCTGTATCGACGTGGTGTTGTCATCGTTAAAAAGAGCAGACCGGCGGAGCCCGAAGAGACGGAGGTAGCCTGTGCCCGACGCCCTGGTTAATCACGCCATGCGGTATGCCGAATGGGGTTATCCAGTTTTTCCGGTTCGCTGGCGCGGTAAGATTCCCGCTACCACGCACGGCTGTCTCGACGCTACCGTGAAACCCGATGCCGTCCGGCACTTCTGGAATGGTCATCGCCTCAATATAGGCGTGGCTACAACTGATTGCGTGGTTATCGACGTGGATCGGCCGCTGGCCGATGATGCCGGCCATGAATGGCTCCGGAAACACCGCGCCGAGCTGGAGCGATCGGCTGGTGCCATAAGTCTTACGCCACGTGGGGGCCGCCACTACTGGTATGCTCAGCCGCGGGACCGACGGATACAAAACAGTGCCTCCAAACTCGCGCCGGGAATCGATGTACGGGGCACGGGTGGTTACGTCGTCGCGCCGCCGTCCACGGGCACGAGCGGTGTTTACACGTGGATCGAAGACAGGAGTCTATCGGCGACGCCCCTACCGCTGCTGCCGGAATGGCTCTTGCACGAGCTGACGGATGCCCCTCGATCATATGAACCCGTGGCGTTGCCGCCGCGCGTTAGGGATGGAGGGCTTGCCACTCCCTCACCAAACGTGCCTATTGGCCGCCGCAATGCCTACCTGGCGACCGTGGCCGGACGTCTGCGCCGGTACGGGTGCAGTGCTGCCGAGATAGCCGCGGTGCTCGAGCTGCGCAATCGAGAGCGGTGCTCTCCGGCCCTCGATGCTCAGGAAGTTGCGGCGATCTCCGCTAGCATGGAGCGGTACGCCCCCGCCGCACGTCCGCATGCCGAGGATATCATCCGCCTGGCCGTACAGTCGCCTACACCGCTCCCGGCGGAACCGGTCATCGAGGGACTTCTGCGTCGAGGTGAGGTGGGGAACTTCATCGCGCCACCCAAGACCGGCAAGAGCTGGGCGGTTCTCGATTTGGCCCTGGCGGCCATTTCAGGCGGCCTCTGGTGGGGGCGGTTTGCCTGCCATGCTCGCAGAGTGCTGATCCTGGACTGGGAGATGCCCGTCATGCTCCTGGCGGCGCGCTTACCCGTAGCCGCCGCGCTGCGAGGCATCGCCCTTGCCGGACATGATGACAGCCTGTACGTTCTCCCGCTCCGCGGCTCTGGCGTGGGTCTGGAAGCGGTGCGCGAGCTGTGCACTGCCGGTGAGATTCCCGCCGCTGACCTCATCATCGTGGACCCCCTGTACCGAACCTACGGCCCCGGCTTAGATGAAAACAGCAACGCCGCCATAGCCGGCCTATATGGTGAGCTGGACCAGTTGGTTCGGGCGACTAACGCCGCCATGATGATCGTTCACCACGCTGCCAAGGGAGGCCGCGGATCGAAGGCGCTGACCGATGTGGGCGCCGGAGCCGGTAGTCAGAGCCGGGCCGCCGACACGCATATCATCCTGACCCCGGATCGCGGGGGATCGCGTGCGATCCTCGAGGCAGCCGCCCGGAGCTGGCCTCCTATCGCGCCGGTTCATCTTGAATGGCGACCACCTTTCTGGGCGCCATATGACCAGGTGCCGCCCCTTCAGGGCGCCAACCCCACCGGTATGACTGCGGCGGAGTTTGTCACACGCTATGTTCGCCCCGGCAGCACGCAAGCTGCCATTCGGGCGCAAGCTCGTGGAGTGCTCTCCTGGCGAGGCACGGCTCAGATGATTGAAGCCGCCGAAGCCGCCCATCTAATCGAGCGCCGGACCGATTCGCGCCGCGGACACGCGGTTCTGTTCTACCCGGTTGGGGATTGCCCCGAATAGGACGTGCACATGGATTACTTGAGCCCGCATAGATGCACCGAGGCGGCAGCGTGTGCCGGAAGGTTCAGGGCGGCGACTGGCTTCTTCTGTATGAAACCGCCCCTACCAGCGCCGCGATCGGTTTGGCCCGCATCACCGGGGTGATATCCGGCACCCCACAGACCATCTGGACCAGCCTGGAAGATGAGATGGGAATGACTCGTGAGCAATTCATGGATGCCTTCCGGCATCGGTGCCTCGTGCATGCTCTGAGCGTGTGGGAGCCTCGCAGGTTTTCCAGGCCCATGCCGTTGGCCCGATTGAGGACGCTCTATCACGGGTTCAACCCACAGGCATATACGTACTGGGTGGGGGAACCCTTGCATCATTTAATCTTCGAGGCATTTTGCGGAGATGTGAACGATGGGACAGACTACACGGATTGAATGGGCCGATGCCACCTGGAATCCCGTTACCGGGTGCACGCCGGTAAGCGATGGATGCCGGAACTGTTATGCCAAGAGAATGGCATTACGACTGCACGGGATGGGCTTGCCCGCATACAAGGATGGGTTTGGGGTCCATCTCCAGCCTCACACCTTGAATTGGCCGGCGACTCTTCGAAGACGCAGTCGCATCTTTGTCTGTTCAATGGCGGACCTGTTTCACGAATCAGTACCGGAAGAATACATCGACCTCGTGTTCGAGTCCATGTTGGAGAGTTCCGAGCACGTATATATGCTCTTGACCAAACGCAGCGGACGCCTGAGAAACTACGCCTATCGACGGGCGCAGGTGCCGGGCCAATGCTGGCCGGCACACGTATATGCCGGAGTCACGGTTGAGTCGGCCAGCGAAGCCTACCGCATTGCTGATCTGATCGCCGTACCGGCGAAAGTGCACTTCATCTCGGCTGAGCCTCTGCTTAGTGCATTGCCACCGTTGCCGTCTCAAGGACTGGACTGGTGCATCGTTGGCGGTGAGACCGGGCCGGGGGCGCGCATCATGGAGCCGAATTGGGTGCGCGATATCCGCGACGATTGCCGGGCAAAACGGGTGCCTTTCTTCTTCAAGGGATGGGGCTCCCGTTACCTTGGTGGCTTCGATTACCGGCTCATCGATTGTGAGCGGCATGAGAACATGCCATACGAGGCCCAGGCGATCGCGTTGCAAAGAATGGCCCGGAAGTGGGAACTTGCGGTCCGAAAGCTGCACAAGGGGACGTGATAGGAGAAGAGCATGAAGATATATGTTAAGGAAATGGCAGCCCCTTTGTCCGACGCGGACATTGAGCGAATCTGTCGATGCATCTGGGATGCACTGTGCTGGAGCCGTAGGAACCCGACGCAACGCATCACCTGGGCGATGGAGCAGACATATCTGACCCTCGGAAACGAGGAAGGGCGGCTGGTAAGGATAGTGTCATGGATGCCACCCCTCGGAGATTACTCACCCGCAGCGTGCGACCAGGTTGCCGGTGATGTGCAGCACACCGGAGGCCGCGGTTTAAGGATGGCGTCTTTTGAAGATGGATTTCGATTCGGCCTCTTCGTGAAGGGCTTGGGGATTCTTATTGTGAAGTTGATCGCGTCACTGCTGTCGGCGTGCAGATGTGGCCTACACCGACTCATGTTTGGAAAGGAACAGGATAATGAGCGAAATAAGTGAGGCACCACATAAGTGCTGGTTAGAGGCCGTCGAACCCATCGAAGTGGCCGGGGTAGAAACTATCCTTCAGATGGCATGGCTCACAGGGCACGCTCCCTGCCCTGGCCAGCGGGCCGCCAAGTACCTGGGTCTAACGCCTGAGTGCCTGCGCCAAGCCATTGCCGCAGGCAAGATACCCGGCGTGCTCATCGGCGATACCTTCCTAGTGTACCTGCCCACGTTATTTGCTCGGTTGAATGATCTGTGCAAGTCGGCCCCCGGATACGAGTTTCACACCAACGTCAAGGCAGTGAAGGGGATGACCACCTTTGGACTGTGAGAAATGCACAAGTGCTCTTAGGTACTACCGACGGCCCAATTGTGCTTCCTTAG